>SAMEA5043665__coassemble_36_pt1 | contig 49661 bp, 38 predicted proteins | sample SAMEA5043665__metabat2_low_PE_004 | metagenome-assembled genome bin SAMEA5043665 (sample SAMEA5043665) | Gadus morhua | reverse complement strand
CAACTACAACGGCTGCTTCTGCAACGGGAGCGGCTTCAACTACAACGGCTGCTTCTGCAACGGGAGCGGCTTCAACTACAACGGCTGCTTCCACAACGGCTGCTGGAGCTTCTTCAGTTACAACAGCTGCTTCTACAGCTGCTGGAACCTCTATAGAGGCAGCCGGTACTTCCGCAGGAGCTGGTGCTTCTACAGGAGCCGGTGCTTCTACAGGAGCCGGTGCTTCTACAGGAGCTGGTACTTCCGCAGGAGCTGGCATTTCGTCTACAGCGATAACGGGAACATCTGCAGAGATAGCCGGAACGTCCTCAACGAGAACCTCTTCCTGCTTAACAGCAGTAGGAATACCCAGTACATCGCCATCAGAGATAACATCTGCTTTCTGCTTAGCGATGGTGGCCAGACTAATGCTGGTCACGAAGAAGATCGCCGCCAGAACGGCTGTTGTCCGGGACAGGAAGTTTCCTGAACCCGAGCTGCCAAATACAGTCTGTGATGCGCCCGAACCAAAGGAGGCACCGGCATCGGCACCTTTACCTTGTTGCAACATGACAAAGCCAATAAGGCCAAGAGCCGCCAACACATGTACGACTAAAATTAATGTTTCCATCCTTTATCCCGCAGCACGACAGATAGTAAGAAAGTCCTGTACGTCCAGAGACGCACCACCCACCAGACCACCATCAACGTCAGCACCAGCAAAAATCTCGGCTGCGTTGGAGCCCTTCACGCTGCCGCCGTAAAGGATACGGGTACGGGCAGCCATATCAGCATCATGCTCAGCCAGCAGCCCACGGATTGCGGCATGAGCTTCCTGAGCCTGTTCAGGAGTAGCGGTCAGACCGGTACCGATAGCCCACACCGGCTCGTAAGCGATAACCAGTTCAGTCAGAGACTCTGGCGCAGAATTTTTCAGTACAGCTTTAATCTGACGGGCAACAACCTCATCAGTACGACCTTCCTGACGCTCTTCCAGGCTCTCACCGACACAGAGAACAGGAACCAGCCCTGCCAGACCGGCACGCTCAACTTTGGTAGCAACATCAGCATCGGTTTCACCGTAGATAGCACGACGCTCAGAGTGACCAACCAGCACTAACTTACAGCCAAAATCCTTGGCCATGGCTACAGATGCTTCGCCAGTATAGGCGCCGGATTCTGCGGTGCAGATATTTTGCAGACCCCAGGCAACATTTGTAGAAGAAAGTGCATTTTCTACCTGCTGGACAAAAACAGCAGATGGGAATACAGCAACTTCGATATCATTTACCAGACCATCTTTGGCAAACTGGGTCAGACCGGTGGTCAGACCATCAATCAGTGCAGATACCGACTCACGGGAACCGTTCATTTTCCAGTTACCGGCAACAAGTGGCTTGCGCATAAAGAACCTCATCAAGAGAAGGGGCGAAATGTTAGCTTACCGTCAGCGCCCATGACAATGGGCACTGCTCAAAAGCTGCGATCTCAACATGACATCGCAGCCGATAGATTTCAGATTTAACTCAGCTCGGCTTTTACCACATTGGCCAGAGCTTCACAGCGAGTGGCGACTTCGTCGGCATCCTCGCCTTCGATCATGACGCGAATCACCGGCTCGGTACCGGAGGTGCGCAGCAGCACCCGGCCACGACCGGCCATTTCACTTTCCGTGGTACGGATAGCTTCAGCAATCCTCGGATTTTCCTCTGGATTCACCCGCTGAGCCATACGCACGTTGATCATAGTCTGGGGAAATTTCACCATATCGCCACTCAGCTCTGCCAGAGTGCGGCCAGTTTCGACCATAACACGCAGAACCTGAAGGGCAGCTACAATACCATCTCCGGTGGTAGAAACATGGCGACAGATCAAATGACCGGATGATTCACCACCCAATTCCCAGCCTTTGGCCAATAACAATTCGTTAACATAGCGGTCACCCACCTGGGCACGTAAGAACGGGATACCTGCAGTCTCCATCGCCTTTTCAAGGCCGAGGTTAGACATCACCGTACCCACAACACCACCACTGAGTTTGCCGCTACCGTGGCGATAACGGGCAATAATACACAACAGTTCATCACCATCAACCTCACGGCCGGTGTGATCCACCATCAAAACCCGGTCACCGTCACCATCAAAGGCGATACCCAGATCAGCCTTCTTTTCCAGAACCCTCGCCTGCAATGTGCCAATGCAGGTAGAGCCAACATCTTCATTAATGTTCAGACCATTGGGGGAGATGCCAATGGCATCCACTTTTGCACCCAGCTCGCTAAACACCGTCGGACCCACTTTATAGGCCGCACCGTGGGCAGCATCCACCACCATATGCAACCCTGAAAAATCAAGGTGTGAGCGTACAGTCGCCTTACAATATTCGATATAACGGCCGGCGGCATCGTCGATACGACGGGCGCGACCCAGCTGAGAAGGATCGGAGAAGGTGATCTCCTGATCCATCATATTCTCGATGGCCAGCTCGACCTCATCCGGAAGCTTGGTTCCCTGAGCCGAGAAGAACTTGATGCCATTATCGTAGTAAGGGTTATGGGAAGCACTGATAACGATGCCGGCATTGGCATTAAAAGTACGGGTCAAATAAGCAATTGCAGGTGTTGGCAGTGGCCCCAGCAACCAGGCATCGATACCGGCGGCAGCCAAACCAGCCTCAAGGGCAGACTCAAACATATAACCGGAAAGACGGGTATCCTTACCAATAAGAACCCGATGAGCTCCCCGATCGGCAAACACCTTACCGGCGGCCCAACCCAGCTTTAACATGAACTCGGGAGTAATGGGGAACTGACCAACCTGCCCGCGAACACCATCTGTACCGAAATACTTGCGTCCCATGAAATTCCTACCTGATTTCCTTTATAAAATGCTGCATCACTGCCCTGTCAAGCATCAGCGACTGCTCTCAACATGGCCAGTGCATCAGCGGTTTCCCGCACATCATGTACCCGAAGAATCTGTGCGCCCACCTGAGCCAGCAGAACCGCGAGCGCAACACTGGCCACCATGCGTTCATCCGCTGTGTTATCAAGCACTGTACCAATAAAGCCCTTGCGCGACACGCCAGCGAGCAGAGGAAAACCGAATTTTTTAAACTCATCAAAACGCTTGACCAGCTCATAATTCAGAGCGGGCGTCTTACCAAACATACCACCACCGAAACCGGGATCAAGGATGATATTTTCCCGTTTGATGCCTGCAAGCTCACACAAGCGCACACGTTCGAGAAAATAGTCACCTATCGCGGCAACGATATCGTCGTAAACCGGCACAACCCCCGGCTCCTGTTGATCCAGCAGAGAGTGCATCAGCACCACCGGCACCTGAAACTCGGCAGCGACTTCCAGGGCACCGGGGCGGGAGAGCGCTCGGACATCATTAATGATGCTTGCTCCTGCGGCAACGGCCTCGCGCATCACCTCCGGTGAGCTGGTATCCACCGAAATCGTACTATCAGACTCTTTGCGCAGTGCGGCGACAACCGGAACGACCCGATCAATCTCCTCCTGAACAGGGATTCTCTGGGCGGTGGGACGGGTTGACTCGCCACCGATATCGATAATATCTGCACCGGCAGCGATCATCGCACGGGCATGAACCAAGGCCCTTTCCAGAGAGTTGTAACGCCCGCCATCAGAGAAAGAGTCCGGCGTTACATTGAGAATGCCCATAATCCGGGGGCTTGCCAAATCGGGATACACCTGCATAGAGTGCGGCCTTGAAACTGTCTTGAAAATAGCTGGGCAAAATGACCGGGCAGTGTAACCCATTCACACCCCAGATAGAAAATCACGCAAGTATACCTGTAAATGCCGCATATACGTACGTCAAGATGTAACAGAATACCTGCTCTAATCTGTGAAACACTCTATCAACTGTCCACTACAGCCAAACGCTGGGTTAATCCAATAAGTGTACGGTCGAGAACTGCAATAGATCGTTTACTTATGAAAGTAGTTTTACCAGGCATGACCACTCACGAAGCAATAGCCTGTTGATGTGATCAACGTTATTTGCAAAAAATACTGAACAGACTCTCAGCAAAAAGGGAGCCGAAGCTCCCTTTAAAAGTCACCAGTGTTCCGATGGTCAGTGCTGACCGGCTGGACCACCTACAGGTTTATCATCACCGGCATCCATTGAATCATCCACGGTGGGAACATCACTTTTAGACCGTTCTTCAGACACCGCCTGAGCGTTACCGGAGTCGTTGTCCTTATCCCAGTCTTTGGGAGGACGTGGATTCTTGCCTTCCATGATGTCGTCGATTTGAGGTGCGTCGATGGTTTCATACTCCATCAGCGCATCCTTCATCAGCTCCAGCTTGTCCCGATGATCGTCCAGAATTTTGTAAGCGGTGTTATAGCAGTGATCGATAATGGAACGGACTTCCTCATCAATCGCCTTCGCAGTTTCGCCGCTGACATTCACATGGTGTGCGCCCTGACTCTTGCCCAGGAAGATTTCACCTTCGTCTTCTGCATATAGCAGAGGACCAAGTTTCTCGGACAGACCCCATTTGGTCACCATATTACGAGCCATTTGGGTCGCTTGCTGAATGTCGTTGGAGGCACCGGTAGAAACGCCATCCTTGCCGTACAGCAACTCTTCCGCGATACGACCACCGTACATGGAAGCAACACGACCAATCAGATAACGACGGCTGTAGCTGACTTTATCTTCTTCCGGCAGGTACATGGTCACACCCAACGCACGACCACGGGGGATGATACTCACCTTGTAAACCGGATCATGCTCAGGCATCAGGCGACCAACAATGGCGTGACCAGCCTCATGATAAGCGGTCATTTCTTTGTCTTTCTCGCTCATCACCATGGACTTGCGCTCAGCACCCATCATGATCTTGTCTTTGGCCTGGTCAAATTCCAGCTTGCCGACGGCACGTTTGTTGGAACGGGCAGCAAACAGCGCTGCTTCGTTCACCAGGTTGGCCAGATCCGCACCGGAGAAGCCGGGCGTACCACGGGCGATAACACTGGCTTCAACATCATCACCACAAGGTACCTTGCGCATATGCACATTGAGGATCTGCTCGCGGCCACGGATATCGGGCAGAGACACAACCACCTGACGGTCAAAACGACCAGGACGCAGCAGCGCAGGGTCGAGAACGTCGGGACGGTTGGTGGCAGCAATAACAATAATACCGTCGTTTGCTTCAAAGCCATCCATCTCCACCAGCAGCTGGTTCAAGGTCTGCTCACGTTCATCGTGACCACCACCCAGACCGGCACCACGGTGACGACCAACAGCATCGATTTCATCGATAAAGATGATGCAGGGCGCTTGCTTTTTGGCTTGCTCAAACATGTCGCGAACACGGGAAGCACCGACACCGACAAACATCTCAACAAAGTCGGAACCGGAGATGGTGAAGAATGGCACCTTGGCTTCACCGGCAATGGCTTTTGCCAGCAAGGTCTTACCCGTACCAGGAGAACCCACCATCAGCACACCACGGGGAATGCGGCCACCCAGACGCTGGAACTTGCTGGGATCTCTCAGGAAGTCCACCAGCTCCTGCACATCCTGCTTGGCCTCATCAACACCGGCAACATCTGCGAATGTAGTCTTGATCTGATCCTCTGAAAGGAGGCGCGCCTTACTCTTGCCGAAGCTCATGGGGCCGCCTTTGCCGCCACCACCGCCCTGCATCTGGCGCATAAAGAACATGAATACGGCAATAATCACCAGAATCGGGAAACTGGCAACCAGCAACTGTGACCAGATGCTCTGCTTTTCAATAGGTTTTGCTTCAACCTGAACGTTGCTGTGCAGCATGTCGTCCATCAGCTTGTCGTCCCGAATGGTCGGAGGCAAGTTGACTTCAAAGCGTTCATTGTTAATGTACGTCCCGTTCAGCGTATAACCGTCGATCAGCACCCGACTGACCTGACCGTTCTCCACCTGCGAGACGAAGTCAGAGTAATTGACCTTCTGGGTTGAACCCTGGATGCCATCAAAGTTTTTAAAAACCGTCAGCAATACCAGGGCGATCACCACCCAAAGAATTAGATTTTTTGCCATATCATTCAAATGTGTACCCTCACCGAGCGCTTATCGGTACGTCTGAAACTGTGGCTCTGAACGGGAATAATCAGAGCATGTCCTGTTATTATCGCAGGAGTTACACCTGAGCTTACATCCGCACAAAGCTCCCCTCCCTGCTCAACATTACTACAGAATGGTAGGCAGAAACAGTATGGAGAGGAAGTCTCTGCCTATACCCATGATTACAAATTTCTATAAAACGAGAACACAATAATAAGCCATAACCCTGTAATGGGGGCGAAGCGTGAAACTTACAACCCCTCTACCTACTCCGTTACCCTTTAAACTGACGTCCCAGCAGATAAGTCTCACTGGAACGGGTGCGGGAGGCCCCTGGTTTACGGGTCACTACTGTGCCAAAACTGGAACGCATATCCTTGAGATACTCTTCAAAACCTGCACCATGGAAGATTTTCACCAAAAAGGAGCCACCCGGTTTGAGCACCTGCCGCGCTAAATCCAGAGCCAGCTCAACCAGATGCATAGCGCGGGGTTGATCAGACGCCTTTACGCCACTCATATTGGGTGCCATATCGGAAATAACCAGATCGACATGATCGGCATCAATCGCTGCCAGAATCTCTTCCAGAACGGCGTCTTCGGTGAAGTCGCCCTGAACAAAAGCGACATCGGCAATGGGATCCATCGGCAGAATATCAGAGGCTACGATACGTCCCTTGCCGCCAATTTTTTCAGCAACAACCTGAGTCCAGCCACCGGGAGCTGCGCCCAGATCAACCACTGTCATACCCGGACGAAAGAGTTTGTCCTTCTCTGCGATTTCCAGCAGTTTATAACTGGCACGGGAACGATAACCATCCTGCTGGGATTGCTGCACATACTGATCATCAAAGTGCTCTTTCAGCCAGCCTGTACTGCTTTTCGATCTCGCCACAATAGAATCCTCATAAAATAGCGAACATTCTAGCGAAATAGAGAACCTCACCCAATCCGCAGATGCGCCATGGCAGCAACATTGGACATAACATTCGCATAAGAGACTTGATAATCAGGTTCAATCTGCACGTAACTGCAGGCTAGGAGAGAGTACGTCAGAAATAGACACAATGAATCAGAGAACAAAGAAATAGTGGCTGTGACGAATTCTGACAACACAAGGTCATCACACGGATCAATGAACGTTTTACTTACTTCCCTCCAGCAGATCATGAACAGGTTCTGAGAAATGGCAACAGTCATAACCCACAACCCTGACCGAGAGCTTATACTCTTGCATCCCTCACAGGTCGCTATAGAATGCGCCACCATTCAAAAATTTTTCTGGAGAATCGTCCATGGCGCTGACCAACGAAAAAAAGCGTGAATACCGTGCCATCGGGCACGCTCTCAAGCCTGTCGTTATTGTATCCGAGAACGGTATTACTGATGGCGTTGCTGAAGAGACCCGCCGGGCACTCAATGATCACGAACTGATCAAAGTGAAGTTCGCCATTCTGGACCGCGAAGCAAGAAAGACACTGATAAGTGAGCTGTGCGATACCTGTAGCGCAGATTCGGTCCAGACCATTGGCAAAATTGCCCTGATCTTCAAAGCAGCCAAAGAGCCAAACCCGCGTCTCTCCAACCTGCACCGTTAAAAGATTTCACCACAGAGGCACAGAGACACAGAGACACAGAGGAAAAGCTTTTAAATAAGAGCTTTTTCTTTTCTCCGTGTCTCTGTGCCTCTGTGGTTCAGTCTTTTATCTTTTTTAGATGTGCTGCACTTCCTGAATTTCGTACTCGATCTTGCCGCTGGGCGTAGCTACCACAACGACATCTCCCTCATCCTTGCCGATCATGGCGCGGGCGATCGGTGAAGTTACGGAGATTTTGCCTATTTTAATAGAGGCTTCGTCCTCACCAACAATCTTATAGGTCACTTCCGAATCATCTTCAGTGTTGAGCAGAGTCACTGTCACACCAAAAATCACCTTCTTCGTGTTCTCTATCTCCAGAACATCAATAATCTGGGCGTTGGAAAGCTTACCTTCCAGCTCCTGAACACGGCCTTCATTGAAACCCTGCTGCTCACGGGCAGCGTGGTACTCGGCGTTTTCTTTCAGGTCACCAAGTTCACGAGCCTCTGCAATAGCAGCAGCAATACGCGGGCGATCCTTGCTCTTTCGAGTCTGCAACTCCTCGCGGAGAGCCTTTTCACCCTCTACGGTCATTGGGTAGCGCTGCATTCGGTTATACCTTTATGTAAATCCTGTAATCTTCTGACGCTCCGTTCCGGACCAAAGCCGATGGCCTCCGCCACAGCCAACGCACAGGGCATTGTGGTGGTATAAAGCACCTTGTTCATCAGAGCTGATCGACGGATTGTAAAGGAATCAGCTATAGCCTGACGACCCTCCGTAGTATTAACTACCAATGAGATTTCGCCATTTACAATCATATCAACCAGATGCGGACGGCCTTCCTTAACCTTGCGCACAACATCCACAGGAATACCGGCATCAGCCAGAACCTTTGCAGTACCACGGGTCGCCAGAATTTTGAAGCCACAATGTAGCAGCTTTTCCGCAAGCTTGGGAGCGAAAGGCTTATCACGCTCACGAACACTCAGAATGGCCTTGCCCCCTTCAGGCAGCACCATCTTCACCGCCAACTGTGCTTTGGCATAAGCTTCCGGGAAGGTGTCGCCCACGCCCATCACCTCACCCGTGGACTTCATCTCAGGGCCGAGAATCGGATCAACACCAGGGAATTTGTTGAACGGGAATACCGCCTCCTTCACGTAGAAATGCTCAGGAACGATCTCCTCGGTAAAGCCCAGCTGCTCCAGAGTGGCACCCGCCATCACCCGGGCCGCCACCTTGGCCAGAGAGACGCCAATCGCCTTGGAGACAAACGGTACCGTACGGGAGGCACGAGGGTTGACCTCAATCACGTAGATCTCGCCATCCTGAACCGCCATCTGCACGTTCATCAGGCCAACAACACCCAGCTCCAGAGCCATGGCCTTGACCTGCTCCCGAATAGCGTTCTGAACATCCATCGGCAGACTGTAAGGCGGCAGGGAGCAGGATGAATCCCCGGAGTGAATACCGGCCTGTTCGATATGCTCCATAATGGCACCGATCACCACCTGCTTGCCGTCACAGATAGCATCCACATCCACCTCAACCGCGTGGGTCAGGTAGAAGTCGAGCAGCACCGGGCTCTTATTGGAGACCTGCACCGCCTCATTCATATAGCGGTTCAGTTCACTCTCATCACTGACGATCTCCATCGCCCGGCCACCCAGCACGTAGGAGGGACGCACCACCAGCGGGTAACCGATAGTTTTTGCTTTTTCGATCGCTTCTTCGATACTGCGGACGGTGGCGTTGGCAGGTTGAGTCAGGCCCAACTTTTGGATCATCTGCTGGAAACGTTCACGATCTTCGGCCATATCGATGGCTTCCGGGCTGGTGCCGATGATTTTCACACCCGCTTTTTCCAGCGCCAGACAGAGCTTCAGCGGTGTCTGACCACCGTACTGAACGATCACGCCATCGGGCTGTTCAACATCAACAATGGCCAGCACATCTTCCAGCGTAACCGGCTCGAAATAGAGGCGATCAGAGGTGTCGTAATCGGTAGAAACCGTCTCCGGATTACAGTTGACCATGATGGTTTCGTAACCATCTTCACGCAGGGCCAGTGCGGCGTGTACACAGCAGTAATCGAATTCAATACCCTGACCGATACGGTTCGGACCACCGCCGATCACCATAATTTTCTTGCGATCAGACGGTGCCGCTTCGCACTCCTCCTCGTAGGTGGAGTACATATAGGCGGTATCGGAGGCGAACTCGGCAGCACAGGTATCGACACGCTTGAATACCGGACGCAGACCCAACTGCTGACGATGGGCACGAACATCGCCCTCTTTCTCACCCAGCAGATTGGCAAGACGGGTATCACTGAAGCCCTTGCGCTTCAGACGACGCATAATGCTGTAATCGAGATCAAGCAGTGTTGATTGGGCGACAACGGTCTCTTCCTTCAGAATGTCCTCAATCTGCACCAGGAACCAAGGGTCGATATTGGTCAGCTTGAAGATCTCTTCAATGGACATCCCCATACGGAAGGCGTCGCCTAAGTACCAGATGCGATCCGCGCCCGGCGTGATCAACTCTGCACGGACTTTGGCTTCGGATTCAGGATTGGTTAGATCAACCTTGGGATCAAAGCCGCACACACCCACTTCCAGACCACGCAGCGCTTTCTGCATAGACTCCTGGAACGTACGACCAATGGCCATTACCTCACCCACAGATTTCATCTGAGTGGTCAGACGGGCATCGGCTTGAGGGAACTTCTCAAAGGCGAAACGGGGGATTTTGGTGACCACATAGTCGATGGCCGGTTCAAACGATGCCGGTGTTACGCCACCGGTAATATCATTCTGCAGCTCATCAAGGGTGTAACCCACCGCCAGCTTGGCGGCGACTTTGGCGATGGGGAAACCGGTCGCTTTGGAGGCCAGGGCAGAAGAGCGAGAGACCCGCGGGTTCATCTCGATAATCACCATACGACCATCTTCAGGGTTGATGCCAAACTGAACGTTGGAGCCACCGGTTTCAACACCAATTTCACGCAGCACCGCCAGCGAGGCGTTACGCATGATCTGATACTCTTTATCAGTCAGCGTCTGAGCCGGAGCAACGGTGATGGAGTCACCGGTATGGACACCCATCGGGTCAAAGTTTTCAATGGCACAGACAATAATGCAGTTGTCGTTTTTATCACGGACAACTTCCATCTCGTACTCTTTCCAGCCAATGAGAGATTCGTCGATCAGCAGCTCATTGGTGGGGGAGAGATCCAGACCACCGGTGCAGATCTCTTCAAATTCATCGCGGTTGTAAGCAATACCGCCACCGGTGCCGCCCATAGTAAACGACGGACGTATAATACAGGGGAAGCCAACCTCATCCAGAACCTTGTAAGCATCATCCATGGTGCGAGCGATACCGGCGCGGGGACACTCAAGGCCGATATTCTTCATGGCCTTGTCAAACTTGCTGCGATCTTCCGCCTTATCGATGGTCTCGGCATTAGCACCGATCATCTCGACACCGTATTTTGCCAGAACGCCATTAGCCTCCAGTGCCAGCGCACAGTTCAGTGCGGTCTGGCCACCCATCGTTGGCAGGACGGCGTCAGGACGTTCCTTTTCGATGATTTTTTCAACGGTCTCCCAGCGGATCGGCTCGATGTAGGTGGCATCCGCCATGGTGGGATCGGTCATAATGGTGGCCGGGTTGGAGTTCACCAAAATAACCCGATACCCCTCTTCCCTCAGGGCTTTACAGGCCTGGGCGCCAGAGTAGTCAAATTCACACGCTTGCCCGATCACGATAGGGCCGGCACCAAGAATCAGAATGCTTTTGATGTCTGTCCGTTTTGCCATGATAGTTTCTTCTGCGCTCAATCTTTTCAAGGATGACCGCCACTATTTTTCACAACTCTTGCGAATAAAACTTGCGAATAAAAGAGCTGTAAAAGGGGCAGTCACCAGCGATACCATTTTTTGTCTTTAATTGGCTTTCGGCCTTAATAGAGAGCGTGAGTTAGCGTCTCTCTTCCAGCTGGCGTACAAACCGGTCAAACAGCGGTGCAACATCCAGTGGCCCCGGACTGGCTTCCGGGTGTCCCTGGAAACTGAAGGCCGGCACATCCGTCCGTTCAATACCCTGCAACGAGCCATCAAAGAGAGATTTATGGGTGGCTCTCAGGTTGTCCGGCAGCGTCTGTTCCGCAACGGCAAAACCGTGGTTCTGGCTGGTAATCATCACCACGCTGGATTTCATATCCTGAACGGGGTGATTGGCACCGTGATGGCCAAATTTCATCTTCTCTGTTTTTGCGCCGGAAGCCAGCGCCAACAATTGATGGCCGAGACAGATACCAAACACCGGCAGACCGGCCTCCAGAATTTCCTCAATTGCACGAATGGCATAGTCACAAGGTGCAGGGTCGCCAGGACCATTGGAAAGGAAAATACCGTCTGGCTTCAGCTTCAGAACATCTCTCGCTGTGGTGGTTGCCGGAACCACAGTCAGACGACAGCCACGCTCTGCCAGCATACGCAGAATGTTGCGCTTCGCGCCAAAATCATAGGCGACAACGTGATACTTTGCCTGATCCGCCCGATCGGTGTGACTATCGCTCTCCAGATTCCAGACCCCTTCGGTCCAGCTGTAGGCTTCCGTGGTGGTCACCTCTTTGGCGAGATCCATGCCCTTCAGACCGGGAAATGCTTTGGCCAGTTCCAGAGCGCGCTCTTCTGTTGCATTTTCACCCGCCACAATAGCACCGTTCTGGGCACCTTTTTCACGGAGAATACGGGTTAGACGACGGGTGTCGATATCGGCGATAGCAACAATATTATGTTTCTGTAGGTATTGATCGAGGGGAAGGGTATTACGCCAGTTGCTGGCTAAAAGGGGGAGGTCACGAATAACAAGTCCGGCGGACCAGATTTGACTGGCTTCTTCATCTTCCGGAGTGGTACCGGTATTGCCAATATGGGGGTAGGTCAGGGTCACAATCTGTCGGGCATAGGAGGGATCGGTGAGAATTTCCTGATACCCGGTCATTGCAGTATTGAAAACGACTTCCCCACTGGTTTCACCATCACTACCAATGGCGATACCGCGGAAGATGCTTCCGTCCTCAAGAGCAAGTATGGCTTTTCTGTTCAAAGCGTCCTCCTGCTGTTTAACGCAGCTTTAGTCATATCCTGTCCGCAAAAAAGGCGAGATGCAACCAGGTTCCATCTCGCCTTTCATTTATTCGTTTTTGATCTGTAAAACACCCTGTCTGCAAGAGCTAACCACGCAATACCGCAGCAGAACGTCAGGCAAATTTCGCAGATATTATCAAATCAAATAATTGCAGTCTACGGAAATCATCACAAATTCTGCTTCAAACGCACCCCCGGATTATATACCAATCGTCCTTAATGCAATTACGAGAAGCTTTTGGTATCACAACGTCAGCGCAGCGCCAGCACATCCTGCATATCAAAAAGACCACTCTCTTTTGATACCAGCCATTTTGCCCCACGAACCGCTCCATTAGCATAGGTGGAACGACTGGAAGAGCGAATGCCAATTTCCACCCGCTCACCTTCCGCAATAAACAGGGCGTTATGTTCACCGACAATATCGCCACCACGGATAGTCGAAAAACCAATGCTCTCCCGATCCCGAACACCGGTATGACCTTCACGGCCATAAACGGCACATGTCTTCAAATCGCGCCCCAGCGTTTCGGCAATAACCTCTCCCATGCGCAAAGCCGTGCCCGACGGAGCATCAACCTTGTGACGATGGTGAGCTTCGATAATCTCGATATCACTTTCATCACCCATCACTCTCGCCGCTGTTTCCAACAGTTTGAAAACCAGGTTGACCCCCACACTCATATTGGGCGCAAAAATAACGGGAATCTCTGAAGCCGCACTGTTCAATTCCGCCTTTTGTTCTTCACTCAAACCTGTCGTGCCAATCACGATACCTTTGCCCTGCTCACGGCAGAACCGCACATGGCCCATGGTGCTTTCCGGTGCAGTGAAGTCGATCAGTACATCAAACTCTTCAGCCTTTGCGAGGTTATTGACCACCACAACCCCGTTCTTGCCGATACCGGCCAGCTCACCCGCATCAACCCCCACCAACGAACTGCCCGGACGATCGGTCGCCGCTACAAGCGTCACCTCTTCATCCAGAGAAACAGCCTGAACCAGTGCTTTTCCCATACGACCGGCAGCACCAGCAATTGCAATTCTTATCATGATTGTTTCCTGTTGGTTTACAATTCAGATCAATTTACCAGATGCACGCATCTTCCGCCGAAACCCGTGAACAGGAAATAACAACACGATGAATATCCTCTCCATTCAGTCCCATGTCGCATACGGTCATGCGGGCAATGCTTCGGCTGTATTTCCCCTGCAACGGATGGGTCATGAAGTGTGGCCGGTCTTTACGGTGATGTTCTCCAACCATACCGGTCATGGCGCCTGGCGCGGGCCGATCTTTGCTGGGAATGTAGTCGAAGATGTGATCACCGGTATCGAAGATCGTGGCGTGTTACCGGAATGCCACGCCATTCTCTCCGGTTACATGGGCGCCCCGGAAATCGGAGACGCTATTCTTGGCGCGGTGGAGAAAGTGAAAACCGCCAACCCCTCTGCCCTCTACTGCTGTGACCCGGTGATCGGTGATATCGACCGTGGCATCTTTGTTCGGGAGGGTATCCCTGAATTTTTTAAGGAAAAGGTGCTCAGGCAGGCCGATATCATCACCCCCAACCACTTTGAACTGGAACTGCTGACGGGCCAAAAGGTCAACACGCTGAAGGATGCTCTGAAAGCGGTTCGTACCCTGCAAGCTCTCGGCCCCTCCAAAGTACTGGTGACCAGCCTGATCCGCACCGACGAACACAGCGGTGTCATCGAGATGCTGGCCGTTGGTGAGCAGGAAGCGTGGATCGTTGCCACGCCGCGTCTGGAGTTCCCTTATCCCGTCAATGGCTCCGGAGATGCGACCGCTGCCGTATTTCTTGGCAAGTATCTGGAAACCGGTGATCTGAAAGCCTCACTGGAGCATGTGGCGGGGGCCATCTTCGCCCTGTTTGAAAAGACCTGGGCGACCAAAAGTCGGGAGCTGCAGTTGATTGCGGCACAGGATGCGTATGTAAATCCGCCGCAACAATTCTTCGCCACAGCGGTCCATAACTAAGCCTGTCTCAATCCGCCTTCCCCATTTACCATCCTGCCTGCAGGGCATTGCCCTGCAGGCATCTGGTTTTAACGAATCTGTAACGGCTCAAAAAGTGTAGTCAAATTTGAAGAGCAATTGGCTACAGGCTAGTAATATCAAGGGTGTCATATGAAAAATGACCGATTTTGCCTACGGCTTTTTAGCAGCGTAAGCAGCCATTTTCTTAATGATTTTTACCCCCCACCAGAGATTCATCATACTGAGCACAGATCCGCCAACCCCTATGATGGGCATCACATGTTCCTTGCCTTCATAGCGCACATCTTTCCAGTACACGTTCTTCAGGAAGGACAGTACAATTCCGGGAAATACTCCCCAACGGTAAATTATAAAGAGTATTCCAAACGGATACATAAAGCGTGAATCAACCCTTCTTAGGTTATAGAAAATTGTGGACGCTTCCGTAAGAAGCGGCGCATTAGCCAAATGAATCTTGCCTGCCTTGTTCAGATAGTAGAGTCCCAGAAACATAGCAGCGCCGTGAATAAAAAACTCTGCAGAGGAATGAGTCACTGACTCAGATAGTTCATACATAGAGTACCCCAAGCTTATCAATGGCGGAATGATCTCCAGATAACTTTGGGGAAAATCCGAATCAATGGCGTACTCCCAAAACGGTCGAGACTGTTTTAAAAATACAGAGTGGGAGCTGAAGGTTGTTATCAGGGCGTGGACAAAGGGGGCGCCGGTTGTGTTTCTGTCTTCAGTGGCTTTCAGATCATAGTTAAAACAGGCGTGTAACATTTGAAAACCGATGGCTGAAGCTACAGGTATCCAGTAAAGATTGTCCGTACTCAGTTTTTGAACAGGTTTATTAGCCTCTGAGCTCCCGTTTAAAGCAGAAAAGATCTCTGACCATTGTTTGAATACTTTAACTTCATCCTGATAACTAGCCAGTGAAACACCCACCCCTCCTACAATAGCAATACAGAGTAAAAGGCGTGTCGCCCAAAGTTGTACAAGAGTCACTCCTTGATATTTCATCCCCCTCCCCCCATCGAAAGAAAAGCGGAGATTATAGTTGAAAGCTGAAAGGGGGGACTGTCTAGTTTGTGAACTACTCGCCCAGGGGCAGAGCTTCCAATACTAAACAACGACCGCAGCCGTTTCTTTCTCTTCTTTTTTGACGCTTCGCTGCCAGCAGCAAGAGAGGGCTTGCCCTTTCTCGGCTTACGATTGACTACACGTCCAGTCGCTAGCAAAAGGTAGGGGGCTAACTAACTCCGTTCAGGAGTGCGTGAAAAATAACAATCAATTGCGCCTGCATTTCGTTTAATTGACGGAATTTCATTCCCACATCTTCTCGGTAACAAGGTTATCTCAACAAAAACAAAAGCGGGCATAAAGCCCGCTATTATCAAGAGCTATTCCCTTACGAAGACATATCGTCAAAGAATTTCTTAACCCCATCAAAAAAACTGCGCTGCTGTGGTGAATGTTTGTGACCAGTCCCTTCAAAAGAGGTCTGCAGCTCCCGCAGCAACTCCTTCTGACGAGCCGTCAGGCTCACTGGTGTCTCGACCACAACCTTGCAAATCAAATCACCCTGTGGGCCGCCGCGCACCGGTTCTACACCTTTGTTACGCAGACGGAACATCTTGCCGGTCTGGGTTTCCGCCGGAATCTTCAGTTTGACCTTGCCATCCAGAGTAGGCACTTCCAGCTCACCACCCAGGGCTGCATCGATGAAAGTGATAGGCACTTCACAATAGAGGTGCTTACCATCGCGATGGAAAATCGCATGTTCGCGCACCTCGATCTGGACGTAGAGATCGCCAGAAGGGCCACCGTTAACGCCCGCTTCGCCTTCACCAGTCAGACGAATCTTGTCGCCGGTATCCACACCTTTCGGCACTTTGACGGAGAGGGTTTTGTACTCCTGAATTCTCCCCTGACCATGGCAGTCTCCACAAGGATCCCTAATGATCTTGCCGCTGCCATGACACTCTGGGCAGGTCTGCTGCACGGCAAAGAAGCCCTGCTGCATCCGCACCTGACCATGACCAGCACAGGTACCACAGGTGACAGGAGAGGAGCCTTTTTTGGCACCGGAGCCATAACAGCTTTTACAGGCGACCAGTGTAGGAATGCGAATCTTCTTTTCTACACCGCGAACAGCCTCTTCAAGCTCCAGTTCGAGACCATAGCGCAGATCTGCGCCACGTTGAACACTCGAATGGCCGCGACCGCCGCCGCCACCGCTGCCGCCGAAGATATCACCAAAGACATCCCCGAAAATATCGCCAAAGTTTCCGCCACCAAAGCCGCCACCGAAACCACCCGCTCCGCCCATGCTCGGATCAACACCCGCATGGCCATACTGATCGTAAGCGCCACGTTTCTGGGGATCGGAGAGAACCTCGAAAGCCTCGTTGACTTCCTTGAATTTATCTTCGGATTCCTTATCACCCGGGTTCCGGTCAGGATGAAACTTCATCGCCAATCGACGATAAGCTTTTTTCATCTCTTTGTCGCTGGTATCCCGGGCAATTCCGAGTACCTCATAATAATCTCTTTTCGACATAACCGTTCTTAAACCTGGGCAAAAAACCTTTAAAGCAAAACGCGGGAGTAATCTCCCGCGTATTCAATTACAGCCCCGCAGGGCTGCGGCCAGTTAGGCAACAATCACCTGCGGATGGGAAGACAATTACTTCTTGTCTTCCTTAACTTCTTCGAACTCCGCATCAACAACATCGTCGTTTTTGGCAGAGGACTCGGAACCAGAAGCCTGCTGAGCAGCACCTTCGCCTTCAGTCATCTTCTGAGCCAGAGGGCCAGCAGCCTGAATCACAGCCTGGGTTTTGGCTTCGATGGCAGCTTTATCGTCGCCCTTCACCGCTTCCTTCAGCTCATTGATCGCATTTTCGATCGCACTCTTCTCTTCAGCGGAGGCCTTGTCGCCCGCTTCGGTCAGAGACTTTTGGGTCGCGTGAATCATGGCGTCCGCCTGGTTGCGCACCTGAGCCAATTCTTCAAACTTCTTGTCTTCTTCCGCGTTTGCTTCCGCATCGCGTACCATCTGATCGATCTCTTCATCAGACAGACCGGAAGAGGCCTTGATCACGATAGACTGCTCTTTACCGGTGTTCTTGTCCTTGGCGGACACGTTCAGAATACCGTTGGCATCCAGGTCGAAGGAGACTTCGATCTGAGGCATGCCACGCTGGGCAGTAGGAATACCTTCCAGATTGAACTGACCCAGAGACTTGTTACCGTGGGCCTGCTTACGCTCACCCTGCAGTACATGAATAGTGACTGCAGACTGGTTGTCTTCCGCGGTGGAGAACACCTGGGACTTCTTGGTCGGGATCGTAGTGTTCTTCTCGATCAGCGCCGTCATTACGCCGCCCATGGTTTCGATACCCAGGGTCAGCGGAGTGACGTCCAGCAGCAGCACGTCGGTACGGTCACCGGAGAGTACGCCACCTTGCAGCGCAGCACCCATGGCCACAGCTTCATCAGGATTCACATCCTTACGCGCTTCTTTGCCGAAGAATTCAGCAACTTTCTGCTGAACCATAGGCATACGGGTCTGACCACCAACCAGGATAACCTCGTTGATATCGGACACGTTCAGTTCAGCATCCTTAACAGCCTGACGTACCGGCTCCAGAGAGCGAGCAACCAGATCTTCTACCAGAGATTCCAGCTTGGCGCGGGTCACCTTGACGTTCAGGTGCTTGGGACCTGTTGCATCGGCAGTAATGTAAGGCAGGTTCACGTCAGTCTGGGTGGCAGAGGAGAGTTCGATCTTGGCTTTTTCGGCAGCTTCTTTCAGACGCTGCTTGGCCAGAGGATCGTTCATCAGGTCAATGCCCTGTTCCTTCCTGAACTCTTCAGCCAGGAAGCTGATCAGGCGCATGTCAAAGTCTTCACCGCCCAGGAAGGTGTCACCGTTGGTGGACAGCACTTCAAACTGGTGTTCGCCGTCAACGTCGGCAATTTCGATGATGGAGATATCGAAAGTACCACCACCCAGATCGTAGACAGCGATAGTCTGATCGCCACCTTTGGCTTTGCCCAGACCATAGGCCAGCGCAGCGGCGGTCGGTTCGTTGATGATACGCTTCACGTCCAGACCGGCGATACGACCAGCATCTTTGGTCGCCTGACGCTGGGCATCATTGAAGTAGGCCGGTACGGTAACAACAGCCTGAGTCACTGTTTCGCCCAGGTAGTCTTCCGCGGTCTTTTTCATCTTCTTCAGGATCTCGGCAGAGATCTGAGGAGGAGCCATCTGGTCGCCCTTAACGTCAACCCAGGCATCACCGTTGTCAGCCTTGACGATCTTGTAAGGCACCATCTTAATGTCTTTCTGAACTTCGTCGTCTTCAAAACGACGACCGATCAGACGCTTGATGGCGTACAGCGTGTTATCAGGGTTGGTAACAGCCTGACGCTTGGCTGGCATACCGCACAGGGTTTCGCCACCGCTGGTGTAAGCGACGATGGAAGGCGTAGTGCGGGCACCTTCTGCGTTCTCAATAACTTTTACAGTGTCGCCGTCCAGTACCGCAACACAAGAGTTGGTGGTACCCAAGTCGATACCAATAATTCTGCCGTTGCCGTTGCCTTTGCCTTTGCCTTTGCCGTTACTCATCGAAACCCTCTCCGTAAACCTTTCCCAAGTAAAGAACCTGAGCTTAATAACTGTGAATGATGTTCTTTGTCAGCCCTGCGGCAGATTTGATCTGCCTTACTGACTGCTTGGCTGGATATATGGGAGCGATCTCAAGCCTTTTCAAGGGACAAAATGTATTTTTTTCTGTTTTTTTGCCAGAAATCCTTTCCGTGGCAAAAACAACACAGGGGTTAAGAACTCAGGCTGTTTACATCGTTAGAGCCTACACTGCACCGGTTGCCCTTGAGTCCCGCTGACGACTGCAGGCTCCGCACTATGATGATCAGAAGACGCAACGTCGACTGACAACTATTTTCAGCACTCCGTTCTGACATTGACCCTTATACAATGAAGACCATACGGTGATATCCCATGCTGGCAACAAAGACCCTTGACGCACCCATTGAGTACGTGAAGAGAAAAAATGAACAACAGCAAACTGAAAATGAACAGTTAGTCCCGAGCAACCTCCCACGGGGCGAAGCGGGATGTACTTATCAACTTGCCCCTGCTTTTACGCCTAAATAATGCAAAAAAAGCAGCGCACGGGTTTTGCGCCGCTTTTACATGATCGATTTGTCTTTTTTTAAGGCGCTCTGGAAACCACCACCATGGCCGGACGCACAACCCGCTCATTGAGCACATAACCTTTCTGCACCACATCCATAACCGTATTAGGCTCCATGTCCGGGTTAGGAACCATGGTGATCGCCTGATGGAAATGGGGATCGAGAGGCTCACCAACAGGGTTCAGCTGAGTGACGCCGTGTCTGGCCAGATTGTCCAGAAACAGCTTTAGAGTCAGTTCCATGCCCTGACGCATGGGATCTTCAGTGCCTTCACTGATTTTGAGCCCATTCTCCAGACTGTCCACGACCGGCAGCAGAGATTCAACAAACTTTTCCAGAGCAAACTTGTGAGCCTTTTCCACGTCCAGCTGGGCGCGGCGCTTGGTGTTCTGGGCCTCTGCCATAGCACGCAAAACGTTCTCTTTGGCTTCAACGAGTTCGTCTTGAGCACGAACAAGTTCGCTCTGAAGAGCGGTGAGTGCGCTTTCTTCCGCAGTCTCTTCCGTCTCTTGTGCTGCAACTTCTTCTGCAACTTCCTCTGCAACTTCTGCAACAGCCTCTACAACAACTTCTTCGGCAGCCTTTAATGGCTCCTCTGCTGGCACCTCTATCTGCACCTTAGCCTGATCTTCCGGCTTACTCTTTGCTTCAGTCATCCCGCAACTCCTGTCCGATATCATTCAATTAGGGCGACGGCACCACTCACAAAGAGGCCCGACCGCACTGTAAAGCTTTGGCGCATATATTGGGGATAGATCACCAACATTCAAGTAACTGAACGGCTTTTTTGCACGCGGGGATTGCAGAGAGACCCATTGCCTATTACTGTGCAAAAAAACAGTCACGTTGCTCGGTTTGGCACCAATGCTTATCCACTTATCCATCTACAACTTTGCTATTGTCGATCAGCTTGATCTGGATATTCCCCAGGGCATGACAGTGATCACCGGTGAAACCGGCGCCGGGAAATCCATCATGCTGGATGCACTCTCCCTCGCCATCGGCACCAGGGCGGATACCGACTGCGTAAGAACCGGCTGCCAGCGCGCCGAGATCCTCGCCACCTTTGATATCCGCCACCTCCCCCAGGCCCGGCAATGGCTCAAGGAGAAAGAGCTGGATAGCGATGATGAATGTATTTTACGGCGGGTGATCACCCGGGATGGCCGTGGCCGCGGCTATATCAACGGCACACCGTCTCCTCTCAGCCACCTGCGCGAGCTGGGTGAGCTGCTGATTGATATCCATGCCCAGCATGAACACCAGTCCCTGCTCCGTTCCAACACCCACCAGCGACTGCTGGATGAATTTTCCGGCTGCAGCAAACTGACGGCGCAAGTACAGGCCAGCTGGCAGCAGTGGAAGGCCCTTCAGCGTCAGATCAACACCCTGTGCAACGCTAGCCGGGAGCAGAATGCCCGTGTTCAGCTGCTTCAATATCAGGTGGAAGAGCTGGATCGTCTCTCGTTCCATCAAGGGGAAGTGGAAGCCCTTGAGCAAGAGCAAAAGCAGTTAGCCCATGCCGAAACCAATCTGCACACCTGCCAACAGGTGCTGGATATCTGCTCCGATGGCGACAACGGCAATATTCTCCACAGCCTGACCCTCTGTCAGCACCTGCTGGCCGATCTCGACCTTAACCTGCCCGCCCTGCAGGAGATCATCAGCCTGCTGGCCGGCGCTCAAATTCAGGTGGAAGAGGCTGTTGGCGAGAGCCATCGGTTTGTGGATAACTTCCAGGCCGATCCGGAGCGACTGCACGAGGTCAACGAACGACTCTCCGCCGCTTACTCGCTGGCACGTAAACACTTTGTGCCTGCCGAAGAGCTCCCTCTCCGCCATGTTGCGCTGCAACAGGATCTGGAAGGGTTACAGTGCAGCGATGAGAAGATCGAAGAGCTGAAACAGCTGCAAAATAGTGCTGAGCTGTCCTACTTTGAACTGGCAGAAAAACTCAGCGAAAAACGCCTCAAGGGTGCAGCGAAACTCAATAAAGCCGTCACCAAACATATTCACGATCTGGGCATGCCGGCGGGGCGGTTTATTGTTGAACTTGTTCACCTGCAGAATCAAGCCCCCCGAAACCTGGGCATGGAAGATATTCGCTTTCTGGTCAGCACCAACCCCGGCAATCCGCCAAAACCGCTGGATAAGGTTGCCTCAGGGGGGGAACTCTCCCGAATCAGCCTGGCTATTCAGGTAATTACCGCCAAAACCTCCGGCATCTCCACTTTGGTCTTTGATGAAGTCGATGTGGGGATCGGTGGTGGCACCGCGGAGGTTGTCGGGCGCCTGCTGAAGGAGTTGGGCGGCCGGGGACAGGTACTCTGTGTCACCCACCAGCCCCAAGTGGCCTCTCAGGGGCATACCCACTTCCATGTACGGAAAAAACTGGGCAAAGACAGCACCAGTACCAGCATCACCACCCTGATGGATGAGGAGCGCACTCACGAAGTGGCCCGCATGCTGGGCGGTCTGGAGATGACTGAGCAAACCCTGGCCCATGCCAGAGAGATGATCTTTCGTTCACAGGGTGATGTACCTGCAATCAAAGAGTCTCCCTGCAGACTGTAAGACTGGCTAACAATATTGTCAGGAACATTTCAAACTATTGCCTGTCAAAGGTCATGTATATCAATGACTATAAGGCGGGCAATGTATGGAATTTTATAATCGGTTCAGACGACAACTTATTTCAGGCGCAGCAAGTATTTTTTCTCTTGCGCTCACCCTATGGCTCAACACTGCCAGTGGCAGCCCTGTGGTGTCGGCCCAGGACACAACCCTACTGGAGCAAGCCTATAACAACTGTCTCAATAATGCCGAATCGCTCCCGTTTGTCAGCCCTGATATCTCCTCGGAGATGTGTGCCACTATCTATGGCCACATGCTCCCCAACTTCCAGAAGACCCTTGACAGTAGCTATCAGCTATTTCAGAGTGAGCCAACGATTTTTTTAGACGCCACCCTTGAGCAACTGAAGCATCTCAGTACGCTCTTCGTAACAAACCGGGAGCAACTGGACCGGCACAATACGCTCGTCGCAACAAACGTTGCGAAAATGAACCATCTCAATACGCTCGTCACAGCACAAGCATCTTTTAACGCTACCACCCCTCTGCCAATACTTGATGAACCATCACTGCCTGTGCTCATGAGACATGCAATGGTCCAGGAGCTGCAACTCTTGTATCTGCTTCTCAAAGATCCCTCCCTAAAGCCTTCACCTGAGCAAATTGATCATATCGTTTCAACAATGGTTGGTATTGCGACGAATTTGGGAGATCAACTCTTTTACTATGATCTGGCAATAAAAATAAACAGATCCGAACCAGAAAAAAATACCTACCTGACCTTATTCATGCTGCCAGTGCTCTGGACAGATATTATCCACCTCATTGACACAGACACAGACACAAGTTTAACAAAAGAACAACGGGATGAACTGGCACCTTACTTTGAGAACATGCTGAATGCGCTCACCCAGGCTACAAGTGGTATTCTTTTGTATCTGTCAGAGGTGCAAATCGAAATTAATAACATAAACGGCAAGTCCACAATACTCACTCTCAACTCTGCAAATGACCTGTATGGTGATGTGGTCCATCAGTTCAGCGCCAAGGATTTTCATCCTGTAACGCTAGATTCTTTGACCTTCAAAGATTGGGCACATACGTCGGTTGATGGTCTGACTCCAGAACAGCAAGTGGAGTATATACGTGATGCTCATCAGTCCGCCCGGACATCGTGGGATAAGATTATCACGCTCTTCCCGCGTCACAATGTCAGTGCCTATGTACAGGCTCTATCATTTAACAATACTGTCGAATTACAGAAAAGTGCGTCTATTCAGCTCAGAGTGGGCATAGAAAAAGGGCTCGCCAAGACCCACAGCGATTGGGAAGTGCTATTCCCCATGGGAGGTATGAACCTTATGGACATCTTTGAAGCGACAGAAGAGCCATCACCTGATCTGGAATAACTCCAAAAAAGGTCACTCTCTTCTCACATAAAGAACAAGGCTATGATCCACCAACTCATAACCATGTTCTTTAGCAATGGCTCGCTGCAGGCGCTCAATTTCCTGACTACGAAACTCCACAATATGGCCGGTATCCATACACACCATATGATCGTGGTGCTCTTCCTTCGCCAGTTCAAAAACAGAGTGCCCACCATCAAAGTTATGACGAACCACCAAACCGGCACTTTCAAACTGGGTGAGAACACGGTAGACCGTTGCCAGACCAACCTCCCCCTCAGCCTCGAGTAGCGCTTTGTAAACATCCTCAGCGCTCATATGGCGATCATTGGCTTGTTCCAGTATCTCCAGAATCTTTAATCGGGGGACTGTCACCTTCAATCCCGCTTCACGAAGCTCTCTATTTTCCACCCACGTATCCCTTTCTAAACCCTGGAAGATGTAATAAGCTGGAGATTATCTCATTTCCGTCCAAGATAGTGGAAGTCGGTAGACGATGCAAAAACGCAAAGCAACGTTTGCTCTGGTTCTTTCAGCAGCTTTTATCGGGGGATGTTCCTGGCTTGCAGACAACAATCCCAAGATGCTGAGTTTCCCAGGTGCCTACAGAATCGATATACAGCAAGGCAACGTGATTACTCAGGATATGGCGAATCAGCTACGTCCTGGTATGACACGGGATCAAGTCCGCTTCGTAATGGGCGAACCACTGCTGCGGGATACCTTCGACAGCGACCGCTGGGACTACATCTACAGTTTCCAGCCTGGTGGAGATGTGCGCACCCAGCAATCCCTGAGCCTCTTTTTCACGGATGATAAACTCACCCATTTTGAAGGCGACGTCCGTCCCGGCGGCAATGACAACAGCGTGAATGATCAGATGCGCGCCGCCGCTGACAAAGATGCTCTGGATGCCAAAGCAAAAGCTGAAGCGCAGTCTCAAACCCCGTAGAGTCAAACTCCTCCCCGGGGCCGTCAGCTCTGAATACCTGTGAACCACTCACACTTACGATGGGTGGTTTTCTTACTCCTCTGACGACAGAGATGCCTCGCTGATCATATTTAACACTCCAGCCCGCGTCCCCGTCTGATTGATACGCCGAACACCTTTCGGAGCGGCTTTCAATCTTTCTAAATCCTGTTTTGACAATCCACTTAAACCTCTTTTGAGGATGGTAGCGTAAGTGTATTCAAGAGCCGCATTCACATCCGGGTTAGCACACGCCTTAAACCCAATAGCTATGTTGAGCAAATCTTCCCACTTGTATACCTCCGGATCCCGTTTAACAAGCTCCCTCGCAATATCACCTAACATATGCGCCAGTAAATCCTTTGTTTTCCATTCGGGACTGGCTGTGATCGCCTCATCAGCATCAAAAGCCAAGGCTGCTGGCCGCCATTTCGACAGGCCTCCTGACAGACTACCGGCACTCAGCTGACCAACCACATGAGCAGCTGTAACCAAGGTCTCCGGTTCCCAATCACTACAGCTACCTTCAATGTCGAACTCGCCAAGGATAGTGAACAGCTTCCTGCGATGTGCGGTCCATTTATCGACTGCCTTACTTTCCATCTCATTTGCTTGATTGGAAAAGAAAATAAATTGCTCAACCATTGCCTTTATATCCGGGGGTGATAGTTGAACGTCAGGGGTCTGCCCACCCTGGTAGGGTTTGTCCTTATCTGTGTCTACCGGTAAAACATGGAGCCATACAGCAGATTCGCCACCAGCCTCCACAGAGCCAGAAAAAAAAGACATTAAAAAAAAAGACACTAAAAAAAAGTACAAAACTGCACAATCTGGTCGGAAATAATTTCAGATACATCACCGTACCCTCATACTACTGAGATACGATTAAAGGCAAATATCACAAATCTGACAACTCTGTTGCCGTATCTAACTCATGACTGAACGTCTGCCAACCTGCTCTTCTCCGCCCGACGTTTGCGCATCTCTTTCGGATCGATAGTCAAGGGGCGATAAATTTCAACCCGCTCACCACTGTTTAAAATATGCTCTGCGGGATTGACGACCATCTTGCCAAAAATACCCATTTTGGCGTCCTGCAAATTGATCTCGGGAAAGTCATCACAGATGCCTGACTTCTCTGCGGCCTGCAACAGCGTCGTTCCCTCAGGAACAACTAAACTGATAATTTTCTGTCTATCCGGGCGGGCATAAGCTACCTCGACAATAATGTCTGCTGTCATACCACGCCTCGTTAACGATAAACCTGATCGGCTCGTGCACAAAACACATCCATCATCTTGGATGCCACCGGTTCAAACACCTTCCCCACTGCTATACCGAGCAAACTGCTCTTCATCTCAAAAGCGAGATTCAACGACACCTTGCAGGCCTCTTCATTCAAAGCTGTGAATATCCACACACCGGAAAGAGCCTTGAACGGCCCCTCTTTCAGGGCTATATCAATACGCTCTCCGGGTACCATGGTATTACGGGTGACAAAAGTGACCAAAACACCACCACGGCTGATATTCAACCGCGCTTCCTGCACCGTTTCTGTTCGCTCATATATCGTCACACCAGAACACCAGGGGAGAAACTCCCCATAATGTTCAACCTCATTAACAAGGTCGTACATTTTCCGGGCAGAATGCATGACCAGTGCCGTACGTTCAATTTTTTTCATTAAATCGTTATCAGTCCGAGATATTGGTAATAAAGATGATCAACACTGCTGCAGGTGCAACAACCCGGCACAAAGCCCGCCACAGATTGAAGTAGCCGCTGGAAAGATTCATCTCTCTAGCGATATGGGCACGTTTCATAATCCAGCCGGCAAAGATGGCAATCAACAAACCACCAAGTGGCATGGTGATATTGGCGGTCAGGTAGTCCATGCTTTCAAAGAAGGTCATACCAAATATCTGGTACTCCTCACCAGACCACTCATTGAACGAGAGCACCGTACCAATACCAAGCAGCCAGACCATCAGACAATAAACGACAGTTGCTGCCAAACGACTGAGCGGAGTACGTTCAATCACCCAGGCGACAAGAGGTTCAACCAGGGATATAGCCGAACTCAGTGCAGCCAGCACGACCAGCAGGAAGAACAGACCACCTATTATCTGACCGCCAGGAATAACCGCAAAAACAGAGGTCAAAGAGACAAACAACAGACCGGGACCGGAGCCAGGCTCCAGGCCGTTCGCAAAAACAAGGGGAAAAATCGCCAGACCGGCAACAAGGGCAATGGTTGTATCCAGAACAGCGACGATACCGATCGTACGAGCAATCGAAGCCTTTTTCGGCATATAGGCACCGTAGGCCATAATCGCCCCCATGCCGAGACTCAGGGTAAAGAATGCATGCCCCATTGCCGAGAGCAGAGCCTCTTCTGTCAGCGCATCAAGATTGAAGGCAAACATAAACTCAACGGCCTGCATAAAGTGCCCGGTTTCGGTGATGCTGTAGCCCAGCAACAACAGCAGCAGAATAAACAGCGCTGGCATCATAATACGGACACTGCTCTCCAGCCCGTTATGTACCCCCCTGGCAATCACAAAGCCGGTCATCGCCATAAATACGCCATGCCAGATCGACATACGAACAGGATCAAGAGCCAACGCTTCGAAGCTTTGCTCAACCTGCTCCGGCAGCATCCCCTGAAATACGCCACTGAACATATCCACGGCATAAGCGATTGCCCAACCGGCAATAACGCTGTAGAACGAGAGAATAAGAAACCCGCTGAGGGCACCAACCCACCCCACCAGCTCCCACATCCGGCTGACTCCAGCCTCTTTGGCAAGCCCACGCATACTATTGATTGGACTATGGCGACCACGGCGCCCGAGCGCCGCTTCCGCCATCATGATGGGAATGCCAACCAGCACGATGCACACAAGGTAGGCGATCACAAAAGCACTGCCGCCATTCTCGCCCGTCATATAGGGAAATTTCCATAAGTTCCCCAACCCTATGGCTGAGCCCGCCGCTGCCAGAACGAATGTCCAGCGATGGGTCCAGGTCTGAGTCGTTGATGTGGTGTTCTGATCGGCCATGCATATCCTCTATTGTTATGAAAAATGCTGCTTATTCAGATAAAAACCATTCTATCTGTTTGCCGGTCAGGCACAACTCTTTGCAAGATTTTCCCCGGCTCCCGCACAGTCATCTGCAAAAACAGATCGAATTTGGCTTCCGTAACAATAAACAACATGGTATTTAGAACGCTGGCACTTATAATTCTGACGTTATGGCAAAGAAAGCAAAAAAAACCGGCGATTCAAGTATCGTCGTAAACAAAAAGGCCCGTCACGACTACCACCTTGAAGAGAGCTTAGAAGCAGGTGTGGTACTCAGTGGCTGGGAAGTCAAAAGCCTCCGGCAGGGCAAAATCCAGCTGGTCGATAGCTACGTGTTGCTGAAAGACGGGGAGGCCTGGCTGATTGGCGCCCAGATCACCCCTCTACTCTCGGCATCCACCCACGTTGTCGCTGATCCGCGCAGAGACAGGAAACTCCTCCTGCACAAGCGCGAGCTGGCCAAGCTGTTCGCAGAGACTCAACAATCGGGTAAAACCTGTGTCTGCACCAAGCTCTATTGGAAGCATCATATGATCAAGGCACAGGTCTGTCTTGCCACAGGTAAGAAGGAGTTCGACAAACGCGAGACCACCAAACAGCGAGAGTGGAATATCGAAAAACAGCGGGTACTGGGACGGGGATAACAAAAACATATTGACACACCCCCACCATTATTGCTTAAAATAGGCGACACAGTTCAGGTTTCTGGCTGCCGGGGACGATTAGGATTCGACGACGGTGACGAAACCCGAGGTGCATGCCGAGTGCGTAGCAGCTCTCGTTAATAAAATTGCTACAAACTTATTAGTTGCCAACGACGACAACTACTCCGTAGCACTCGCCGCTTAAAACCGGCTCGCTACCAGTTAGACTGACTTTTCTGTTGGTTGGATCTAACTGTCATCTTAAACAGAATCGCTGCCTCCTGTGGGCCTGACACAGGACAGCTAGACTCTACCAGAATCGCTTTGAAAATCTCGCCTGCTGGATCCTTCAAAGTTAAAATAAAAGCAGATCTAAGCATGTAGAGCCAAAGGTAGAGTGCCGGCGGACGGGGGTTCAAATCCCCCCGTCTCCACCACTTCGCTCGCATCTTACCCAGCTCTCCCACCTCAAGTACACCATCCGTTTGCAACCTGCCAACACTCAATGCCCACATTTCCGATTTCTTACGGAAGAAGTTGTCAGGGGATGGCTACGGTCATAACTTGTTGTGTACCACGCAGATTTAATATCTATTCCCTTTCTTCCACCAAGAATATTCATTATTTTGCCGTACTTTTTACGGGCGGCATGATGCTCATGAGTATATTTGTTGGCGTAATTCCGGGGGGCGTACTTTTTCCACCTCTCAATCGCTTTCTGAAGAGGCGTGTATCCGTACCACTTTCGATTCAGCTCTACGTCCTCAGTCTTGGCGAGAATTATTCTCACCACCTCAATGTGCCCCAGCCTGACGGCTTGAAACAGGGGGGTAGTACCGTTCCATGCCTTATTGATATTCACCCCCTCTGTATTAGCAAGAACCTTCACTATCTCGGTAAAACCTTGTTCAGCAGCAGTGAAGAATGCAGTAGCGCCCTTAAAATCCCGGTTGAGTTCCACACCCTTTGTATTAGCAAGAATTTTCACCACCCCAACACGGTTTTTTCGAGCCGCCAGACAGAGAGAGGACCACTTTTTTTCAGGATCAGCTCCAGCCTCCAGCAGCATTTGCACTACTTTGTCATGACCCTTATAAGCAGCCATGTTTATTCCTGTAACCGGAAACTTCTTCGCAATTGGCTTTTGACAAACAAAGAACTTATTTGAATCAAAATCTTTATCTTGCAGATATCCTTGAACAACCCGCACATTCCCTTCCCGACAGGCTGCCAGAAACTCGTGTTCGTTGTGTCTGTTTCCCAATGGTTTGTTATCCCCAACAACAGTGGGGCATATGAACAGCCAAAAAAACAACGGAATAATATTGATACCATCGCCCCCGATTCTGAGATCAGACGAGGATAGCAAGAATAGAGCATACAAAAACGCCCCGCCAGCACATGCTGGCGGGGCGTTTTTAAATAAACGTCACTGGTTTTAGAAAGAAGCGTTACGCGGCGTACGTGGGAACGGAATCAGCTCACGGATATTGGGAATACCGGTCAGGTAACCCAGCAGGCGCTCAAAGCCGAGACCGAAACCGGCGTGTGGCACAGTGCCATAACGACGCAGGTCACGGTACCAACCGTAGTCTTCAGGGTTCATGCCGCTTTCGATAATACGCTTGTCCAGCACATCCAGACGCTCTTCACGCTGGCTGCCGCCGATGATCTCACCGATACCAGGAGCCAGAACGTCCATAGCCGCAACAGTCTTGCCATCTTCGTTCATGCGCATATAGAAAGCCTTAATGCCCGCTGGGTAGTCGGTTACAACGAGCGGACCCTTCACATACTCTTCCGCCAGATAACGTTCGTGCTCAGACTGCATATCGATGCCCCACTCAACCGGGTACTCGAACTTTTTGCCGCACTTCAGCAATACGTCGATACACTCGGTGTAAGTCAGGCGGGTAAAGCTGGATTCGGCCAGTGTTTTGATACGCTCGATGCAGGTCTTATCAATGTGCTGGTTAAAGAACGCCATATCATCGGCACGCTTCTCCAGAATGTCGACACACACTGCTTTCAGCATACGCTCAGCCAGATTGGCAACATCGTTCAGGTCAGCAAAAGCCAGTTCCGGCTCAACCATCCAGAACTCAGCCAGATGACGGCTGGTGTTGGAGTTTTCAGCACGGAAGGTCGGGCCGAAGGTGTAAACCTTGCTCATGGCGCTGGCCATGGTTTCGGCGTTAAGCTGGCCGGATACGGTCAGGTAGGCCTGCTTGCCGAAGAAGTCTTCACTAAAATCAACCTCGCCCTTGTCATTGCGGGGCAGGTTGTTGAAATCCAGAGTGGAGACACGGAACAGTTCACCAGCACCTTCACAGTCAGAGGCGGTCACAATCGGGGTGTTGGCCCAGAAGTAGCCTTCACGGTCAAAGAAGTTGTGAATGCTATTGGCCGCCGTGTGACGCACACGGTTGATAGCACCGATAATGTTGGTACGGTGACGCAGGTGGGCGTACTCACGCAGGTGTTCCATGGAGTGACGCTTGGGCTGCATCGGGTAGGTTTCCGGATCTTCAACCCAGCCAACCACTTCAACGGAGGTAGCTTTCACTTCCCAGTCCTGGCCCTTGGCAGGAGACGGCACCAGAATACCTTTTACACGCACACTGCAACCGGCGGTCAGCTTCAGCACTTCGCTGGTGTAGTTGTCCAGCGTATTTTCGGCAATCACCTGCATCGGATCGAAGCAGCTGCCATCGTGCACAGCCAGGAAGGAAAGGCCGGTGGAGTCACGGCGGGTGCGAATCCAGCCGCATAGCTCAACGTCACTGTTTTGGGATTTTTGGCCGGCCAGCAGGTCGACAATAGGGGTATGGCTCATTGGCGGAATCGTCTGTCTGAAATCGTAAAGGGTGGATTATAAGTTGGCAGGACGCTTGTCGCATAGCCTTTCGCTCCCGCAGTGGCGCCGGTATGACACCAAATAAGCTGAAAGACTATGCGAAAGACTCTAAGAAAGACTATGAGCCGGAAGGAGAGTTAAAGACTCTCCATCCAACTCAGCACCTTATCGCTATTCACTTTCACGGCAGTGCTCTGCATGGGACGGTCGTCCCCCAGGCTTCCACTATCGTTCAGAATGTTCTTTTCATGGATATCCATCATTCCATGATTATTCTCCTCGTACCGCACCCTCAGCGGCTCGCGCTCTATCTTGAACCATTCCGGATGCAGGGCGTAGGCGACAGTTGTAGCATCCTGCGCCGGAAAGCCGTTGACATTGTACTGGTTTCGGTAACAATCCAGATGGTCGTGAGTCCTAGCATGGAAAAACACTCCTGCTTCCGGAGAGCGCCGTTCCAGTCGTTTAAAGAATTCAGGGGTAACTATTACTGAGAAGGTAACATCCTGCCCCACGACCGTAACCGGCCAGAAGGCACCGAAGACACTGTCGGCAGCCTGAGGATCACAGAAAATATTGGACCGACTCGCGACCGGGACATTACCGGAAACAGGAAGGTTTCCACCCATCAACACCACCTTTTTGATCTTCCGCTCAATGCTCGGATCAAGCTGCAGCGCAAGCGCCAGGTTGGTCAGTGGTCCGAGCGCAACCAGAGTGATCTTTCCCGGATAGGCGTTTGCCATATCGACAATATACTCTGCCGCATTGGATGATTTCGGGATTTTGTTGGCTTTGGGTGGAGGAATATTGCCCAAACCGTTCTCCCCATGAGCAAAGGAAAAGGATGGATGTTCACTCAATAGTGGAGCCAGAGGGCTTGATGCGCCTTTATGAACCAGAATATCCCGTTCAAAAATCTCCAACAGACGCAGGGCATTTTCAGTTGTGGTCTCCACCGCAGCATGACCAAATACGGTGGTCAGTGCCTGCACTTCGGCAGCATCGTCATTAAGTGCGCAGTAGATGGCAAGCGCATCATCAACACCGAGATCGGTATCAATAATTAGTTTTTCTTTTATAGCGGGTGGTATCACATTACCAGCATATATTACCGACAACAGATACCCCAACGCGACTAAAACAGATTCACCACGGGAGAAGATGATTTCAAACAGCGAAGCTGCATGGTGATAAAGAGTCTCCTTGTCACGTTGTCGAGCGTTTACGAGAGGCTTATTCCGGTCCGGAAAGTTAGGTAACTTTTCACGAAGATCATTCGGCTTCCCATTGCGATCCCCCTTCTCTGCTGCAATATGCGAAAATGCCTGATCATTTTCATCAGCCAGTTTCCGGGCAGCGATAGCCGCGCTTAGTGTATTGGCGATGGCGGTGTCGCCAGACCATGCAATGTTCAAGGGCGTTTGACCGTTCTTATCAGACTTATTCGGCTCAGCCCCGGCATTTAGCAGCACCTCGACGACAGCGGTTCCAACAAACCTTGCTGCAATGTGCAAGGGCGTTTGACCGTTCTTATCAGCCTTATTCGGCTCAGCCCTGGCATTTAGCAGCGCCTCGGCGGCAGCGGTTCTACCAAACGTTGCTGCAATGTGCAAGGGCGTTTTACCGTTCTTATCAGCCTTATTCGGATCAGCCCTGGCATTTAGCAGGCTGTAGATGACGGCGGGAGTAAGAAACGCTACTGCATAGTGCAAGGGCGTTTCGCCACCACTATCAGCCTTACTCGGATTAGCGTTGGCTTTTAGCAGCGCTTCGACGACGACGACGCTATCGTCAAAGTTAAATACTGCAAAGTGCAAGGACGTTTGACCGTTCTTATTAGCCTGATTCGGATCAGCCCCGGCATCTAGCAGCGTTTCGACGAGGACGTGATTATTCCCTATTGCTGCAACATGCAAGGGCGTTTGACCGTTCTCATCAACCTGATTCGGATTTTTTTTGGCCCTTATGAAGTCGAGGCTATTCCGGGAATCCGGACCGACGATATCTTTGCTAGCATCGATAGGCGACATAAAACAGCCCGGCATCTCAATGTTGCCGGCATGCACAGTATTGAAAACCACTGACACGACCGCGAGAAGGGCAACTAAATGAGAACAGCACTCACGCTGAGTGTAAACCATGCATCCCCCTCCCACCGATTTTTAGAACTGCAAGGGTAGTCCATCATCGATTCAGCAGCCTCAAAATTAAAATTGGACATCAAAATTGAATGCGCTGACGGACTATTTTGAGTTAATCGACTGGTCAGGGAGAGCTATCAGGGATGATAAGCGTAGCGCCATTACCAGTCAGGCTGGGAATGAATCCTAATGAATGGTTAAACACCATGCGGCCACACGGGAATCGTTTTGTATTGGACGTTGGTCGGTTAAAAGCACTGAAGGCCTTTGCAAAGAAAATTGGACGACGCTGGTTGCATGATATGGAGGCCAGTCGCTGTTTGTTTGCGGGCTGATGTTACTGAGGGCCTTCTTGCCGTTTTTTTGAATTGGGGATTGCTGGAGGTTAGGAGTGTTCGGCGATCGGGATTTTGTCGGTATTCTGTGTTCCTTGAATTTTATGGACGCTCGATATTTTCATAGGGACGTTCGATATTTTTATAGGGAAAGTTTGGTGATCTGAAATTTGTGGATGTCCGATATGTCGGAAGTTCGGAGACTTCACATAAACAAATCCCCGCCTGGTCGAGCGGGGATTTGAATAGGGTCGAATTACCTGGCTACATTGCCAGCAACATTCAGAGCATCCCAGGTTCTTGCGAACGGTGGTGCGTAGCAGAGGTCGAGCATGCCGAGATCTTCCGTGGTCAACCCACCCTTGATGGCGGCGGACAATACATCAACTCTCAGTACCGCACCACAACCCCCAATAATCTGGCCGCCTAAAATCTTTTTGGTGTCTGGCTCGTAAACCAGTTTCACCAAAATCTCAGACTGCCCCGGATAGTAACTGGTGTGATCTTTATCTTTAATCACCACAGTTTTACAGGGAATGTTGTGAGTTGCCGCCTCCTGTTCAGTCAGACCAACCCGACCCGCTTCCAAACCCATCACCTTAAGACAGGCTGCACCGTAGGCACCAGGAAAACGGCTGTCGAGACCAGCCATCACTTCACCAGCAAGACGCCCCAGTTTGTTGGCGTAAGTCGCCAGGGGAATCCACATGGGTGCGTCAATCTGACCGTGGGGAACAGTGGCACAGTCACCTGCGGAGAAAATATTCTCCACACTGGTACGTGCCTGATCATCGACGATAATGGCTCCGTTACCGGTCATCGCCAGACCGATCTCGCGGACAAAGCCGGTGCCAGGTCTGACGCCTGTGCACAAAACGACAAGGTCTGCTTGATAGCTGTCATGAGATGTTTGCAAATGTAAACAACCACTGTCGCTTTCTGTCAGCTGCTGCAGGGTTTCCTGCCAGTGACAGGAGACTCCGTGGCGCTCCAGTTCCTGACTGACCCGTTCGGTAATATCGGCATCAAAAGTCGTTGCCAGTGGTCGTTCAGCACTGTCGAAGATACGAACAGTTTTGTTCTGGCGAACCAGCGCTTCCGCCATCTCCAGGCCGATATAACCGGCACCGATAATGGCAACGTCCTGGATCTTGTCACTGGTTACGATTTCTCGCAGAGCCAGGCCATCGTTCAGGGTTTTAACGCAGAACACGCGACCAGCATTCAAACCTTCAACCAGCCCGGGAACCGGTGGCACGATGGGCGTTGCGCCGGTGGCGATCATCAACCGATCATAGGCCTGAGTAAACAGCTCGCCTGTGTTCAGGTTCTTCACCTGTACAGTCTGGTCAGCAGTATTTACATTCAGCACTTGATGACGAATACGCACATCAACACCACGGGCAGCAAACTGCTCCGGGGTCATCTCGGTCATCTCTTTCGGGTTGCTGAAGAAGTCACCAATAAAGTAAGGCAGACCACAGGCACCAAAAGAGATCACTTCCGACTGTTCAAACACAGTAATGGTGGCCTGTGGATCAACCCGGCGCGCCTTGGCGGCGGCGCTCATGCCCGCCGCTTCGCCGCCAATGATAACTATCTTTTTTGCTTGTTCAGGAGCAGACATCAGGAAACAGCTTCCATATCCAGTTCAACAGTATCCTGACTGTTGAAAACATTCATATCAACTTCGCCCATGGCACGACCGCTGACAAAGCCGGTCGCAATCGCACCACTGACGTTGATCGCCGTACGTCCCATATCGATCAGAGGTTCGATAGAGATCAGCAGACCGGCCAGTTCAACCGGCAGACCCAGAGCGGAGAGTACGATCAGGGCGGCAAAAGTCGCACCACCACCAACACCGGCGACACCGAAGGAGCCAATAGCGATGGTCACCAGCAGTGTGGCAATAAAGCCCAGATCAAGAGGGTTAATGCCCACAGTGGGAGCAATCATAACCGCCAGCATGGCTGGGTAGATACCGGCACAGCCGTTCTGACCGATGGTGGTACCAAACGACGCGGCAAAGTTGGCCACACCTTCAGACACACCCAGGCTGCGGGTCAGGGTCTGAATACTCAGAGGCATAGTGCCGGCGCTGCTGCGGGAAGAGAATGCAAAGCTCAGGGTGGGCAATACTTTCTTAAGGAAGGTCAGCGGATTGCCACCAGCCAGCATTACCATGCCCAGATGCACCAAAAACACCAGACCCAGCGCCACATAAGAGGCCATAACAAACTGGATAAGCTGCATGATATCAGCGACATTGCTGTTGGCGACAACACGGGTCATCAGCGCCAGAATACCGAACGGGGTCAGGCGCAGAACGATGGTCACCATCCGCATAACCAGTTTGTGCAGGGTATCCACTGCACTCTCAATAGCTGCGAAGGTATCGGGCTTCTTGCGCGCCAGATCCAGTGCTGCGGTGCCCAAAAATGCGGAGAAGATCACCACAGCAATAATGGAAGTGCTGCGGGCACCGGTCATATCCAGGAACGGATTGGCCGGAATCAGGCCCAGCAGCATGGAAGGAATAGAGATCGCTTCAGCCTTGCCCATGGTCGCCAGCAGGTGGTGGGCTCTGGCCGTTTCACGGGAACCGGCGGTGATCGCCTCGGCATTAAGATCAAACAGTAGGGCAGAACCAATACCGATAGCCGCAGCAATGATCACCGTCACCATCAGCAGACTCAGCACCCAGAGGCTGATGCGGCCGACGGAACCGGCACCTTTCAGCTTGAGGATGGCGGACAGTACCGACACCATGATCAGCGGCATAATGATCATTTTCAGCAGGGCCACATAGCCGCTGCCGACCACGTTAAACCAGCTGATCGACTCCTGCACCACCGGAGAGGAGGCACCGTAGATAAACTGCAAGGCAGCACCAAAGCCGACACCCAGACCGAGAGCAATAAATACTCTACGCGTAAAGGGCATGTACTGTTTTTGGAAGCGATGGAGTAGCGCAAGCAAGCCTGCCATCACTGCAATATTGGCAAGGATAGAAAAAGACATTATAAAAATCTTCCGTTGGTAAAGATTATTGTTTTTTCTCTTGACACTTCAGGACGAGATGAGTTCCCGAGCGTCAAACATCGGAAATAATCAGGAATGACCATAGCCGTTCAGCTACAGAGCTGCAGTCCGGATGTTATGAGAAGAGTGCTGTTTTTTCGAGAGAAAATGCGTGTTAACAACAACAGCAGTGACGTGCGTCAACGGAAGTGAAGCAGGGGAAAAGGCGGGTTTTGGCCGTGGCTTGAAAGACAGCGGTTTGAAGCATGGGAAGCACCGTCACGACAGGAGATAAATGACCTCTGTTTATGCCACAGAGTCTATATAATTTGGTAGTCAGATTCAATGTAATTGGCCATTATTTCCGTAAAGACTCAAGAACATCACCCACGGCACGATCAAGAGACTCGTGGTGTGTTTCCAGCGTTTCTACTTCTTGTTTCTATTTTTCGTTTCTACTCTTTGCTCCCATTGCTCCAGCTGTATTGTTGTCTCTTGTTGCTTGTTGCTTGTTGCTTGTTGCTTGTTGCTTGTTGAGCTTGTTCCCTCGTAGAACGTGGGAACAAGCCCAAGGCAGGTTTACTTCACCGGCTGGCCATTACGATCCAGAACAACGATCTCACCCAGCCCCAGTTTCTCAATCTGCGGGCGAATCTTGCTTATATCGCCTGCAACAAACCAAATAAAGGCACCGGGCTTCAGCGCCTGCCTGGCAATCCCCTGTATCTCTGCCAGATCGAGAGCCTCAACACGCTGACCATAGTCATAGAGGTAAGACTCGGGCAAGCCGTATTCAATCAGAGTCCCTATAGAAGACAGCAGCGCCCCATTGGTTTCATAACTGCCCGGCAGGGTGCGGATACGGTTACGCTTCACCAGATCCAGCTCCGCATCGGTTGCTGGCTTGCTGCCAAGGAAGTTTTTATACTCTTTGGCAATCTCCGCCATCGCCGGACCTGTTTGGTCTGACTGAACCGAGGTCGATACCAGATAAGGACGCTGACCGCGGGCACTCTTCGTATAACTGTTGGCACCATAGGCCCAGCCCTTGTCTTCACGCAGGTTCATATTGATCCGGGCGGTAAACTGGCCACCGATAACATCGTTCATGACATTAAACGACAGCGTGTCAGGATCATTACTGGCCATCACCAACTGACTGCCGACGATCACAGACTGTCCGGCAGCGGGATAATCGATCAGGTAGACCTTTGACTCTGTTGGTATATCGATCTGGGTAATAGTCTTCTCTGGCAGCGGGGCGGCAGGTGCCTTCCAGCCTGCAAACGCCTGATTCAGCTTAGGCATCAGCTCAGCCAATGTGGTATCGCCGGTCACAATCAGGGTGGCATTATCCGGACGCAGCCAGGTCTGCCAGAAATCAACTAACTGTTCACGGGTAAGATGCTCCAGAACAGCAGGGATACCGCTGCCACTCCACGGTGTGGAGTAGGCATGGTTTTTACCATAGAGCAGCTCTGGCAACAGACGTCCAATAATCCCTTTTGGAGAGGCCTGCTCCTGACGAATACCCTCAATCAGGTTGTGACGCACCCGCTGCATATCATCCTTTTCAAAAACAGGGTTCACCAGCAGATCGGCCAGTATCTCCAGTGATGGTTCGAGACTGACGGTCAGGATATCGAGGTAGATCGTGGATGTATCCAGATCGTTGCCCATACTCAGGCCGGTGCCAAGATTCTCCAGATCAGCGGCAATCTGCAGGTTGTCACGATTTTTTGTGCCTTCGTCAAGCATCGTCATGGTCAACCCCGGCAGGCCGGGGTGACTATCACGGGCTGAGAGACCCGCATTGAACTGCAGTGCCATTTGTACGACAGGTGTCTGTGGACGTGAAGCCAGTACCACTTTCAGACCGTTATCCAGCACGCCCTTTTCCAGTTTTGGCAGTGAGAGATCAACCGGATCTCCCGCAGAAGGCACTTTGCTGCGATCGACTCCGGTGCTGGCATGGGTATATTCAGGGAATGGCGTAATTTCCAGAATGTAAGCGCCACTTCTTAGCCACGTACCGGCACTTTTACGGACACTCTCGGGCGTCGCAGCCTTCATCATCTCGAAGCTCTTATGGTAGAAGCCGGGATCATTGTGAATCACCTCGCCCCTGGCCAGAGTATCCGCTTTGCCATACAAACCACCAACACGCTCTGTGCTACGGACAAAATCGGCCGCCTGACTGAAGCGAATACGATTTAACTCTTCCTGGGTTGGCCCTTTTTCAAGGAAGATCGCCATCTCTTCATTAACGGCTTGCTCAATCTGCTCCAATGCCACACCAGAGCGGGCATCGACTGAGATCATCACCTGACCAGCCAGTAAGCGATCATAAAGGTACACACTGACGCCTGTAGCGATCTGATCCTGCAGCACCAGTCGTTTATAAAAACGGCTATTACGCCCTCCACCCAACACATCGGTAGCCAGAGACAGATGCTCTGCATCCACAGTTCCGCTCTGGGCCACATTCCAGATCTTCATCAATCGTGATTGAGGGACACGATCCTGCATGGTGTCGCGTTTATCTTCATGGCGTTTACCAACCCAGACATCGAGTTTGTTGAGTGGTTTACCGGCAGGAATATCACCAAAATATTGCTGCACCTTTTCCTTCGCGGTTGCGACATCGATATCACCGGAGAGTACAAGCACAGCATTGGAGGGGCCGTAATAAGTAGCGAACCACTCTTTTACCTGATCCAGACTGGCAGCGTTCAGATCTTCCATGTAGCCGATAACCGGCCAGGAATACGGGTGTCCCTGAGGGAAGGTCTGCTCGGCAAGGCGATTCCAGACACTTCCATAGGGGCGATTTTCACCCTGACGCTTCTCGTTTTTGACCACATCCCGCTGTTCATCAAGGCTGGCCTGATTGATGGTCCCCATAAAATGGCCCATGCGATCGGACTCCATCCACAGCGCCATATCCAAAGCCGGTGTGGGCACAGTCTGGAAGTAGTTGGTGCGATCATTACTGGTCGTACCGTTCTGATCGGTGGCACCCGCCTCTTTAAAGGGGACAAAAAACTCGCCCTGATAATTCTCTGAACCCTGGAACATCAGGTGTTCAAACAGATGGGCAAAGCCTCTGGAGCCGATGGACTCATCTTTGGAGCCAACCTTGTACCAGATATTAACGGCAACAACCGGTGCCTTACGATCTTCATTGACGATAACCGTCAGACCATTATCCAGCGTGAACTTCTGGTAAGGGATGGTGACTTCCGGCAAGGCCTGTCGAGGGCTTTCGAGCATCGTAAAGAAGGCACCGGCCGGACAGCTGGTCATCAACATCCCGGTTAACGCAATAGCGAGCAGCCGTGGTCTGGCAAAAGTTTTCTGCTTAGGAGTGGCTACTAAGAACGAATAAATATTTTCTGCCATAACGGTATTCTTCAGGCTCTTATTGTCGTTGAAAGTCAGCTTATCATAGACATAGGGCAGCAAATGGGAAAAAAGTTCTCATCAATTTGTCATTCCACTGAACAGTATCTGTGTGATTATCTAACACAACCGACAAAATTCGCACATTATCTCACCCCCCACAGGCCTGTTGAATGATTTATGCACATCCCGGTTTGCCCGGCTCTGTTGTCTCTTTTAAACCACGCTACGAAAACTTTATCGGTGGTGAGTGGATCGCGCCAGTAAAAGGTCAGTACTTCAGCAACACAACACCAGTGACCGGTGAGGTGATTTGTGAAGTCCCCCGCTCCACCGCTGAAGACATCGAACTGGCTCTGGATGCTGCCCACAAAGCCAAAGAGTCCTGGGGCAAAACCTCAGCCACCGAGCGTTCCAACATTCTTTTGAAAATTGCTGACCGCATTGAACAAAATCTTGAGCAACTGGCTATTGCCGAGAGCTGGGATAACGGTAAAGCTGTCCGCGAAACCCTGGCCGCAGACATTCCTCTCGCCGTAGACCACTTCCGTTACTTCGCCGGTTGCATCCGTGCCCAGGAAGGCTCCGCAGGCGAGATTGATCAGAACACCGTCGCTTACCACTTCCATGAGCCGCTGGGTGTGGTTGCCCAGATCATTCCCTGGAACTTCCCGCTGCTAATGGCCGCCTGGAAACTGGCTCCGGCGCTGGCGGCCGGTAACTGCATCGTGCTCAAGCCTGCCGAGCAGACCCCTGCTTCCATCCTGATTCTGGCTGAATTGATTGCTGACCTGCTGCCCGCTGGCGTACTGAGCATCGTCAATGGCTATGGCAAGGAGGCGGGTCAGGCACTGGCCACCAGCACCCGTATTGCCAAGCTCGCTTTTACCGGCTCCACACCGGTGGGCATCCACATTCTCAAGTGTGCTGCGGACAACCTGATTCCTTCCACCGTTGAGCTGGGTGGCAAGTCCCCGAACATCTACTTTGAAGATGTTATGGGTCATGAAGATACCTATCTGGACAAGTGTGTGGAAGGAACTGTACTGGCCTTCTTTAATCAAGGCGAAGTGTGCACCTGTTCTTCCCGCCTGCTGATTCAGGAATCCATCTACGACGAGTTTATCTCCCGCGTTATCGCCCGCATTAAGACCATCAAACGCGGCAATCCGCTGGATACTGACACTCAGGTGGGGGCGCAGGCTTCCCGTGAGCAGTTCGACAAGATCATGGGTTATCTGGATATCGGTCGTCACGAAGGGGCTGAAGTGCTGATCGGCGGCGATGCGGAGAGGCTGGGTGACGGTCTGGAGAACGGTTACTACATTCAACCGACCCTGTTCAAGGGTACCAACGATATGCGCATCTTTCAGGAGGAGATCTTTGGCCCGGTTGTGGCCGTGACCACCTTCAAAGATGAAGCGGATGCCCTGCGCATCGCCAACGACACCGAGTTCGGCCTGGGTGCCGGCGTCTGGACCCGCGACATGAACCGAGCCTATCGCATGGGTCGTGGCATTGAGGCGGGCCGCGTATGGACCAACTGCTACCACGCCTATCCGGCTCATGCTGCCTTTGGTGGTTACAAAAAATCCGGTATCGGTCGTGAAACCCACAAAATGGTGCTGGAGCACTATCAGCAGACCAAGAACCTGCTGGTTAGCTACGATATCAATCCGCTGGGCTTCTTCTAACCAGCGCGACTTATAACAAAAAAAGGGTCAACCTCGCGGTTGACCCTTTTTTTACCTTGGAAATGCAGCCCCTATTTCCCTTGTTCAGGATGGGCAGCATGTCCTACTCATAGCTGTTTGTGAACATTCATCAGGAGGCCCGGCAGCTGGACAAGAGAGTCCAATTTAGCGACAAGATGACGTTCAATCTCGGCAGTTATTGGCAGAATATCCGGAACCACCACGGTCTGACAGCCGGCTGTGATAGCAGACAATGTTCCTGTATTGGAATCTTCTACCGCCAGCGCCTGTTCCGGTGAAATGCCCAGTCTTTTACAGGCCAGTTGATAAGGCTCCGGATGGGGCTTGCGGTTTTCCACATCATCGCCACACACTATCACTTTAAAAGCGCTGGTCCCGCCAAGCCCCGCGAAATTTTTCTCGACCTCTTCCTGTGCAGCAGAGGTCACCAAAGCGACAGGAATCATCTGCGTTTGCAGCCACTGTAAAAGATCCGCAGCTCCCGGCTTCAGGAGAGGCACCCGTTGCGCATCATCCTGACGATCCATCGCGGCGAGAAAATCATTCAATACAAAGTTCTCATCGCCAAGCTCTTGGATAAGCTGCTTACAGGTGTCGAAGTGCGCGCCGACAAAACTTTGATAGACCTTGTCGTTTAAATCGATACCAAAGTCATAGGCCGTTTTCTGCCAAAGGCTTTTGTACACAACCTCACTGTCAAAAAGAGTACCATCCATATCCAATAGCACAGCTTTCAAATCACTTAACAAGGGTGACTCCTAACAGTTATTTATAAACAGCTATCTATAATCTGGAACACTGTTTATACGACTAATACCGAGGATGACAGCGCAACAGAGTACAGCCAGCACCCCCTTTAACCACAAGTGCGGGACTATGACGATACTGACGCTGAAGGTCAGTGCCGTCAGCCAGCAGGCTCGGTGCTTGTTTGCTTTCGTCATCCCCTGATGATTGTGCCAATCCGAAATAATCTTGCCAAAGCGCGGATGGGTCATCAGCCAGTGGTGAACTCTGGAGCTGGAACGAGCAAAACACCAGCCAGAAAGTAGCACAAAAGGCGTTGTCGGAAGCAGCGGCAGCACTATACCGACAACTCCCGCAACCAAACTGACGACACCGGCAACAAGATAAAGAGAACGTTTGAGATAATGTCTGTCTTCAATTACAACCATAAAACACCGGTATATCTGCTACTGATAGGGGACTTCTGATAGGAGCCTTCCCCTAATAAATCAATCTGCTGCCAAAGGTTCAAACAGAACATCAAGATCTTTGGTTGTCAGGCCGGTCGCCTTCTGACCACCGCCGGAATAGATACCTTGAGCCAGCGCCTTTTTACGCTCTTTCAAAGACAGCATTTTCTCCTCAAGGGTGCCTGAGACTACCAGTTTATAAACGAATACCGGCTTATCCTGACCGATACGATAGGCGCGATCTGTCGCCTGATCTTCCACCGCCGGGTTCCACCAGGGGTCGTAGTGAATCACCGTATCAGCGGCGGTCAGGTTGAGACCGGATCCACCCGCCTTAAGGCTGATCAGGAATACCGGCACCTCACCATTCTGGAAACGCTGTACCGGTGTATCCCGATCGATGGTGCTTCCGGTTAGCTTTACATACGGCACATGGCGTTTATTGAGCTCTGCTTCAATCACCGCAAGCATGGAAGTGAACTGGGAGAAGATCAAGATTTTGCGCTCTTCGCCCAGCAGTTCATCCAAAAGCTCGCACAGCAGATCCATCTTCGCGGATTCGGTCACCTCCCGGGCCTGGGAGACTTTCACCAACTGCGGATCGCAGCAGGTCTGACGCATTTTCAGCAGGGCATCCAGAATAATGATCTGACTGCGGGCCAGGCCCTTTTTGTGGATCTCCTCCCGCACCTTCTTCTCCATGGCGGCACGGACGGTTTCGTACAAGTCCCGCTGTTTACCTTTGAGTTGGCACTCCCGCAGGATTTCCGTTTTCGGCGGCAACTCCTTCGCCACCAGATCCTTGGTGCGGCGCAGCATAAAGGGGGCTACCCGCCGAGCCAGCTGTTTGCGGCGATCATCGTCACCGTGTCGTTCAATCGGTGTACGGTAGAAACGGCTAAAACGGTCTTTCTGACCAAGGAAACCGGGCATCAGAAAATCGAACTGGCTCCACAGCTCAGCCAGATTGTTCTCCACTGGTGTACCGGTCATGCAGAGGCGCTGATGGGCGTTCAGCTCACGAACATAGCGAGAGGCTTTGGCCCGGTAGTTCTTGATGGCCTGGGATTCATCCAGAATCAGCACATGCCAGCGCTGCTCTTTCAGAAGCTCAAAGTCCCGCTGGATCAGGGCGTAGGTAGTAAGTACAAGGTCTGCGCCACTAATCGAAGACAGCTGTTCACTGCGCTTGCTGCCGTGGTAAACCACCACACTTAGTTCCGGGGCAAAACGCTCAGCTTCACGACGCCAGTTGGGCATCAAACTAGTAGGCGCAACCACCAGACAGGGCGGCATGGTCTGTTCACTCTTATCCTTGCTCTTGACCAGCCGTTCTTTCTCGAACTGGATATGAGCCAGAGCCTGAATGGTTTTACCCAGCCCCATATCATCGGCCAGAATACCGCCCAGCCCCATATCCCGCAGAAATTGCAGCCAGGCCAGCCCTTTCTCCTGGTAATCCCGTAATTCGGCATAAAAAGCTACAGGCGGTTTTACCATTTTCAGACGACGGAAGTTTTTCAGTTTGCGAGCAATAGCCTGCAAGACTTCGCCCCCGGCAAAATCGAGCTTCAAACCATTGCTAAGCTCTTCGAGAATCGGCGCCTGACTCTTCTGAATGCCGGCCCCCCGCTCACCAAACAGCTCCAACAGAGTGACAATGATCAACCGCAGACGCCGAGCCGGAATAGTGATAAAGCGTTGGGGAGCGATGGCTACCGGAATCAGATCATCACCCATCGTCGCCAGCTTGTCCGGAGCGGGCAGTCGATTCAGCTGTTTGGCCAGAACAGGCAGAAGATCGAGCTTCTCCCCATCGATCTCAATACCGAGCTTCAGGCCGAACCAATCCTCCTGGGCTTCGTTGTGTTCCACTTCGCCGTACCAGTCATCGTCGTCTACATCGACAATGTCGTAGGGGAAACTATCGCCGACTTCCACCCGCCAGCCGTACTTTTCCAACCCCGGTATGATCTGCAAAAACGCCAGCCAGTTGCCGATAGTCTGCCAGGATTTCAGCGAACCAAGACAGTAGTCGCCTTCCTCGTAGTCCGCCTCACCGCCCCACTTGGCACTACTCTGCATATGCTCTTCGAGCAGCTGCACTGCGAGCCGTTCCAAATTAGCATTGCGGGGGTAACGTACGCCGTTGTCGTTTATCAGAGTATCCAGTGGCGAAAAGTTTCCGACCTGCAGATCATCATATTGAAAATACAACCGGGCTCTGGCCGCCATGGAGAGCGGCATGGTCTCTGCGGCAGAGACGCCATCCAGCACCAGAACCGGCACCGGTTCAACACGGCGCACCTCTTCAATAGAAGGCAAGCTCTCCTTGTTGATGCCCGGCAGAGGCATCAGAGTCTGCTGCAACTGTGGCAGCACCGCCAGAGGGATGGCCGGAGCCTTGAGCAGCTTCTGCAGCAGGGCATCAGGCAGATCGCTTTTGATGCGCGCCAAATGCACGACAGTTACTACACGACTGCCGCTATCAATGGCTATCTTTCTGATCAGCAGTAGCGGAGGCTTGGTGGGAATCAGCCAGGTAGGTTCTCCCTCCGGCCCCTTAATCCGGCAACGCATGGCATCGCCCTCTTCGTACCATTCCAGCTTGGCTTCAACCGCCTCGCCGAGGGCAATGGGCATGCGTTCGTCTTTATCCCAGACAAGCCTGCCTGAACGAGCCAGGCTAAGCAGAGCTTCCGGAGATTTATCATTAAGGCTTATATCAGATCGACTGTAGTAGCTATAGCGATCGCCAAAGGGGTCGAGGTAACCTGCGCCATACATCTGCTGAACCAGTTGACGATCTTCGACACTGCAGGGAGGTTCATTATCCCAGCCCAATCGATTCAGATCATAAAAAGGTCGCAGCGCACCATGACCGCCGCGCTTCAATGTCTGGCTGGTGTACAGGTTCAGGCCGATAGTTCCGGAGCTTAAGGCGCAGTCGAGTACATAGAGAATATAACGCCGTCCACTGTGCAGGGGCTTGGCGGCCTGGGCGCTTTTCGTTCCCTGTTCTGAGGCATCCAGGGCGATACTCTGGATATCACTCAGCCAGCGCTCGTAATTCTCCTGCTCCTTTTTACTGGCGAAAACCGAGGGGGCTTTGTCCACCGGCATGGAATCCTGCCGATTACGGTGTTTCGGGCCAGTGGCAGAACCAAACATCCAGAGACGCAGGGTCTCCTCTCCAGATTCATGCAGTACCGTCAGCAATAGCGCGCAGATATGTTTGCAGCTGGTTCCCACCGGGCAGGAACAGTCACCAATAACCATAACTGGTTCGGAAAAATTACTGTAAAAAAAGTCGATCTCGGCGGTATAAGTATTGCGATAGCTACCACTGACGACCCCGGTTAACACCCGTTCATTTGAGTCGTAGTGGTATTTTAGAACTCGCCCATCCCGAACGTAATTCCTCGCTCGTTGGTAGGTTTTTTCACCGAACCAATGCTGTACTTCGCTATGCACGGAACATCCTGCCTTTGATCTAGAGATATTAGCGGGGGGGAGTATTGCAGTAAAGTGCAGTTTGGTCATGTTTTGCAGTCCCCCCTGCACTACCCATCCTACCCTGTGCCGCTACGCAAACTCATTGAACGCTTGCAAAGATATCTGCCGTTCCGCTGAGCCTGTGGCGATGCGCTCCATCAGCGCAATATCCCTCATTGGCCGTTCACTGCCCAACAGATGCCACACTACAACAAACTCCCGGGCCTTGGACTGTATGCGCTTGTTGTGGCTATAGCTTGCCCACAGCGCCATACGCAACATTCGCTCCTGCCAGTTCTGGCGTTGGGGTTCCAGAATTTGATCGCAAATGGCAACGACGACATTTTTCCTGTCATATTGACTGCACAGTTCTGCCAGCTCTTCGCTATCCTCAAACCAGCTCACTCCCATCGCGGATGAGGGCCACCGTTTTGACGCTGTCTGAACCCTGTCAATCTCGGTCGTATCCGGTTCAACAAGCAATTCGGCTGGCAACAAGGTTTCCAGCTGGCAATCTTGCGGATGCCACTCGTTCAGCGCCAGTATCTCCAGAATCTGCACCAACTCAACATCAACAGGCAAATGGCTGTGCTGATGCTTGGCGAGGGATGTCGGCAACAGCAGGCGCACAAGTTCTGCAGAAACCTTCTCCATTTTCACCTGGGATTTAGCCTCTTTAAGAGCAGCCTGCAGCTCTTTTTTTGAAGCTGGCGGAGAGACAAAGGCATCAACGACACCGGCATTCTCTTTCAGTACCCAACCGGCAAGGTGGTAGTCCGAACCACTACGCAGCATAAGCATGACTCCCTGACTTCCGACACCATCTACCGGCGGCATCCAGACTTCCTGAATGTCGAAACGCTGTTCGGGAGCCGCCGGCATTACGCCACGCTTGCGCACAGTTTGTATCAGTTTATCCAGTTGCTTCTGCCGCAAACCGGAGCCCCAGTTGCGCACACGGATCAGACGATTGAGGGCAACAGCCCCAACAGACGACGGATGTTTAATAAGTGCCGCAAGAGCAGCGAGTGCAACGTCCTGCTCAACATCCAGAACGTAGAGAGCCAATACGTTACCGATCCGAATATCGTTACTCTCGGCCAACACCGGGAAAATCTTGTCAAGGCCATCGACAGGGAATAATCCGAACAGCTCCTGCAGGGACTCAAAAAGCAGAAATTCATTGGGCTCCTCATCGGCCATGTTCAGAAATATCTGACGAAGAGCATCCGGTGAGGGCATCTCGGCAGCCCCATGCGATGCCATCTCTATTTCACTGCTCTCTACCCGCCACTGTTTGATAAAGTGCAGGAAATCGGGAGAGAGGAACGCCCGGTGAGCCACCAGCGCGTGAAACACGGCACGAGCCCCCTGAACATTCAATAACTCTCGCTCGTCGGCCAGGACCGTATTATTTTCCATGGCTGCCAACACCTCCAAGGCTTCTGCATCCTTGTTGCGAACCTGCATAAACAGATGCTGGAAGGCTGTCGTCAAAATGGCTCGCACTGATTCCAGCACCCGATCATCAAGCTCAAGATGATTCAGGCAAAGATGCTGTACCAACTGAAAGGCACTCATCGGATTGACAAACATGCTATCCCAATCGGCAGAGAGGCGCAGTACACCGCTCTTTTTATACTCGAAGGCCACTTCGCTGATCAGCCAATCGACCCATGGAATAAAATTAGGGCGCTCTTTATCCACCATATCCAGAGGAATCAACGGCTGCTCATCACCGTCATCCTCCTGGTTATAGATGCGCAGATAATCTTTTTTGATGCTCTCCAGATAACTGACAATCTCCGCCGCATGCTCCAGTTTTTTATCGCCACACTCCCGGCGCAGAAACTGCCAGAAAGCGATCAGCTCCGGCACAATGGTTTTGGCCTGAGTATCAGAGCAGATCAATTTGCGAGGGAAGAGATCTTCGAGGGTCTCCTGCACACTGACCGCTTCTATATCCGCCAGTTTGCAACCGTCATAGCCGAGAGTTATCTCCATAAAGAAAGCGAACCACTCGCCCCTACCTTTCTGGTTGACCTTGGCGAGCGACTTGTACTCTGGGGATTTCAGGAACTCGGGCGTGGTCTTTTTCAGCCATTTTTCGAGAATTTCCAGAGTCTCGTCGTAGTCTTCGCAGGGGTCAAGTTTGCCGAAGGTGAGGAGGGTTATGGGCATGGGGGATCCTTAAGAGTAAGGGCTATGGGGTGTTGTCCAGCTTAGATAACGATGGCGGACAAGTCCTTTATGGTATCAAGAGTGTGGGCAAATGTGTTTCCCGCTCATGAACACCGCATTTTAGCGACCGGAGGACGCGGATGGCATAGCAAAATAGTTGCCGCATGTTTCCTGCGTGGTGGGGGGCGATATATTTGTTGGAAAATACCGTGCCATGGGTCATGGCGATTGTCACTCAATTCGATGACAAACGTTCAAAATGATACTTCATGTTGTGATGTGGCTATCACCTACTCAGAAGGTTTCTCGCGCTTGACCGCAAAGTGGATTGCCCGGACAAGGTCTTGAGTCTGCTGATTGAACTCCTGCATCTGGTCAAAGCGTTCGTTGGTTTGCTCCTGCTGATTTTCAGGTGTATTGGCTCGCGGTTTGAGACTCATTGTTTGCATCCCGTTGTTATTGCATGCGAGGGAGGGTAGTAGACCATGCTTGTGACCGGGTGAGCTGATAGGGGAATCATGGGAAGGGAGGCCGCTTGGAATAATTTTGATTATCCTAATACCACATTAGGTCATAGGT
>SAMEA5043665__coassemble_32_pt1 | contig 50897 bp, 64 predicted proteins | sample SAMEA5043665__metabat2_low_PE_004 | metagenome-assembled genome bin SAMEA5043665 (sample SAMEA5043665) | Gadus morhua | reverse complement strand
TAACCACGGGCAGCAGTGAAACGAAGCATCGCCGATGGTAGTGTGGGGTCTCCCCGGCTCTTGTTGAGAGTAGAGTAGGTCATCGCCAGGCACTTATTAAAGAACCCCAATCACGAAAGTGGTTGGGGTTTTTGCTATTGGCGGTTTTGCTGTATGCTGTTGCCAATATTTCCAGTGCCTCTTTTCCCCTCCTGAGATTCCCCATGTCTTTTTCTTCCCTGGGATTGAATGATTCCATCGTAAAGGCTCTTGTTGAGCTGAACTACGAAACGCCTACTGCGATCCAGTCTGCTGCGATTCCTGCCATTTTGAATGGTAGAAATGTGGTTGCTATGGCAGAGACTGGTACTGGTAAAACAGCTGGTTTTGTTCTGCCATTGCTGGAACATCTGCACGCTAACCCCGTTGTTCGTGGTAAGCGGATACGGGCTCTTATTCTTGTGCCAACCCGTGAACTGGCTTTGCAGGTATACGAGAATGTTTGCTTATATAGCAAGCATCTCGATTTGAGTGCCATGGCCATGTTTGGTGGTGTTGATAGCGAGCCGCAGAAGCAGCAATTAACGACAGGTGTCGACATTGTCGTGGCGACTCCTGGGCGATTGCTCGATATGCTCCATCAGCGTGCACTCTATCTTGATGAGTTGCGGGTTGTGGTATTGGACGAAGCGGATCGTATGCTTGATATGGGTTTTATCGATGCGATCGACAATATTATGGAACGGATGCCGGCGACGGCTCAGCGTTTGTTATTTTCTGCCACGATCCCCCAGCGTGTTCGCTCGTTGATCAGGGATTCGATAGATAACGCCTTTGAGATCAATACCAGCAAGAGTGAAGCGAGCAAGCCTGCGATTGATCAGTGGTTGGTGACTGTTGACAAGGATACCAAGTCAGCCCTTCTTAGCCATATGGTTCAGGAATTCCAGTGGAATCAGGCGCTGATTTTTATCCGTACCAAGCATGGTGCTGCCAAGTTGGTTGAGCAGTTGGCCAAGCGTGGTATTGAGGCGGAATCCTTCCATAGCGGTCGTAGCCAGCCAGTGCGGACGCAGCTGATGGCTGATTTCAAATCCGGTAAGGTTCGCTTTTTGGTCGCAACTGGCATCGCTGCCCGTGGTATCGATATTGATGAGTTAACCCGTGTCGTCAATTACGATCTTCCTGATGAAAATGACGACTATATCCATCGTATTGGGCGTACAGGTCGTGCCGGTGCTATTGGTGAAGCTATCTCCCTGGTCTCTATGGACGACTTCAGGCGTCTATGTAGTATCGAAGGCAAGCTTGGTCATCTGATTATCCGTAAGGAAATCGAAGGTTTTGCACCCAAAAAAATTGTACCCGTCTCTATCCTGAGTTATCCGCCGAAGAGTCGCTCCGATAAGCCGCGTTCAACAAAATCTGACTCTATAAAGAATGACATTGGCCGTAAGTCTGCTGCTAGACCAGGTACTCGTTCTGCCGGCAAACCTGATGCTCGATTGAAGAGTAAGCCGAACAATAAATCGAATAGTCAGCCCAATAGAGCACAACGTAGAGCTGCAAAGTTTGGTGCCTGATCTGGATTGAGATAGCCTTGGGGGATCGAGGCTTGTCAAACAGCCGGAATCCCCAATACATTCCATATTTGTGGAAAATTTTAAGGGAAGAACCATGTCTCAACCAATGCAGATTGTTTGTGGTCGTTGCGGTGCGCCTAACCGTGTTCCGGCAGAGCGTTTGACTGATGGCCCAATATGCGGCAAGTGTCGTAATAAACTGTTTAACGGCAAGCCTGTTGATTTGAATGCAGGTAGCTTCAAACGTTTTATCAGCCAGACTGATCTGCCTGTTGTCGTTGATTTCTGGGCACCCTGGTGTGGACCGTGTAAGGCGATGGCTCCGGCTTATGCACAGGTCGCAGCCGAACTTGAGCCAGAGTGCCTCTTGGCGAAGCTCGATACACAGGCACATCCTCAGCCAGCGGCACCACTGAATATTCGTAGCATTCCTACCATGATTTTATTCAAAAACGGCAAGGAGATTGATCGCGTCTCCGGTGCCATGCCTGCCGGGCAACTGAAGCAGTGGATCAAAGGTACTCTACGGAAAGCGTAAACACCAGGCTGCCCATAACAAGAGCTGATAGATAATAGAATGGTACTAACGGAATCTTGTTTGTTGTTCTGAATAGTATTATTTAATGCCGCGAGCTTTCAGGAGCGCAGCTTTAAAGTCTGGCACCACATCTTTGGCAATACCGGGAATCATTGCGTTTTTGTCTCTGCCGCGCATCTTCAGATGATAGATCAGGATGTCGTCACTCAAGGTCGATAAATCGCCTTCATGACCAGCTTCATCAGCCAAAATCTGCAGAAAATCAACCAGATTCAGATGGGCTTCTTTATTCCATTGTGGGCCAAGAAGTTCAAACAATTCAGCAATTTTATGGCATGTCGACATAGGAGATGCTCAGCAAGATATAAAGACGTGGCAGTATAGCAATAAAATTTTTTCATTCTGTAAAAATTTTATTGCTGCTGTCCGAAAGTGTTTGCACTTTCAGCCAAAAAATCTGCAATAACGCGATTAGTTTCCTGATAATGGGTCAGATTAACAGCGTGACGCGTTCCATCAATAGTAGAGAGTTGTGCGCTGGGGAGATTTTCGCTGAGAGCCTGTCCGGCAGGAAGATGAGTACTCAGCATTACACTTCCATCATATGATTCGGTACATCTATAGTGTTTTCCTGTCTTTCATGGTTTAGCGTCTATGGGTGAAGGAAATCCTTTATAAGAGGACTGGAGCTCATCTTTTCTTTTCCCAGTTCGTGTAAAATATTATTCGATGAGGCTGGCTTGCAGCTGATCGTTTTTGTCTGGCGTTTGTCTGGCGTTTGTCTGGCGTTTGTCTGGTCTGGAGTGTGTAAAGCCGTTTATGGAAAAGTTAATAAGCTTGCTTGGTGACGGCTGTTTTCATTCCGGTGAAGAGTTAGGCGCTTCATTGGGAATAAGCAGAGCCGCTGTCTGGAAAAAAATTCAAGCGTTGGCGGAGCTCGGTCTTGAGTTGGATGCTGTGCGGGGAAAGGGGTACAGGTTGCCATCGACCATTGAAATGCTTGATAAGAAGGCCATTGAAAAGCACCTTTCTGCGGATGTACGTAAGAACGTGGGAGTAGCGCTGCATCTGACGACGCCGTCAACAAATGATGAAGTGAAAGCTCAGGTGGGTAACGGAGAGCGGTTGCAGGTTTGTATTGCCGAGCATCAGAGTGCCGGGCGTGGCCGAAGAGGGCGAGTCTGGCAGAGTCCTTTTGGTGCATCGCTTTATTACTCTCTATTGTGGAGGGTTGATAGTGGTCTTTCGACAATGGATGGGTTAAGTCTGGCTGTTGGGCTAGTTGTAGTGAAGACACTCGAATCTTTAGGGGTTCAGGGGCTGAGCTTGAAATGGCCAAACGATATCCTGGTGGAAAACAAGAAGCTGGCCGGCGTATTGTTGGAGATCAGTGGTGATCCAATGGGAACCTGTGAAGTTGTTATTGGTATTGGTATCAATCTGTTTCTGGGGCTTGAGCATAAAAAGAAAATTGATCAACCGGTAACGGACGTTCACACGGCGGCAGGTCGGTCAGTCGGTAAAAACAAGATTGCCGGACTGTTAACGACCAATCTTGTCGCTATGCTGGATACCTTTCAGCAGCACGGATTTGTTCCATTCAAGAATGTCTGGCAAGAGTATGATGCATTCGCTGGGCAGTGGGTGACACTCTCTGCAGGTGAGAATGCTATTACGGGAGTTGCGACCGGAGTGAGCGATTCTGGTGCAGTTTTAATCAGGAATGATGCTGGTATTACTGCTTATGCGGGCGGAGAGATCTCTCTGAGGAAACTATGAGCATACTGGATATTGATGCTGGCAATACGCGCCTGAAGTGGAGACTTGTTGATCGAGGGGAGAGAGTTGACTGCGGTGTGGTCAATAACGCTCACCCAGATGTTATGGTTGAAGCGCTTTCGCAGCAGATAAAAGGTACTGTGAGTGTATGCCGGCTGGCATCGGTCAAGGGCGCTGACTTTATTGCCAAACTGTGTGATGCCATCGAGAAAGTATTTGGCATCAGGCCAAAACTGCCAATACCGGAAAACGGTACCGGTCATTTGATGGTTACCGGAGTGGAGCCGCGCCGTCTTGGGATGGATCGTTGGCTCGCTATGGTGGGTGCTGTGCACTTGTATCCTGGTCAGGCGGTCATGGTGATTGATAGTGGTACGGCATTAACATTAGATGTTGTGGGTGAAGATGGCATTTTTCGAGGCGGTCTGATCTGCCCGGGGCTCAACACCATGTTGAAGGCAATGGTCGATTCAGCCGATCTTCTGGTTATGCCGGATGTGCTGAAATTGCACCGTGGTTTGGCGTTCGCCAGTGTGCAGGCTGTACAAAATGGTGCACTGACTATGGCGGTTTCGCTGATTGAAAAGGAAGTTGAGCGTTACTCCGGTGAGCTTATAGTTATTTTGTGTGGCGGCGATGCACGGTTACTGGCGGAGAACGTGTCTGTACCGGTTAACTTGCATCCAGAGCTAGTCTTTCAAGGGCTGGACATTGCGCTGCCACTGCCAGTGACGAAGGATTGAGGCTAATAATGGTAAGGTGGGTTCTGGTTCTCCTGTTTGTCTGCAATATTGGTGGTGTTCTTTATAGCTCTTTTTTCCCGTCCGGGGTCGAGGGGGGAGTGCGAGCGAAGAAGAGCATGCTGACGCATGAAACAATTTTGCTTCTGGATGAAGCCATCGCCAGCAGTGTGGCTGTGAAATACGGGAATGGAAAGGATTCTGGTAGCGGGTTTGCTCAGCAATCGCAGTTGTGTACACAGATTGGTGCTTTTCGGACACATGAAATGGCCGAGCAGGTTCGTCAGCGTCTGATGACTGCGGCGATTGGCAGTGATCTGAAAGAGGTCAAGGTTCTATCTGGTTTGGATTATCTGATTTATATCCCGCCTTTTGGGAGTAAAAACCAGGCGCTTCGAGCGCTGCGCATGCTGCAGGCGGCTAAGGTGCAAGGCCATGTGATGACAGAGGGTGAGTTGATCAACGGCATATCGCTGGGCCAGTTCACCAACAGAAAGCAGGCGGAACAGTTATTGGTGTCGCGCATGGCTGATGGCTACGAAGTCGAGCTCAAAGAAGTCAGGAAGTTTCGGAATGACTACTGGGTAGAGATCCATAAGGATGATTTGGAGCTGCTGAGCGACAAATTGTGGGAGAATATTCACTCAAAGTATAAGTTTGTCGAAAAAATGGATAATTTATGTGACTCGACTGTTGCAAGATGATCAGAGTTTCAATAGAATCCGCCTCGCGCTGATGAAGCGGATGTCGCAAACGATGGACGGATGGAAGATTACTCTTCAGGTCGCCCAACTGTTTGAAAAGCTTGAAAAATTAAGCTTGACATCGAAAAGCTTCAAGGTAAAATTAAGCGCAAATGTGGTGGGGTTCCCGAGTGGCCAAAGGGATCAGACTGTAAATCTGACGCGAAAGCTTCGCTGGTTCGAATCCAGCCCCCACCACCACGTTTCAAGAGCTTGTTGTAGGTCTTGAGGGCGATCCGATTGGATGTCTCGTTAATATCCAGTGTGGGATGCTTTGCGGGTATAGTTCAACGGTAGAACCTCAGCCTTCCAAGCTGATGATGCGGGTTCGATCCCCGCTACCCGCTCCATATTTAAAGCTCTTATAGCTCAGTTGGTAGAGCGCATCCTTGGTAAGGATGAGGTCACCGGTTCAACTCCGGTTAAGAGCTCCAGTTTTGAAGGGGTAGACTGATGTCTGCCCCTTTTTTTGTTATGTTTTGGTTAATGTTTGATAGTGTTGCTGGGCGGGATGTTAGAGTTTCCATTTGAAATTGCTTGTAGATCATGTATAGTACGCGATCAAAAGCTAAGCGATTTCTTTGGAATCATAGCTGTTAAGCTTTAAATGCAGTAGGCTAGTAGCTCAATTGGTAGAGCACCGGTCTCCAAAACCGGGGGTTGGGGGTTCGATTCCCTCCTGGCCTGCCAGACTCCTTCCCGGACGAATTCCTGATCTGCTGAGAAAATCTGGATGAGTAGTAAAACGGACGTGGAAAACGTCAGTCGCCAAGATAGCCTTAAGTGGCTGGCTGTGGCGCTTCTCGTTGCCGGTGGAGCATACGGGAATTCTTACTTCGCTGATGAGTCAATTCTCTATCGGGCGATTGTGTTGGTCATTCTGGCTGTGGTAGCGGTCTATGTCGCGCTGCAGACTGAGAAGGGCCAAATGTTCTGGGGGTTGCTCAGCGACGCCAAGGCTGAGGTTCGTAAGGTTGTATGGCCTACACGGCAGGAAACTGTGCAAACAACAGTTGTCGTTGTGCTGGTAGTGCTGTTTATGAGCTTGGTTTTGTGGGGGCTGGATAGCCTGCTAGGCTGGACTGTTAGCAGCTTGATTAGATAAGGACAGAAGATGGCTAAACGTTGGTATGTCGTTCATGCCTATTCCGGGTATGAGAAACAGGTTATGCGCTCTTTGAAAGAGCGGATGAAGCTGTATGGCATGGAAGATAAGTTTGGCGATATTCTTGTTCCTACAGAAGAAATTGTAGAAATCAAGAATGGGCAGAAGCGCCGTAGTGAGCGCAAATTCTTCCCGGGTTATGTTCTGGTTCAGATGGAGATGGAAGAAGATTCCTGGCACCTGATCAAGGATACACCACGCGTTCTTGGTTTTATCGGTGGGACTGCTGACAAGCCGCAGCCGATTACCCAGAAAGAAGCCGACATTATTCTTCAGCGTGTTCAGGAAGGTGGCGATAAGCCGCGTCCGAAGACGCTGTTCGAGCCAGGTGAAATGGTTCGTGTTATTGATGGCCCCTTCGCCGACTTCAATGGTGTTGTCGAAGAGGTTAACTACGAGAAGAGCCGCCTGCAGGTGGCAGTAATGATCTTTGGTCGATCCACTCCGGTTGAACTGGAGTTCTCCCAAGTAGAGAAAGGTTGATTACTCGGCTTATTTGAAACAAGTCGGGCTGGTAGATGGAATTTTGAGCCCCGCTCTTTGTGCAATTTTCAAACTGTGCAGTGGCGGGGTTTTTAATATAAGTGAAGTCGGGGTTAGACCCTGACTGGGGAGCCGAAAGTCAGTACTTGATGCTGCACTAACGGCGTTTGAACCCTCTATGAGGTAAATCATGGCTAAGAAAGTACAAGCTTACATCAAGCTGCAGGTTGCAGCTGGTAAAGCAAACCCTTCCCCACCTGTCGGTCCCGCACTGGGTCAGCACGGTGTGAACATCATGGAATTTTGCAAGGCGTTCAATGCTGCTACTCAGAGCATGGAACCCGGCATGCCGACTCCTGTTGTTATCACTGTTTACAGTGATCGTAGCTTCACCTTCATCACCAAGACTCCTCCGGCGTCCGTACTGCTGAAGAAAGTGTGCAAGCTGCCTAAAGGTTCCAGCCGTCCAAACACTGAGAAGGTTGGTACTGTTACTCGTGAACAGCTGCTGGAAGTTGCCAAGATCAAAGAACCTGATCTGACTGCTGCAAGCGAAGAAGCTGCTATTCGTACCATCGCCGGCTCTGCCCGTGCAATGGGCCTGATCGTGGAGGGTGTGTAAAATGGCCAAAATGTCCAAGCGCGCCAAAATGATCGCGGGTAAGGTTGAGTCTACCAAAGCTTACGCTTTCGAAGACGCTGCCAAGCTGCTGGCTGAGCTATCCACCGTTAAGTTCAAGGAATCTATTGAAGTTTCCGTGAACCTGGGTGTTGATCCTCGTAAATCCGACCAGGTCGTACGTGGCTCCGCCATCATGCCTAGCGGTACAGGTAAAGACATTCGCGTTGCTGTATTTACTCAGGGCGCTAACGCTGAAGCCGCTAAAGCTGCCGGTGCAGAACTCGTCGGTATGGACGACCTGGCTGAGCAGATCAAAGCTGGCGAAATGAATTTTGACGTTGTTATTGCTTCTCCTGATGCAATGCGCGTTGTAGGTATGCTGGGCCAGATTCTGGGTCCACGCGGCCTGATGCCTAACCCTAAGGTTGGCACTGTAACCCCTAACGTTGCAGAAGCTGTTAAGAACGCTAAATCTGGTCAGGTACGTTTCCGTACTGACAAGAACGGTATCATCCACGCCGGTATTGGTAAGGTTGATTTCGATGCGGCAGCTCTGAAAGTTAACGTTGAAGCGCTGGTTGCAGAACTGAAGAAGCTGAAGCCTTCTTCCTCTAAGGGTCAGTACCTGAAGAAGATCTCTCTGTCTTCTACCATGGGTCCTGGTCTGACTATCGACACTTCTACTCTCGATATCTAAAACCGGATATCCACGAGTTAAAGTTCGAATAGATGAATTCGTAGTTGTGTAATCTAACTTCAGGTTGCACAATTGCAAACCTTCTTTGGGGTCCTCGTTTTCGAGGACTGTCAAAGATCGCAGGTGTTGATGAGCTTTTCATAGGTGTATGCCGTGAACAAAAGTTCAGGAATGCTTAATTTCCTGCGTAGACGGTGAATTGATTGTCTGACAATTGACCCTTCACCGTATATAAGTGTCATCGAGCTTGTACAACACTGTGCAACTCGGTGAGTTAAAACACTTTACCAAAACTGGAGTAAAGCCCCATGGCGTTAGGTCTCGAAGACAAGAAAGCGATAGTCGCTGGTGTCAATGAGGCTGCCCAAAGCGCTCTGTCGGCTGTAATCGCGGACTACCGCGGCCTGACTGTTGACCAGATGACTGCCCTGCGCAGTGAAGCCCGTAAAAACGGTGTTTATCTGAAGGTCGTACGTAACACTCTGGCCAAGCGAGCTGTTGAAGGCACTGAATTTGAGTGTCTGCAAGAAGCTCTGGTAGGTCCTACTATCCTGGCATTCTCTCAGGTTGATCCGGGCGCTGCCGCCCGTGTCATGAAAGATTTTGCCAAGGATAACAAGGCCCTGGAAGTGAAAGCACTGTCCATTAGCGGCAAACTGCTCGGAGCCGAGCAGCTTGACGTACTGGCGAAGATGCCGACCCTTGACCAGGCCCGCGCGATGCTGATGAGCGTAATGATTGCACCTGTGACCAAGCTGGCACGGACTCTGAACGAGTTCCCAACCAAGATCACTCGTGTGATAGCAGCTGTTGCCGACGAGAAGAAAAACGCCGCTTAATCCTGAAATATCAGGTTTGTTTGGCTGCTCTAATCGTTTTTAACTTTTTTGCTTTCCGTACGGAAGGCAACAGGTTTTACCCTGAAGAATTTTGGAGAATAGAGAATGTCTCTGACCAAAGAAGATATCCTGAACGCTATCGCTGAAATGTCTGTAATGGACGTTGTTGAACTGGTTTCCGCTATGGAAGAGAAGTTCGGCGTATCTGCTGCTGCTGCTGTTGCTGTTGCTGCTCCTGCTGAAGCAGGTGCTGCTGCTGCTGAAGAACAGACCGAGTTCGACGTAGTTCTGACTTCCGGTGGCGAAAAGAAAGTTAACGTTATCAAAGTAGTACGTGCAGCTACTGGTCTGGGCCTGAAAGAAGCCAAGGCTATGGTTGATGGTGCTCCTTCTTCCGTTAAGGAAGGCATCTCCAAGGCTGACGCTGAAGCTCTGAAAAAAGTGCTGGAAGAAGCTGGCGCTGCTGTAGAAATCAAGTAATTTCTACTTTGCGTACTCCGGCTTGTTGAGCAAATTTTGCAAAAACAGGCCGAATGGCTGGTGCCTAAGGGCACCGGCCTTTTTCCGTTCTGTGGTCGTATTATTTTGGTATTGAGTTTTCGGTTTTGAGGTCATTTGATTTCCACTAGTGGAATGGTGTGTCTCATACTAAGATTCTTCTAAAAATAGATGCACTAATTTTTAGTCTTGTTAGAATGTGGGGTTATCCCCGTCTAGCGGGTATCGGAATGTGCGATGCATGTTACGGGAGAAAATCCTTCGTTCGCGAAGGTGGCCGGTTTGTAGAAATTGTCTGTTTCTGAAGGTAACCGGTTTGAAAGTATTTGTGCTCTGGTCAACTTGGTTTGACGGTTCAGGTCCACAAGGCGGTGGGTTTGCGGGGGTAGGCACTCGGCTTGCGTATAGCATTTATTGCGAGTGATTTTATGACAGACTGGAATGACTTCATGTTCAACGGAATATCCGATGGGCAGGGGTCTTTTTCTGCGTAAAAAAGCCGGGAAAGTTTCTGGCCCCCTCAGCCAGTCTCCTAACGGTACTTGCCGAGCCGGACAAACCAAGTTTACCGGAGCACCGGTCGTAAGCAGTAAAGACTTTGTTCTCCTGACTTACGAAAAAGGAATTGAGAGGCTACCCGCCCTCGAGATAAAGGTCGTGGCCTGTACAGGCGCGCACGACAGATCCGCAGGTGACCTAGCTGGGGAACGCTGATGGCTTACTCGTATACAGAGAAAAAACGTATCCGCAAGGATTTCGGCAAATTGCCGCAAGTCATGGATGTGCCCTATTTGCTGGCAATCCAGTTGGATTCTTATCGGAAGCTGCTACAGACCGATACGAATCCGGGCGGGCGCAACGACATCGGATTACACGCGGCTTTCAAGTCGGTGTTTCCTATTGTCAGTTATTCCGGCAATGCCGCACTGGAATATGTCGAGTACCGTTTAGGTACTCCGTCTTTTGACGTAAAAGAATGTCAGCTCCGTGGTGTAACTTACGCCGTGCCGCTGCGCGTGAAAGTGCGTCTGATTATCTATGACAGAGACAGTGCCAATAAAGCAATCAAGGATATTAAGGAGCAGGAAGTCTACATGGGCGAAATTCCGCTCATGACAGACAACGGTACCTTCGTTGTGAACGGTACCGAACGGGTTATTGTATCCCAGCTGCACCGCTCTCCGGGTGTGTTCTTTGACCACGACCGTGGCAAGACCCACTCATCCGGTAAGCTGCTTTATTCAGCGCGTATTATCCCTTACCGTGGTTCCTGGCTGGACTTCGAGTTTGATCCGAAGGATCAGCTTTTTGTTCGTATTGACCGTCGCCGGAAGCTGCCTGCGACTATTCTTCTGCGCGCCCTGGGCTACAGCAGTGAACAGATTCTGGATCTGTTCTTCGACAGAAACGAATACAAGATCAGCAGCAGCGGTGTCACCTTCGATCTGGTGCCCGGACGTTTGCGCGGTGAAGCGGCGAACTTCGATATCCGTGATGCTGATGGCAACGTTATCGTAGAACAAGGTCGTCGTGTAACTGCACGTCACATCAAACAGATAGAAAGCGCCAATATCAGCACGCTGGATGCGCCGGCTGAATACATTATTGGTAAGGTTCTGGCCAAGCCGGTTATTCACTCTGCGACAGGCGAAATCCTGGTTGAGTGTAACACCGAGCTGACCATGGAAATCTATGAGAAGCTGCTGGCTGCCGGCGTTAAGTCCGTTGCGGTGATTTACAGCAACGAACTGGATTGCGGCGACTATGTCTCCCAGACCCTGCGCTCTGATTCCACAACCAATGCTATGGAAGCACTGGTTGAGATCTACCGCATGATGCGTCCTGGTGAGCCACCTACCAAGGAAGCGGCTGAACAGCTGTTCCAGAACCTGTTCTTCACCGCCGAGCGTTACGACCTGTCCGCTGTTGGTCGCATGAAGTTCAACCGTCGTCTAGGTCGTTCAGACGACACTGGCTCAGGTATTCTGAATAACGCCGACATCACCGAAGTGATGCGTACCCTGGTGAATATCCGTAATGGTAAAGGTATCTGTGACGATATCGACCACCTGGGTAACCGTCGTGTCCGTTCCGTTGGTGAAATGGCAGAGAACCAGTTTCGTGTCGGTCTGGTCCGTGTTGAGCGCGCCGTTAAAGAGCGTCTCTCCATGGCCGAATCCGAAGGCCTGATGCCTCAGGATCTGATCAACGCCAAACCTGTTGCGGCAGCTATTAAGGAATTTTTCGGTTCCAGCCAGCTGTCCCAGTTCATGGACCAGAACAACCCGCTTTCTGAGGTAACTCACAAGCGTCGTGTATCTGCGTTGGGCCCAGGTGGTCTGACCCGTGAGCGTGCAGGTTTTGAAGTACGAGACGTTCACCCGACTCACTATGGTCGTGTGTGTCCGATCGAGACTCCTGAAGGTCCAAACATCGGTCTGATCAACTCTCTGGCAGCCTATGCTCGCACTAACGCATATGGTTTCCTGGAGTCTCCTTACCGTAAGGTTATTGATAGTCTGGTTACCGACGAAATCGATTACCTGTCCGCTATCGAAGAGGGCGAGTACGTTATCGCTCAGGCCTCTGCGACGGTGAACGAAAAGAACCAGCTGACTGAAGACCTGGTTAACGTACGTCATCGCAACGAGGTGACCCTGACCGCTCCGGAAAATGTTCAGTACATGGACGTTTCTCCCCGTCAGGTTGTATCCATCGCCGCGTCCCTGATTCCATTCCTGGAACACGATGACGCGAACCGTGCCTTGATGGGTTCCAACATGCAGCGTCAGGCAGTGCCAACACTGCGTGCCGACAAGCCGCTGGTGGGAACCGGCATGGAACGCAACGTAGCCCGTGACTCCGGCGTGTGTGTGGTGGCCAGGCGTGGTGGTGTGATTGAATCCGTCGATGCCAGCCGTATCGTTATTCGTGCCAACGATGACGAAGTACAGCCAGGCGAAGCGGGTGTTGATCTCTACAGCATGACCAAGTACACCCGTTCTAACCAGAACACCTGCATCAACCAGCGTCCGCTGGTGAAAGCTGGCGAAATGGTAGCTCGTGGTGACATCCTGGCTGATGGTCCATCCGTAGATATGGGTGAACTGGCGCTGGGTCAGAACATGCGCATCGCGTTCATGCCATGGAACGGTTACAACTTCGAAGACTCCATGCTCGTTTCTGAGCGTGTGGTTCAGGAAGACCGTTTCACCACGATCCACATTCAGGAACTGACCTGTGTGGCCCGTGACACCAAGCTGGGGCCTGAAGAGATCACCTCCGACATCCCGAACGTCGGTGAGTCTGCGCTGAACAAGCTGGACGAAGCCGGTATCGTTTACGTGGGCGCGGAAGTGGAAGCTGGCGATATTCTGGTTGGTAAGGTCACACCGAAAGGTGAAACCCAGCTGACTCCAGAGGAAAAGCTGCTGCGGGCGATCTTCGGTGAAAAAGCCTCTGACGTGAAGGACACCTCTCTGCGTGTACCAACGTCCGTTAAAGGCACCGTTATCGACGTTCAGGTGTTCACCCGCGACGGCGTAGACAAGGACTCCCGTGCCCAGTCTATCGAGAAGTCTCAGCTGGACGAGATCCGTAAGGATCTGAACGAAGAGTTCCGCATCGTGGAAGGCGATACCTTCGCCCGCTTGGCTTCTGCACTGGAAGGTCAGTCCGTGGATCGTGGTCCTACCCTCAGGAAGGGTGATGCCATTACTCGCGAATATCTGAACACTCTGGAGCATGAACAGTGGTTCAGACTGGTGATGTCCGAAGAAGAGCTGAACACTCAGCTGGAAGCGGCGCACAATCAGTTGAAAGAGCTGCGCGCCCAGCTGGACGGGCGTTTTGAGGACAAGAAGAAGAAGCTTCAGACTGGCGACGATATGGCACCGGGTGTTCTCAAGATCGTTAAGGTTTACCTGGCCATCAAGCGTCGCATTCAGCCTGGTGACAAGATGGCTGGTCGTCACGGTAACAAGGGTGTTATCTCCATCATCATGCCGGTAGAAGATATGCCGCACGATGAGTTCGGTAACCCTGTTGATATCGTACTGAACCCGCTGGGTGTTCCGTCCCGTATGAACGTTGGTCAGGTACTGGAAACCCACCTGGGCGCTGCGGCGCGTGGTCTGGGTCACAAGATCAACGAGATGATTGAATCCCGTCAGGCGATTGCGAAAATTCGCAAGTTCCTGCACGAGATCTACAACGTAGTGGGTGCGGGTCTGGATAAAGAGGAACTCGATTCCTTCAATGATCAAGAGATCATGGATCTGGCGCGCAACCTGCGTAAAGGTGTACCTATGGCAACGCCGGTATTCGACGGTGCCAAGGAAGCTGAAATTAAGGAGCTGCTGCGTCTGGCAGGCCTCGACGACAGTGGTCAGGTATACCTGCATGATGGCCGTTCCGGTGATCGCTTCGAGCGTCCCGTGACTGTTGGCTACATGTACATGTTGAAGCTGAACCACCTGGTAGACGACAAGATGCACGCGCGTTCTACCGGTTCCTACTCCCTGGTAACCCAGCAGCCTCTGGGTGGTAAAGCTCAGTTTGGTGGCCAGAGATTTGGTGAGATGGAAGTGTGGGCACTGGAAGCATACGGTGCTGCTTACACACTGCAGGAGATGCTCACGGTGAAATCCGATGACGTGGCCGGTCGTACCAAGATGTACAAGAACATCGTGGACGGTGACCACAGAATGGAACCTGGTATGCCTGAATCCTTCAACGTATTGGTGAAGGAAATCCGCTCTCTGGGTATCGATCTTGTGCTGGAAAGCGATTAATTGCTGTCCATTTCGTTGAACGAAAAGCACAAATATTCGAACCCACAGGTTAATGATTCGGCGGGCATTGCGCCCGCCGGCTTCTGCGAGGAGAAGCGATGAAAGACTTACTCAATCTGCTGAAATCCCAGGGACAGACGGAAGAATTCGATTCCATTCGCATCTCCCTGGCCAGCCCTGAAATGGTTCGATCCTGGTCTTATGGCGAGGTGAAGAAACCGGAAACGATTAATTATCGTACCTTCAAGCCTGAGCGTGAAGGTCTGTTCTGTGCCAAAATTTTTGGTCCGGTTAAAGACTACGAGTGTCTGTGTGGCAAGTACAAACGTCTCAAGCACCGTGGTGTTATCTGTGAAAAGTGTGGCGTTGAAGTTGCTTTGGCCAAAGTGCGTCGTGAGCGCATGGGTCACATCGAACTGGCTGCCCCTGTTGCACACATCTGGTTCCTGAAGTCCCTGCCGTCCCGTATCGGTCTGCTGCTGGACATGACTCTGCGTGACATTGAGCGCGTACTCTACTTCGAATCTTACGTGGTTATCGAACCAGGTATGACCACGATGGAGAAAGGTCAGCTCCTGAACGACGAAGAGTACTATGAAGCTCTGGAAGAGTTCGGTGACGATTTCGACGCCCGTATGGGTGCAGAAGCTGTACAGCAGCTGCTGGCTGATATCGAGCTGAAGGAAGAGATCGATCAGCTGCGTGAAGAGATTCCGCAGACCAACAGCGAAACCAAGATCAAGAAGCTGACCAAACGCGTGAAGCTGCTGGAAGCCTTCTATAACTCCGGCAACAAGCCAGAGTGGATGGTCATGAACGTGCTGCCGGTTCTGCCGCCAGATCTGCGTCCGCTGGTACCTCTGGATGGTGGTCGTTTTGCAACGTCCGACCTGAACGATCTGTACCGTCGGGTGATCAACCGTAACAACCGTCTTAAGCGTCTGCTTGAGCTGAACGCGCCAGACATCATCGTACGTAACGAAAAGCGTATGCTGCAGGAGTCGGTAGACGCCCTGCTGGATAACGGTCGTCGCGGACGTGCTATTACCGGTTCCAACAAGCGTCCTCTGAAATCCCTGGCCGACATGATCAAGGGTAAGCAGGGTCGTTTCCGTCAGAACCTGCTCGGTAAGCGTGTTGACTACTCCGGTCGTTCCGTAATTACCGTAGGTCCTACTCTGCGTCTGCATCAGTGTGGTCTTCCCAAGAAGATGGCACTGGAACTGTTCAAGCCGTTCATCTTTGGCAAGTTGGAAGGCCGCGCTCTGGCGACCACCATTAAAGCCGCCAAGAAGATGGTTGAGCGTGAAGAATCTGTCGTTTGGGACATCCTGGACGAAGTGATTCGCGAACACCCGGTCATGCTGAACCGTGCGCCGACTCTGCACCGTCTGGGTATTCAGGCGTTTGAACCGATACTGATCGAAGGTAAGGCGATTCAGCTGCACCCGCTGGTCTGTGCGGCGTACAACGCTGACTTTGACGGTGACCAGATGGCTGTTCACGTACCGCTGACGCTGGAAGCCCAGCTGGAAGCGCGTGCCCTGATGATGTCCACCAACAACATTCTGTCACCTGCGAACGGTGAGCCTATCATCGTACCTTCCCAGGACGTGGTACTGGGTCTTTACTACGCCACCCGTGACCGTATTAACGCCAAGGGCGAAGGTATGGCGTTCAAGGACATCAGCGAAGCCCTGCGTGCCTACCGTACCGGCGCAGCGGATCTGCACGCCAAGGTTAAGGTGCGCGTCTCCGAGTGGCTGAAGAACGAAGAGGGTGAACTGGTAAAGCGTACCTTCCTGGCGGACACCACCGTTGGTCGTGCACTGCTGTGGGAAATCGTACCGAAGGGTCTGCCTTTCGAGATGGTTAACCAGACCATGAAGAAGAAGGCGATCTCTCATCTGCTCAACTCAACGTATCGCTATGTTGGCTTGAAAGAGACCGTTATCTTTGCTGACCAGCTGATGTACACCGGCTTTAGTTATGCGACTGTGTCCGGTGCCTCTATCGGTGTTAACGACTTCGTTATTCCTCCAGAGAAGCAACAGATCGTTGATGAAGCGTACGACGAAGTACGTGAAATCGAGAAGCAGTTTGCTTCCGGTCTGGTAACGGCTGGCGAGAAGTACAACAAGGTTATCGACATCTGGTCCCGTGCCAACGAGGTGCTGGCCAAGCGCATGATGGAAAACCTGAAAGTTGACAAAGTTATCGATCGTCACGGTAACGAAGTCGATCAGGAATCCTTCAACAGCGTTTACATGATGGCCGACTCTGGTGCGCGGGGTTCCGCCGCCCAGATTCGTCAGCTGGCTGGTATGCGTGGTCTGATGGCCAAGCCAGACGGCTCCATCATCGAGACGCCGATCACCGCGAACTTCCGTGAAGGTCTGAACGTACTCCAGTACTTCAACTCCACTCACGGTGCTCGTAAAGGTCTGGCGGATACCGCATTGAAGACGGCGAACTCCGGTTACCTGACCCGTCGTCTGGTCGACGTCGCTCAGGATCTGGTTGTTACCGCACACGACTGTGGGACCACTCACGGTCTGCTGATGACGCCGCACATCGAAGGCGGTGACGTCGTAGAACCATTGGGTGAACGTATCTTGGGCCGTGTGGTGGCTGAGGATGTTTACATTCCAGGTACTGACGATATCGCTGTTCCTGCCGGCACTCTGATCGATGAAGGCTGGAAGCTGCGTCTGGAAGAGCTGAACGTCGACGAGATGATGGTTCGCTCCCCGATCGCCTGTGAAACCCGCCACGGTGTGTGTGCCATGTGTTATGGCCGTGACCTCGGTCGTGGTCATCTGGTTAACCCGGGTGAGGCTGTCGGTGTTATCGCTGCTCAGTCTATCGGTGAGCCGGGTACCCAGCTGACCATGCGTACGTTCCACATCGGTGGTGCTGCATCCCGTGCGGCTGCTCAGGACAACATCGTTGTTAAGAACAAGGGTGTGATCCGTCTGAGCAACATCAAGACTGTTGAACGTAAGGATGGCAACCTGGTGGCTGTCTCCCGTTCCGGTCAGCTGGCTCTGGCTGATGAATATGGTCGTGAGCGTGAGCGTTACAAGCTGCCTTACGGTGCCGTGCTGACTGTTAAGGACGGCGCTGAGGTTGAAGCCGGTGACACCGTGGCGAAGTGGGATCCACACACTCACCCCATCGTCTCTGAAATTGCCGGTACTGTTCGCTTCACCGGTCTGGAAGACAACATCACCGTCAAGCGTCAGACCGACGAAATCACCGGTCTGTCCAGCATCGAAGTGATGGAGCTGAACGATCGTCCTGCCGCTGGTAAGGACATTCGTCCGATGATCGAGCTGCTCGACGAGAACGGCAACGAGCTGATGCTGCCTGGCAGTAACACGCCGGCTCAGTACCTGCTGCCGCCGAAGGCGATTGTGGGTCTGAAGAACAGCGAGAAGATCGAGATCGGTCAGGTTATCGCCCGTATGCCTCAGCATGCAACCGGTAACCGGGACATCACCGGTGGTCTGCCCCGCGTGGCCGACCTGTTTGAAGCCCGTAAGCCGAAAGAAGCGGCTATCCTGGCTGAAGTGTCCGGTATCGTCTCCTTCGGTAAAGAGACCAAAGGCAAGAAGCGTCTGGTGATTACCCCGACCGACGGTTCTGACACCTACGAAGAGCTGATTCCCAAGTGGCGCCAGCTGAACGTGTTCGAAGGTGAGAACGTTGTTAAGGGTGAGGTTGTCTCGGATGGCCCCTTCAATCCGCACGACATTCTGCATCTGCTGGGTGTGTCCAAGCTGGCTGAGTACATCGCGAACGAGATTCAGGATGTATACCGTCTGCAGGGCGTTAAGATCAACGACAAGCACATCGAAACCATTCTGCGTCAGATGCTGCGTAAGGTTGAAGTGCTCGATGCCGGTGACTCTACCCTGATCCGTGGTGAACAGGTTGAGTACGTGAAAGTACTGGAAGTGAACGATGAGATGATCGCATCCGATCGTTTCCCGGCCAAGTACGAGCGTATCCTGCTGGGTATCACCAAGGCGTCTCTGGCGACTGAATCCTTTATCTCGGCGGCCTCCTTCCAGGAGACCACCCGTGTACTGACCGAAGCAGCTGTGACCGGCAAGTCCGACTACCTGCGCGGCCTGAAGGAGAATGTTGTTGTAGGTCGTCTGATTCCGGCGGGTACCGGTCTGTCCTACCACGAAGCTCGTCGCAAGCGCGATCAGGATAAATCTGTATCCATCACCGCTTCTGATGTTGAAGCGGCACTGGCAGATGCTCTGAGCCAAGGTGATATGTAAGCTTTAAATCCCTCGTCACCCCCGCCTGCGCGGGAATGACGATAATAAAAACCGGTCAGGAAACTGACCGGTTTTTTTGTATCTCCCTTTCAACCTCCCTTTTAATCAAGGCGGGCAGTTCGCTGATCGTGGACAGTTCGTGATAGTTGTAAGCGGAGGCGTGTTTGTCGGACACCATCTCATGTACCCAGGTCGTTTCATGGGGAATATGGACGGCATGGGCACCGATATGGGCCACAGGTAGAATGTCGGATTTGAGTGAATTACCCACCATCCAGAAGTTTTCCGGCGCAATATGGTATTTTTTCAGCAGGCGGAGGTAGGTGGCATCGTCCTTTTCCGAGACGATTTCGATCATTTTGAAATTATCCGCCAGCCCTGAGCGAGCGATTTTACTTTCCTGATCAAAGAGATCCCCTTTGGTGATAATCATCAGTGGGTAGCCCCGCAGCGCCTCGATCGTTTCTGTCACCCCGGAAATTAGCTCAATGGGGGAGGACATAATCATTTTACCGATCTCGATCACCTGTTGAATCTCTTGTCCGGTCACTTTGCCGTCAGAGAGTTCAATGAGGCTTTCGATCATGGATAGGGCAAAACCTTTGGCACCGTAACCAAAGACATGCAGGTTTTTTATCTCCTGCTGGTAAAGCTTGTCCAGCAGGTCTTCGCCGGGATAGTAACGCTCAAGCAGCTTAATGATCTGCTGCTCGCCTTCTCGGAAATAGTGCTCATTGGGCCAGAGGGTATCGTCGGCATCAAAGGCGATTACAGTTTTGTCTGTGTTGGTCATTGGCATTGCTTGTTCGTTAGAGGGGAAGCCGCTGAGTATATCAAAAGGTGGGAAGAGTGCTCTCAGGGGCCCAGTGTCCAGAGAGTAATGGGTAAATTGTAAGCTTTTATGATCTTTCGGGCGGCATCCAGATGGTGTTTATCACCATGACTGCGAAGAATAAGTACAATTCCTGCCTTCTGGCCTGTTAGCTGGGCATAGTGAAGAGACTGCCCGATGGCTTCATGCCACTTGTTGGCAAAATCCATTTCAATGGCATGATATTGTGTGAGACAGTCTACGCGAGGTCCTTCCGGCAGCTTAACTTCCATCCTTCCTGCGATGCCATCACACCATACCTTTTGATACCAGACCTCTCTTTCGGCATGTGCTGCGCCCACTGATGCGAGGGTTAATACTGAAAATAATGCGGAAAATAGAAACTGAATTGATAAAATACGCTGTAAAAATACCATAAGGGTATATACTTTCTCGCCGTTCAGAATTGTGGAAATCATGTAAAAACGATCTGTTCTATGCGGGAAGAGCGTTTGTAACATCACTGACTTCTTGACGCAGAAATCCACACTATTTAAAATCCCATGCCTTTTAGTGTATCCGGCTTTTGCTTTCTTGGGACTTTTGCGAAAAAAGTCACTTAAAGAGTAGCGGAAAAGAAAGACGGTTATGGCTGTTGAGCCACCCTTTGGGTGGGGCGGCCGGGAGGTTCTGACACTTATTCCTCTGAGTGGCTGGATCTTTTACGTTAAAGAAGTATTTAGAAACGAAGTTTAAAAACTGGAGAGTGTGCCTGATGGCAACTATTAACCAGCTTGTACGCAAGCCGCGTAAGCGTAAGGTTCAAAAGACCGACGTACCCGCGCTGCAGAGCTGCCCGCAAAAACGTGGCGTATGTACTCGTGTTTACACGACTACCCCTAAGAAGCCTAACTCTGCACTCCGTAAGGTTTGCCGTGTGCGTCTGACCAACGGCTTTGAAGTGACTTCCTACATCGGTGGTGAAGGTCACAACCTGCAGGAACACTCCGTTGTTCTGATCCGTGGCGGTCGAGTAAAAGACTTGCCAGGTGTTCGTTATCACACCGTCCGCGGTACTCTGGATACTCAGGGTGTTAACGACCGTAGACAGGGCCGTTCCAAGTACGGTACTAAGCGTCCTAAGTCCTAATAAGGGCCTGCGCTTTATTTGTTTTGGTGAGAGGTTGTTTTAGTCAACTACTTATCACCATGACGAACTATCAGATTCATTTGTATCTGGTAATTATTTAAAGAGTAAGGCCGAGTCAAAGGCTGATCTCGGATTAACCTGAAATCGAGGGTATTTTCATGCCAAGAAGACGCGTCGTCGCTAAACGTGATGTGCTTCCAGATCCTAAGTTCGGAAACAAGGTTCTGGCCAAGTTCATCAACCACGTAATGGTTAGCGGTAAGAAAGCTGTTGCAGAGCGCATCGTTTACGGCGCCATGAGCAAGATCCAGGAGCGTTCCGGTAAGGACCCTCTGGAAGTATTCGAAGCGGCTCTGGAAACCATCTCCCCAGTGGTTGAGGTTAAGAGCCGTCGTGTGGGTGGTGCTACCTACCAGGTGCCTGTAGAGGTACGTCCTTCACGTCGTATGGCTCTGGCTATGCGCTGGCTGGTTGACGCTGCGCGCAAGCGTGGCGAGAAATCCATGGATCTGCGCCTGGCGGGCGAGATGATGGATGCCGCTGATAAGAAAGGCGGAGCAGTCAAGAAGCGTGAAGACGTTCACCGTATGGCTGAAGCCAACAAGGCATTCTCCCACTACCGTTTCTAAAACGTTCTTTCAGAGGATTGAGTCGTGGCTCGTAAAACCCCGATACGCCGGTACCGTAACATCGGTATCTGTGCCCACGTCGACGCGGGTAAGACCACTACCACTGAGCGTGTCTTGTTCTACACTGGTCTGTCCCACAAGATCGGTGAAGTACACGATGGCGCCGCCACCATGGACTGGATGGAGCAGGAGCAGGAGCGTGGTATCACTATCACTTCCGCTGCTACCACCTGTTTTTGGCGTGGTATGGATGCACAATTCGACGAGCATCGTGTAAACATCATTGATACTCCAGGACACGTTGACTTCACTATCGAAGTAGAACGTTCCCTGCGTGTACTGGATGGCGCGGTTGTTGTTCTGTGTGGCTCCTCCGGTGTTCAGCCTCAAACTGAAACCGTATGGCGTCAGGCGAACAAGTACCAGGTTCCCCGTATGGTCTTCGTCAATAAGATGGACCGTACCGGTGCTAACTACGAAAACGTCATTAGCCAGCTGAAGGAACGTCTGGGTGCGAACGCTGTTCCCATGCAGATGACCATCGGTTCTGAAGACGAATTCAAAGGTGTTGTCGACCTGGTCAAAATGAAAGCCATTCTCTGGAATGAAGAAGACCAGGGCATGACCTTCGAATACGGTGATATTCCAGCAGGTATGGAAGATCTCTGTCAGGAAATGCACGAATTCCTGGTTGAAGCAGCTGCTGAAGCGACCGACGAAATGATGGAAAAGTACCTGGAAGAAGGTACGCTTTCCGAGGAAGAGATCAAGGCGGGTATCCGTGCGCGGACCCTGGCTAACGAAATCATTCCTGTTTTCGGTGGCTCCGCATTCAAGAACAAGGGCGTTCAGGCCGTTCTTGATGCTGTTATCGACTACATGCCTTCTCCGATGGAAGTTAAGGCGATTGAAGGTATCGTCGGCGAAGACGCTGAAGGCAACAACATCATGGAAGAGCGTGTTGCTGATGATAACGCGCCCTTCTCTGCACTGGCATTCAAGATTGCTACCGACCCGTTCGTTGGTACTCTGACATTTGCCCGTGTGTACTCCGGTGTCGCTGCTTCTGGTCAGGCGGTAATCAACTCCGTCAAGATGAAGAAAGAGCGTATCGGCCGTATGGTGCAGATGCATGCTAACAATCGTGAAGAGATCAAGGAAGCCCTCGCGGGTGACATCGTTGCTCTGATCGGTATGAAGGACGTGACCACGGGTGAAACCCTGTGTGATCCTGATCATCCGATCGTTCTGGAGCGCATGGAATTCCCTGAGCCGGTCATCTCCGTAGCTGTTGAGCCTAAATCGAAGGCTGATCAGGAGAAGATGGGCGTCGCTCTGGGCAAGCTGGCTCAGGAAGACCCTTCTTTCCGCGTCAGGACTGACGAAGAGACTGGCCAGACCATCATCTCCGGTATGGGTGAGTTGCACCTGGACGTACTCGTCGACCGTATGCGTCGTGAGTTCAAGGTGGAAGCCAACATTGGTAAGCCTCAGGTTTCCTACCGTGAGAAGCTCAAGGGTAGCGTTAACGCTAACCACAAGTTTGCCAAGCAGTCTGGTGGTCGCGGTCAGTACGGCCACGTTGTGGTCGAGTTCTCTCCGGCTGATGAAGGCGAAGAAGGTCTGGTATTCATCAACGAAATCGTTGGTGGCACCATTCCCAAGGAATACATTCCTGCCATTCAGAAGGGTATCGAGGAGCAGATGAAGAACGGCGTTATCGCCGGCTATCCGCTGCTTGGTCTGAAGGCTCGTCTGCACGACGGTTCCTTCCACGAGGTTGACTCCAACGAGATGGCGTTTAAAATCGCTGCATCTCAGGCACTGAAAAAGTACGCTCCTCAGGCCAGACCAGTTCTGATGGAACCCATGATGCAGGTTGAAGTGGTAACGCCTGAAGACTATATGGGTGACGTTATGGGTGACCTGAACCGTCGTCGTGGCATCGTTCAAGGTATGGACGATACTCAGAGCGGTAAGGTTATCAATGCTCAGGTGCCTCTGGGTGAAATGTTTGGTTATGCTACCGATCTGCGTTCTGCGACTCAGGGCCGTGCTACATACTCGATGGAATTCGCAGAGTATGCAGAAGCTCCTAACAGCATCGCTGAAGCTGTGATCAAGGCAAACTTGGGTTAAGTAACTCTCACTATTTTTAAAGGTAAGTGGAAAATGGCTAAGGAAAAGTTTGAGCGTAAGAAGCCGCACGTCAACGTCGGCACCATCGGTCACGTTGACCACGGTAAAACCACGCTGACTGCTGCTCTGACTCGCGTTTGTGCAGAAGTTTTCGGCGGTACTGCCAAGGCTTTCGACCAGATCGACAACGCTCCTGAAGAGCGTGAGCGTGGTATCACCATCTCTACCGCACACGTAGAGTATGAGTCCAAGGACCGTCACTACGCACACGTAGACTGCCCAGGACACGCTGACTACGTTAAGAACATGATCACCGGTGCTGCTCAGATGGACGGCGCTATCCTGGTATGTGGCGCGACTGACGGCCCTATGCCTCAGACCCGTGAGCACATCCTGCTGTCTCGTCAGGTTGGTGTTCCACGTATCGTCGTGTTCCTGAACAAAGCCGACCTGCTGGCTGACGATTGCGGCGGCTTCGGCACCGAAGAATACAGCGAAATGCTGGAACTGGTTGAAATGGAACTGCGTGAACTGCTGGACACTTACGAGTTCCCAGGTGACGACACTCCCATCATCGCTGGTTCCGCTCTGATGGCTCTGAACGGCGAAGACGAGAACGGTCTGGGTACTACCGCTGTTAAGCAGCTGGTTGAGACTCTGGATACGTACATCCCTGAGCCAGAGCGTGCTATCGATCAGCCATTCCTGCTGCCTATCGAAGACGTATTTTCCATCGCCGGCCGTGGTACTGTTGTAACGGGTCGTGTTGAGCGTGGTATCGTCAAAGTTGGTGAAGAAGTCGAAATCATCGGCATCAAAGACACCACCAAGACAACCGTTACCGGCGTAGAAATGTTCCGTAAGCTGCTCGACGAAGGTCGTGCTGGTGAGAACGTTGGTGCTCTGCTGCGTGGCGTTAAGCGTGAAGACATCGAACGTGGCCAGTGTCTGGTTAAGCCAGGCTCCGTTAAGCCGCACACCAAGTTCGAATCTGAAATCTACGTGCTGTCCAAGGATGAAGGTGGTCGTCACACTCCATTCTTCAAGGGCTACCGTCCACAGTTCTACTTCCGTACTACCGACGTAACCGGTAACGTAGAGCTGCCAGAAGGCGTAGAAATGGTTATGCCTGGTGACAACGTTCAGATGCTTGTTACCCTGATCCACCCAGTAGCCATGGAAGATGGTCTGCGCTTCGCTATTCGTGAAGGCGGCCGTACCGTTGGCGCTGGTGTTGTAGCTAAGATCATCGAGTAATATTGAGTAACAGATTCGGCATTTAATTTTTGCCGGACTGTTATCGATTGACGTAGATCGAGCCCCTGGCTTCGGCCGGGGGTTTTTATGGAGCAGAAGAATCAGGTGATTTTTTGGGTTGTGTTGACAAGGGAGTTGACGAACCTTAGAATGCCGATCACTTCTGCATCCGTTCACTGTAGCGTGGGCGGATTTTCGTTCTTTATATGCCCCCAGGTAAGAAAGATGAGTCAGCAGCCTAAAGCTCAACAAATCCGAATTCGACTCAAGGCTTTTGATCATCGCCTGATCGATCAGTCTACGCAGGAAATCGTAGATACTGCCAAGCGCACTGGTGCTCAGGTTCGTGGTCCTATTCCCCTGCCTACGCGCAAGGAAAAATTCACCATACTGACCTCTCCGCACGTCAACAAAGATGCGCGTGATCAGTATGAGATCCGTACTCATAAGCGCCTGCTCGATATCGTTGAGCCTACCGAAAAGACAGTTGATGCTTTGATGAAGCTCGACCTGGCTGCAGGTGTAGAAGTCCAGATTAGCCTCGGCTAATAACAAAATTCAGGCCTGAGTGGCTCATCCAGAGCGGCTCATGCTTGTGTAACGCTCTGGAATGGGCGGCCATAGCGGGTAATAGCCCCGTACACGAAAGAGGTAGACTATGTCTAGTCAAGAAAACGGCAAGCGGGCTCTGGGCCTGGTCGGTAAGAAGTGTGGTATGACCCGCATCTTTACCGAAGATGGTGTATCCCTGCCTGTTACTGTTATTGAAGTAGAACCAAACCGCATTACTCAGATCCGTTCTGAGGAAGTAGATGGCTACACGGCGGTTCAGGTAACTACTGGCACCAAAAAAGCTTCTCGCGTAATTAAGCCAGAAGCTGGCCATTTCGCTAAAGCTGGAGTTGAAGCCGGTCGTGGACTCTGGGAGTTCCGTCTGGATGAAACTGAGCTGAAAGCTGGCGACGTTCTGACTGTAGAAATGTTCACTGCTGGTCAGATGATCGATGTTACCGGTCGCTCCAAGGGTAAGGGCTTCCAGGGTGCTATCAAGCGCTGGAACTTCCGTACTCAGGACGCTACCCACGGTAACTCTCTGTCTCACCGTGCTCCTGGTTCTATCGGCCAGTGTCAGACTCCGGGTCGTGTCTTCAAAGGCAAGAAAATGGCCGGACACATGGGTGACGCTCAGGTGACTGTACAGTCCCTGGAAGTTGTTCGTGTTGACGCTGAGCGTAACCTGCTCCTCGTTAAGGGTGCGGTACCTGGTGCCACTGGCGCTGATGTTGTTGTTAAGCCTGCCGTCAAGGCCGGTAACGCAGCCTGATAGGGGGTTTGTAGTATGGATCTGAACGTAATTGGTGCAGACGCCCTTAAGGTTTCTGACGTAACCTTTGGCGTTGACTACAACGAAGCCCTGGTTCACCAGGCCGTTGTTGCGTTTCTGGCAGGTGCCCGTCAGGGTACTCGCGCTCAGAAGACCCGTAGCGATGTAAGAGGCGGTGGCCGTAAGCCTTTCCGTCAGAAAGGTACTGGTCGCGCGCGTGCTGGTACTATCCGTAGCCCACTGTGGCGCGGGGGCGGTACTACTTTTGCCGCACGTCCTCAGAACCACAGCCAGAAGCTGAACAAAAAAATGTACCGCGGTGCATTGCGTTCTATTCTGTCTGAGCTGGTTCGTCAGGAGCGTCTGGTTGTTGTTTCTGAGTTCACTGCAGAAACTCCAAAAACTAAGGCCATGGTTGCCAAGCTGGCTGACCTGAACGTCTCCAATGCTCTGATCGTAACTGACAGCGCAAATGAAAACGTCTACCTTTCTGCCCGTAACATTCCACACATTGAAGTGCGTGATGTGCAGGGTATTGATCCGGTAAGCCTGGTTGCTCACGACAAGGTCATCATGACCGTTGACGCGATCAAGAAGTTTGAGGAGATGCTGGGATGAATCAGGAAAGACTGCTAAAAGTCATTATTGGTCCCCACGTTTCCGAGAAATCCTCGGTCGTGGCTGAGATCAATAACCAGTACGTGTTCAAGGTCGTTACTGACGCGAACAAGCTGGAAATCAAGAAGGCCGTAGAGCAACTGTTCGAAGCCAAGGTTAAGGCAGTAACTACTGTCAACGTGAAGGGCAAGACCAAGCGCACTACGCGTGGTCTGGGTAAGCGTAACGACTGGAAAAAGGCGTACGTGACCCTGGATGCTGGTCAGGAAATTGACTTCGCGGACGCTGAATAAGGAGACAGACAATGGCTGTTGTTAAGTGTAAACCCACTTCTCCAGGGCGCCGCTTTGTAGTCAAGGTCGTAAATTCTGACCTGCACAAGGGCAAGCCCTACGCTCCTCTGCTTGAAAAGAAGAGCAAGACCGGTGGTCGTAACAATGCTGGACGTATCACTACCCGTCATATCGGTGGTGGTCACAAGCAGCACTACCGTCTGGTAGACTTCCGTCGCAACAAGGATGGCATCCCAGCTGTTGTTGAGCGTCTGGAATACGATCCAAACCGTACTGCGCACATCGCCCTGCTGAAGTACATGGACGGTGAGCGTCGTTACATTATCGCACCTAAGGGTGTGAAGGCTGGTGACCAGCTGGTATCGGGTGCACACGCACCGATCAAAGCCGGTAACACTCTGCCGCTGCGCAACGTTCCTCAGGGTTCTGTTATCCACTGTGTGGAGCTGAAGCCTGGCAAAGGCGCGCAAATGATTCGTTCCGCTGGTACTTCTGCACAGCTGGTTGCCCGTGAAGGTGCCTATGTAACTCTGCGTCTTCGCTCTGGCGAAATGCGTAAAGTTCTGGCAGACTGCCGCGCGACTCTGGGTGAAGTCTCCAATGGTGAGCACGGCCTGCGCTCTCTGGGTAAGGCTGGTGCCAAGCGCTGGCGCGGTGTTCGTCCTACCGTTCGCGGTGTGGCGATGAACCCTGTAGATCACCCACACGGTGGTGGTGAGGGTCGTACCTCTGGTGGCCGTCATCCTGTTACTCCGTGGGGTATTCCTACTAAGGGCAAGAAGACTCGCTCCAACAAGCGCACTGACAAGTTTATTGTCCGTCGCCGCACCAAGTAAGTTTGAGAGGATAACACTGTGCCACGTTCACTGAAGAAAGGTCCTTTTATCGACCTGCACCTGCTGAAGAAGGTGGAGGACGCGGTAGGGGCTGGTAACAAGCGCCCGATCAAGACCTGGTCTCGCCGCTCCATGATCATCCCGCAAATGGTCGGTTTGACCATCGCGGTTCACAACGGTCGTCAGCATGTGCCTGTTTTCGTCTCTGAAGAGATGGTAGGACACAAACTGGGCGAATTTGCAGCCACCCGCACTTATCGCGGTCACGCTGCAGATAAGAAGGCCAAGAAGCGCTAAGGGATATTGAGATGAAAGAAGTAGCTGCTATTCACAACGGCGCTCGCATTTCTGCCCAGAAAGCTCGCTTGGTTGTTGACCAGATCCGCGGCAAAAATGTTGAAGAGGCTCTGAACATTCTGACCTTCAGCACCAAGAAGGCTGCTGTTCTGGTAAAGAAAGTACTTGAGTCTGCTGTAGCTAATGCTGAGCACAACAATGGTATGGATATTGATGAGCTGAAGGTGACTTCTGCTTTCGTTAATGAAGGCGTGACTCTGAAGCGCATCAAGCCACGTGCCAAAGGCCGTGCTGATCGCATCCTGAAGCGGTCTTGCCACATCACCGTTAAGGTTGCAGAGCTTTAAGGAGCGATCAGATGGGTCAAAAAGTAAATCCGACAGGCATTCGCCTGGGCATCGTCAAGGAGCATACCTCTGTATGGTATGCCGAAGGTGCCGCCTACGCAGACAAGCTGAATGCGGATCTGAAAGTTCGTTCCTATTTGGAAAAGAAACTGAAGAACGCTTCCGTTAGTCGCATCGAGATTCAGCGCCCTGCACAGAGCGCTCGAGTGACTATCCACACCGCTCGCCCCGGTATCGTTATCGGTAAGAAGGGTGAAGATGTGGAGAAGCTGCGTCAGGAGCTGAACGCGATGATGGGCGTGCCTGTTCACGTCAACATCGAAGAAGTGCGCAAGCCTGAGACTGACGCCAAACTGGTTGCCCAGAGTATTGCTGGCCAGCTGGAGCGTCGCGTGATGTTCCGTCGCGCCATGAAGCGTTCTGTACAGAATGCCATGCGTCTGGGCTCCAAAGGTATCAAGATCCAGCTGTCCGGCCGTCTTGGCGGTGCTGAGATCGCACGTACCGAATGGTATCGCGAAGGCCGTGTGCCTCTGCACACCCTGCGTGCGGATATTGATTACGCCATGTACGAAGCCCATACCACTTACGGTGTGATTGGCGTCAAAGTGTGGATCTTCAAGGGCGAAGTTATCGGTGGTGTTCGTGAGGAAGATAAGGAGCAGAAGAAACCTGCTCGTCGTCCTCGCAAGAAGCCAGCCGCTAAGAAGTAAGGAGACGTAACGATGCTCCAACCTAAGCGCACTAAATTCCGCAAGCAGATGAAAGGTCGTAATCGCGGCCTAGCACAACGCGGTTCCAAGGTCAGCTTCGGCGAATACGGCTTGAAAGCTATCGGTCGTGGACGTATAACTGCACGCCAGATCGAAGCCGCTCGTCGTGCGATGACTCGTCACGTGAAGCGTGGTGGTAAGATCTGGATTCGTATCTTCCCCGACAAGCCTATTACCAAGAAACCTCTTGAGGTTCGTCAGGGTAAGGGTAAAGGTAGCGTCGAATACTGGGTGGCTCAAATCCAGCCAGGTCGCGTACTGTACGAAATGGAAGGCGTTTCAGAAGAGCTGGCTCGTGAAGCCTTCGCTCTGGCCGCCGCCAAGCTGCCTGTAAAGACAGTTTTCGTTAAGCGGGGTGTGATGTGATGAATGCGGCAGAGCTGCGTGAAAAGTCTGTCGAGGAGCTGAACACTCAGCTCATCGAACTGCTGCGGGAACAGTTTAACTACCGCATGCAAATGACTACCGGTCAGCTGCAGCAGACTCATCTGTTGAAGCAGACCCGTCGGGATGTTGCCCGAGTAAAGTCGGTGCTGACTGAGAAGGCAGGTAAATAAAGATGGCAGAGACCAAAAAAGTCAGTACACTGACCGGCAAGGTCGTGAGCGACAAGATGGACAAAACCATTACTGTCCTCGTTGAGCGCCGCGTGACGCATCCGCTGTACGGTAAAATCGTAAAGCGGTCTACTAAGCTTCACGCTCACGATGAGAAGAATGAGTGCCGCATGGGTGACAAAGTTGTCATCAGTGAGACTCGTCCTCTTTCCAAGAACAAGTCTTTTGTACTTGTTTCCATCGAAGAGCGTGCGACTCAAATATAAGGCTATCAACCGGTCGCGTACCGCGGCCGGCTTGAGTCTGCAGTTTGAGGAGAACTGGAATGATTCAGACCGAGACAAATCTCGAAGTAGCAGATAACAGTGGTGCTCGCCGCGTTCAGTGCATTAAAGTACTGGGCGGCTCTCACCGTCGTTACGCTGGTATCGGTGACATCATTAAAGTCACCGTAAAGGAAGCGATCCCTCGCGGTAAGGTGAAGAAAGGCCAGGTAATGAATGCCGTGGTCGTTCGCACCAGAAAGGGTGTTCGTCGTCCTGATGGATCTTTGATCCGTTTTGATGGTAACGCAGCTGTTCTGTTGAATAACCAGAACCAGCCTATCGGAACCCGTATCTTTGGCCCGGTGACTCGTGAATTGCGCGGTGAGCAGTTCATGAAGATCATCTCTTTAGCACCTGAAGTGCTGTAAGGAGTTACCGTGAAAAAGATTCGTCGTGACGATGAGATCGTAGTCATCACTGGTAAAGACAAAGGCAAGCGTGGCAAGGTAATGGCAGTTCGTGCCGACGGTCGTGTCCTGGTTCAGGGCCTGAACGTTGTCAAGAAGCACCAGAAGCCGAACCCGATGCTGAGTCAGGCTGGCGGTATCGTTGAGAAGGAAATGCCTATCCAGGCTTCCAACGTTGCCATCTGGAACCCAGAAACCAGCAAGGCTGACCGTGTTGGCTTCACCTTCTCCGAAGAAGGCAAGAAGCAGCGCGTGTTCAAGTCTACTGGCAAACCAGTTGACGCGTAAGGGGTTGGCAAATGGCTGAATTCAAAAAGCTGTACCGTGAGACAATTGTACCTGCTCTGATGACAGAGCTGGGCTACAAGAACATCAATGAAGTACCGAAGATCACCAAAATCACCCTGAACATGGGTGTTGGTGAAGCTATTGGCGACAAGAAGGTTATCGAGCACGCTGTTGGCGATATGGAAAAAATCGCTGGTCAGAAGGCGGTTGTAACCATGGCTCGTAAGTCTGTAGCTGGTTTTAAGGTACGTGAAGGTTGGCCAATCGGCGTTAAGGTAACTCTGCGTGACAAGCGCATGTATGAGTTTCTGCAGCGTCTGGTTGACATTGCTCTGCCACGAGTCCGTGACTTCCGTGGTGTGAGTGCTAAATCTTTCGACGGTCGTGGTAACTACAGTATGGGTGTTAAAGAACAGATCATCTTCCCAGAAATCGATTACGATAAAATCGATGCTCTGCGTGGTCTGGACATCACCCTGACTACCACTGCCAAGACTGACGACGAAGGTCGTGCGCTTCTGAAAGCGTTCAACTTTCCTTTCCGTAACTGAGGATTCGAGGTTTATGGCTAAGGAATCTATGAAGCAACGTGAGCTTAAGCGTCAAAAGCTTGTTGCTAAGTTCGCATTGAAGCGCGCTGAACTGAAAGTTATTATCAACAACCCTGCCAGCTCTGAAGAAGAGCGTTGGGACGCACAGGTTGCTTTGCAAAAACAACCACGTGATGCTTCCAAAGCTCGTCTGCGCAACCGCTGCCGGATCACTGGTCGTCCTCACGCATACCTGCGTAAGTTCGGTCTGAGTCGGATCAAGCTGCGCGAAGCTGCCATGCGTGGTGATGTTCCAGGCCTGACTAAGGCTAGCTGGTAAGATCGTTGTTGATCTAGGAGAGTGCAAGAATGAGTATGCAGGACCCGTTAGCAGATATGCTAACTCGCATCCGTAATGCCCAGATGGCAGAACATGCTTCTGTCGTTATGCCTGCTTCAAAAATTAAGGCTGCTGTAGCCGAAGTGCTGAAGAAAGAAGGCTACATCGCTGACTACAAAGTAGACGGCGAAGTTAAGGCTCTGATGACAATCGAGCTGAAGTACTTTGAAGGCAAGCCTGTTATTGAAGAGATCAAGCGCGTAAGTCGTCCTGGTCTTCGTAACTACCGCGCTGCCGCTGACCTGCCAAAGGTTAACGGTGGTCTGGGTATTGCTGTGGTGTCTACCAATAAAGGCGTGATGACTGATCGCGCTGCCCGTACTCAGGGCATTGGTGGCGAAGTTATCTGCACCGTATTTTAAAGGAGGATCGGAATGTCTCGTATAGCGAAGGCTCCGGTTGAACTTCCTTCCGGTGTACAAATAACTTTGTCTGCAGGCCATATCGCTGTTAAAGGCGGTAAAGGTTCTTTGCAGATGGATCTCCACAACGCAGTGGAAATCAAACAGGACGATAACGTTCTGACTTTTGAAGCTCGTGACGGCAGCAAGCTGTCTCGCGCCATGTCAGGCACGACCCGTGCTCTGGTAAACAACATGGTGACTGGCGTTTCTGCAGGTTTCGAAAAGAAACTGCAGCTGGTCGGTGTTGGTTATCGTGCGCAGATGAAGGGCAAGACCCTGAGTCTGGCCCTGGGCTTTTCTCACCCGGTAGAGTATGACCTGCCAGAAGGTGTGATTGCCGAAACCCCAACTCAGACTGAAGTTCTGATCAAGGGTATCGACAAGCAGCTCGTTGGTCAGGTTGCCGCCGAAATCCGCGACTTCCGTCGTCCGGAGCCTTACAAAGGTAAGGGTGTCCGTTACGCAGACGAAATGGTTCGCCGTAAGGAAGCCAAGAAGAAGTAACGGTTAGGAAATAAGGGTAAGATTATGAGCGAAAAGAAAGTAGCCCGTTTGCGCCGTGCAAAGCGCTCTCGGATGAAAATGCGTGAACTTCGCGTTGCCCGCCTGACCGTGCACCGTACTCCATGTCACATCTATGCACAGGTGATTGACGCGGAAGGCGGCAAGGTTCTGGCGGCGGCTTCTACTTTAGAAAAAGAGCTGCGTAGCGAAGCAACCGGTAATGTTGAGGCAGCCCAGAAGGTTGGCGCTCTGGTCGCAGAACGCGCCAAAGCAGCTGGTCTGACCAAGGTTGCCTTTGACCGCTCCGGCTTCAAGTATCACGGTCGTGTCAAAGCTCTTGCAGACGCAGCCCGTGAAAACGGTCTGGAATTCTAAGAGGTACGAGCTATGGCTAAAGACGACCGCAGAGATAAAGTCGGTAACGACGAAGGCCTGATCGAGAAATTGGTCCAGGTTAACCGTGTAGCCAAAGTAGTTAAGGGTGGCCGTATCTTCGGTTTCACCGCTCTGACTGTTGTTGGTGACGGCAAAGGTAAAGTAGGCTTCGGTCGTGGCAAGGCGCGTGAAGTGCCAGTTGCCATCCAGAAGGCTATGGAAGCTGCACGTCGCAACATGATCCAGGTTGACCTGAATGGTACTACCATTCAGTATCCGGTGAAGGCTGCTCACGGCGCATCCAAAATTTACATGCAGCCTGCTTCCGAAGGTACCGGTGTTATTGCCGGTGGTGCAATGCGCGCCGTCCTGGAAGTGGCTGGTGTACACAACGTACTGGCTAAGTGCTACGGCTCTACCAACCCAGTTAACGTTGTTCGTGCTACCTTCAACGGCCTGAAGAGCGTTCGCGCTCCAGAAGACGTTGCTGCGAAGCGTGGCAAGACTGTCGAAGAGATCCTGTGAGGTTCACATGGCAGAGAAGAAGATCAAAGTAACGCTCACCAAGAGTGTCAGCGGTCGACTCGAAAGCCACAAGGCCTGTGTTAAGGGTCTCGGTCTACGTCGAATCGGCCACACTGTTGAAGTGGAAGATACCCCTTCCGTTCGCGGTATGGTGAACAAGGTTAACTACCTCGTTCGCGTCGAAGGAGAGTAAGAATGAAATTGAATACTCTGTCTCCGGCCGAAGGTAGCCGCAAGGCTGGCAAGCGTGTCGGTCGTGGTATTGGTAGCGGTCTGGGTAAAACCTGTGGCCGTGGCCACAAAGGTCAGAAGTCACGTTCTGGTGGTAGTGTTAAGCCGGGCTTTGAAGGCGGTCAGCAGCCATTGCAACGTCGTCTTCCCAAGTACGGCTTTAGCTCTCGTCTGGCTCGTGTAACTGCCGAAATTCGCCTGGCCGAACTGGCTAGCGTGAATGCTGAAGTTATCGATCTGGAAGCTCTGCGTACAGCGGATCTGATCAACAATAGCATCAAGCGTGCGAAAGTTGTTCTGTCCGGTGAGATCAGCAAAGCTGTGACCATCAAAGGTCTGATGGTCACCAAAGGTGCTCGTGCCGCTATCGAAGCTGCTGGTGGCAAGATCGAGGACTAAATGGCTAAGACACTACCAGTTGGAAATCAGAGCGGTCTGAACGAGCTTTGGGCTCGCGTCAGATTCGTGTTCCTTGCCATTCTGGTATACCGGATCGGGGCTCATATCCCCGTTCCTGGTATTAACCCGGATGAGCTGGCGCGAGTGTTCAGTCAGAATGAAGGGACCATTCTTGGTCTCTTCAATATGTTCTCTGGCGGTGCACTTGAGCGTATGTCTGTTCTGGCTCTAGGTATCATGCCCTACATCTCTGCATCGATTATCATGCAGCTGATGTCAGTTGTGAGTCCGCAACTGGAACAGTTAAAAAAGGAAGGGGAGAGCGGTCGTCGAAAGATCAGCCAGTACACCCGCTACGGTACAGTCCTGCTTGCCCTGATTCAGGGTACGGGTATGACTGTCGGCCTGGCTAACCAGGGCGTGGCGCTGAGTATGGGTTTGAGCTTCTACTTCGTAGCTGTCGCGACTTTCGTGACAGGCGCTGTATTCATGATGTGGCTCGGTGAACAGGTCACGGAGCGTGGTATCGGTAACGGTATCTCGATTCTGATTTTCAGTGGTATTGTCGCTGGGCTGCCGGGTGCCATTGTGCAGTCTTTCGAGTCAGCCCGTCAGGGTGATGTGAATATTCTTGCGCTGTTGGTGGTGGCTGTACTGGCTATTGCCGTGATTGCAGGTGTGGTTTTTGTGGAACGCGGTCAACGCCGGATTACAGTAAACTATGCCAAGCGTCAGCAGGGTCGTAAGGTATTTGCTGCCCAAAGCAGTCATCTGCCCCTGAAGGTGAATATGGCCGGCGTTATTCCTGCTATTTTCGCTTCCAGTATTTTGCTGTTTCCTGCATCCATCGCGCAATGGTTCGGCCAGGGCGAAGGATGGGGATGGTTACAAAAGATTGCTCTGGCCTTAGGGCCAGGTCAGCCACTGAACATTGTATTGTTCTCGGCTGGCATTGTATTCTTCTGCTTCTTCTACACCGCTTTGGTCTTTAATCCAAAAGACGTGGCGGATAACCTGAAGAAGTCAGGAGCATTTATACCCGGTATCCGTCCGGGTGAGCATACGGCTCGCTACATTGATGGCGTGCTGACAAGGCTTACTCTGGTTGGCGCTGTCTACATGACGTCAGTCTGCCTTCTGCCCCAGTTTCTGGTGGTGTGGGCAAACGTACCTTTCTATCTGGGTGGTACGTCACTGTTGATCGTTGTAGTAGTTGTCATGGATACCATGGCGCAGATTCAGTCTCATCTGATGTCGAGTCAGTATGAGTCTCTGATGAAGAAAGCTAATCTTAAGGGTTACGGTTCTGGTGGTATGACTCGCTGAGTCAACCCCTGAAATCGTAGCTCTGCCGATAGTGGAGAAGAACCATGAAAGTTCGAGCTTCTGTAAAGAAAATCTGCCGCGATTGCAAGATCATTAAGCGCAAAGGCGCTGTTCGTGTAATCTGCAGCAAAGAGCCCCGTCACAAACAACGTCAGGGCTAATCGCATCAGGGGTTAAACCCGATTCGGCCAACCGCCTGGCCGGGCTCAAAAATGGCTTATATGTCATTTGAGTTGTCCGTATGGCTAGGCGGTTGCTTTATAGGTTGGTAGTATGTAATATGCTCAACCTTTCGACTTGGGTTTATCCTTCGCGTTGCAATTAGGCGAAACTCACGGAGACGATTGAATGGCCCGTATTGCTGGCGTCAATATCCCGGATAACAAACATACTGTTATCTCGCTGACTTACATCTTTGGTGTTGGTCAGCACACCGCTCAGAAAATTTGTGCGACAACTGGAATCAATCCAGCTGTCAAGATCTCTGGTCTGAGCGATGATGAAATCGAGAAGCTGCGTACCGCAGTCGGAGAATTCTCCGTCGAAGGTGACCTGCGTCGCGAAGTCAACATGAATATTAAGCGTCTGATGGACCTGGGCTGCTATCGCGGTCTGCGTCATCGTCGCAATCTGCCGGTTCGTGGACAGCGCACTAAAACTAATGCGCGTACCCGTAAGGGACCACGTAAGCCGATTCGTAAGTAAGTACAACTGGTTCTTCCAGTCGTCTTGATACAGGAACAATTCTGATATGGCAAAGCCAGGTATTCGTTCACGTAAAAAGGTGAAGAAGACAGTTGTGGACGGTGTTGCACACATCCACGCTTCTTTTAACAACACCATCGTGACTATTACCGACCGCCAGGGCAACACGCTCTCCTGGGCCACCGCTGGTGGTTCTGGTTTCCGTGGCTCTCGCAAGTCGACTCCTTTTGCTGCCCAGGTAGCTGCGGAGCGTGCGGGAAATGCAGCCGCTGAGTACGGTCTGAAGAATCTTGACGTTTGTGTAAAAGGCCCCGGCCCCGGCCGTGAGTCTGCTGTTCGCGCACTGAACGCCTGCGGATACAAGATCACTAACATCACTGATGTTACCCCGATCCCGCACAACGGCTGTCGTCCGCCTAAAAAGCGTCGCGTGTAATCAGGAGATAGGGTCAAAATGGCAAGATATATAGGTCCCAAGTGCAAACTGTCTCGTCGTGAAGGCACCGACCTCTTTTTGAAGAGCGGTGTGCGTCCACACGAGTCCAAGTGTCGCGCTGAGGTAGTACCCGGTCAGCACGGTCAGCGTCGTGGACGTCTGTCCGACTACGGTGTACAGCTGCGTGAAAAGCAGAAAGTACGTCGTACTTACGGTGTACTGGAAAAGCAATTTCAAAACTACTACAAAGAAGCCGATCGTCTGAAGGGCGCAACAGGTGTTAACCTGCTGCAACTTCTCGAAGGTCGTCTGGATAACGTAGTATACCGTATGGGCTTTGGCTCCACGCGTGCGGAAGCACGTCAGCTGTGCAGCCACAAGGCCATCATGGTAAATGGTAAGACAGTCAACATCCCGTCCTACCAGGTTAAGCCTGGTGATGTTGTCGCTGTCCGCGAAAAGGCCAAGAACCAACTGCGTATTAACGCAGCACTGGAACTGGCTGCCCAGCGCGGTTTTTCCGTGTGGGTAGAGGTTGATGCCAAGAAGAAAGAAGGTACTTTCAAGGTTCAGCCAGAGCGGAGTGATCTGTCAGCCGACATCAACGAAAACCTGATCGTCGAGCTGTACTCCAAGTAAGGGATAGATAACTAGGTGGGGTGTTCATCCATGCAGAACTCGGCTACAGAATTTTTGACTCCGCGTCATATCGACGTTGAGGAGCACAGCCCAACACGTGCCAAGATTACTCTCGAGCCTCTTGAGCGTGGTTTTGGTCATACTTTGGGCAACGCGCTGCGGCGTATTCTGCTGTCCTCAATGCCCGGTTGCGCAGTTGTCGAAGCCGAGATCGACGGGGTGCAGCATGAGTACAGCACAGTAGAAGGTGTGCAGGAAGACGTTATCGACATCCTGCTCAACCTGAAAGGTCTCGCGATCCGTATGGCGGGTCGTGATGAGGTAACTCTGACTCTCTCCCATCAGGGAGCGGGCGTTGTTACTGCTGGGGATATTCAGCTGGATCATGATGTTGAAATCCTGAATCCCGAGCACGTGATTGCTCACGTGAACGAGAAGGGAAATCTCAACATGAAGCTGCTGGTTCGTCGCGGTCGCGGTTATGAAACTGCTGATCAGCGTCGTTCCGAAGAAGACGAAAGCCGTTCTATCGGTCGTCTGCAGCTGGATGCCACTTATAGCCCGGTGCATCGAGTCGCTTATGTTGTTGAACGTGCGCGTGTTGAACAGCGCACTGACCTCGACAAACTGGTTCTGGATCTGGAGACCAATGGTACTCTGGATCCTGATGAAGCCATCCGCCGTGCTGCAACTATTTTGCAGCAACAGCTGGCTGTTTTCGTCGACCTGGAAGGCGATGCAGAACCTGAACCAGAACAAAAAGAAGATGAAGTTGATCCGATTCTTCTGCGTCCGGTTGATGATCTGGAGCTGACTGTACGTAGCGCCAACTGCCTGAAGGCAGAGAACATCTATTACATCGGCGATCTGATTCAGCGCACTGAGGTTGAGCTGCTGAAAACCCCGAACCTGGGCAAAAAGTCCCTTACCGAGATCAAAGACGTTCTTGCTTCCCGTGGTCTGAGTCTGGGCATGCGCCTGGACAACTGGCCACCGGCGAGCCTGAAGTCCGACGACAAGGTTTCAGCTTAATAACCAGTCTCTATCTGGTAAGGATGAAGAATCATGCGTCATCGTAAGAGTGGACGTAAGCTTAACCGGAACAGTTCACATCGCCTGGCGATGTTCAAGAACATGACTGCTTCCCTGGTTGAGCATGAGATTATCAAGACGACTCTGCCCAAGGCCAAAGAATTGCGCCGTGTGGCTGAGCCGCTGATTACTCTGGCGAAGGAAGATTCCGTAGCCAATCGCCGTCTGGCATTTGACCGCCTGCGTAACAAGGCCACAGTGGGTAAGCTGTTTACCGATCTGGGTCCTCGTTACAAAGAACGTCCAGGTGGCTACATTCGTATCCTGAAGTGCGGCTTCCGTCAAGGCGACGCTGCTCCAATGGCATACGTTGAACTGGTTGATCGTCCTGTAGCTGAGGCTACTGAGGAATAAGATCTCCAGATCGTAGAAAGCTCCCAGTCTTCGGATTGGGGGCTTTTTTTATACCTGAAAAAAGGGAATTGAATCGTAAGTATGTCGGCACATGTAACATTCAGTCAGGCTCATTCAGAGGTCTTGGTCGTCTCTCTTTCCGGTCATTGGGGGAAAGAGCTGGACCCGGTTGTTCAGCAGGAGCTTGAACAAAAACTTCGAGAGATAGATGGAGCAATAAAGCTGGAGCCCGGCAATGACTTTAGCTGGGACAGCCATTTTCCTGTTTATCTTTATTCCTGTATGCGTAATGTGAAGAATCAAGGCTGTTCGCTTGATCTGTCCGCCATGCCAGTTGCCGTCCGCAAGCTGCTGCAGCTGGCCAACGCAGTTCCTCCCAATACCTCTGCACAATCTTCTGAAAAAAGACCTTTTGCGCCGTTTGCAGGCACTATCAAGGAGGCTTATGGGCTTCTCGCTTTTCTGGGTGAGATGGTTTTTGCCACCTTAAGACTGATAACAGGTCGTAGCCACATGCGCGGGGTGGATGCGTTGACCTCCCTGAGTCAGGCTGGTCCCAAAGCGATAGGCATTATTACCTTAATCAGCATTCTGGTCGGTATGATTCTGGCCTATCTCGGTATGATTCAACTGCAGCAGTTTGGCGCAGAAGTTTATGTCGCCAATCTTGTTGGTTTGGGCATGGTGCGTGAGATGGGCGCCCTGATGACGGCTGTTATCATGGCCGGTCGTACAGGCGCGGCCTGGGCTGCTGAGCTCGGGGCCATGAAGGTCAATGAAGAGGTGGATGCACTAACGACAATGGGAATTCGTCCGATGGACTTTCTGGTGATGCCGCGTCTGTTGGCGATGGTCATTATGATGCCACTGTTGTGTATCTATAGTTTTGTATTAGGCATTGTTGGTGGTGCAGCTGTTGTATTGACGATGAATATGACACCGCGGATGTATATATCCCAGTTGCTCACCGCATTTGGTCCGGACGATATAGCGGTAGGTTGTTTCAAGGGCGCGGTGTTCGGATTGCTGATTGTTCTGGCTGGCTGTAGGTCTGGTATGGAGTGTGGTGGTTCATCCGCAGCCGTCGGGCAGGCGACGACCCGTGCGGTAGTCTCAGCTATCGTTTACATCGTAATGGCAGATGCCGGTATGAACCTCTTGTTCTTCCATCTGGGGATATGACCATGTCCGTTTCTTCTGGCGAAGAAGCTGCTATAGAAGTCCGTGATGTTAATCTGCAATATGGCTCCCGCCTTATTCAGCGGGATCTCAATTTTACGGTTAACCGCGGCGATGTCTTTGTAATTATGGGCGGCAGCGGTTGCGGTAAGAGCACCTTGCTTAAACATATGATCGGGCTGTATGAACCGGCACAAGGTGAGATTTTCTACAGCGGCCAGAGCTATACCCAGGCGGATGAACAGCAGAGGCAGACTCTGCGTTCCCGTTGGGGAATCACCTTTCAAAGTGGTGCACTGTTTAGTGATATGACGCTGGCTCAGAATGTCGCCTTGCCCATGCAGTATGCGGGTGTGGATCGGGCTGAGGTTGATGACCGGGTAGCATTTAAGTTGGCTCTGGTTGGGCTGGCAGGCTTCGAGAAGTATTATCCCTCCGAGATCAGTGGTGGTATGTGCAAAAGGGCTGGTCTGGCGCGTGCGATTGCTCTTGATCCTGAGATACTGTTTTTTGATGAGCCGTCTGCGGGTCTTGATCCCTTGAGCGCCCGTCGTCTGGATGAGTTGATTCTCAGTCTTGGCGAGTCAACCGGGGCGACGGTGGTCATGGTGACCCATGAGCTGGACAGCATTTTTGCCATAGCCAATAACAGCATTTATCTCGATGCGACGCTTAAAACATGGTTGGATAGTGGTAATCCTTCCTGGTTAAAAATGCACAGCCGGCATGAAGTCGTACGGTCTTTTCTTTCCCGTGGCGAAGCTGTTCCTGATCAAGCTAATCTTGATAAAGGAGCACCGGGCGGAAAAGAACAAGGGAAATATACAACGTTGTCGAAGGGAGATTCAGAAGAATGAGTGCGCGCATACAAGCGGCTGGGGTCGGATTATTTGTTGTCGTCATGCTTGCTCTTGGTATAGGTATGGCAGTGGTGATAGAAAACGGGAGCTTCTGGGGCGATAACAGGATGCGTTACGAGCTGGTCTATAAAAGCTCGGTGAAAGGTCTTGTTACCGGTGCCCCCGTTACCCTGAAAGGTGTGCAGATTGGTGACGTCGTTAGTGTAAAAGCTCGCTTTTACCAAGACTCTAATACACCGCTGAACTCTGTGGTTATGGATATTGATCCGGGTCGCATTGATTTCAATGAGGACACTCACGGGGGGATAGACAACATTCTTCTTGAGAGTGGTCTCTCTGCCAAATTAAAGACCCAAAGTCTTTTAACCGGCCTTCTTTATATTGAGCTGGATTTTTACAGTGATGAGCCCCAGAAAATCGCTGTTGATACTACCTATCCGCAGATGTCGACAGTCCCCAGCGATTTGGACAAGCTGGACAATTTTGATGACATCGATTTTGTGCAGTTGGCAAAAAATCTGGAGACGATGATGCAGAATATGAGCACATTCACCAGTTCCGAAGCGTTCCAGGGCTTGCCGGAACGGATGAGTGATACGCTGGCGACGGTGACCAAAACATTTGCGGCCATGGAAGTCTCTGCTGTCACCATGAACGAGACATTTGTTGCCTTTCAGACCTCTGCTGCCAGCGTTGGTAACAGTGCAGAGTCGTTTGGAAAGAGCTCTGATGAAGCCATGAAAAGTATGCAAAAGAGCATGGTCTCTCTTCAGCAGACTGCGCAGCAAGTTAATGCACACCTGAAGCCGGATTCTCCAGTGATCTACAACCTGAATAAAAGTCTCGAAAGTGTCAATCGTGCTGCCCGCGCTGTTGAGCAGCTGGTCGAAACCCTGGAGCAGCAGCCCGAAGCAGTGATTACCGGTAAAAGGAATGTTCAACGATGAGACGATCGAAGCTCTGTCTATTAAAAAGCTGTCTATTAAAAAGCTGTCTGCTCGGTATGGCTGTGGTCAGTACGCTGTTTCTCACAGCCTGTTCGACACCTTCCTACGACTATTATCAGTTGCAGGTGACATCAGACACAGGACAACACGCTGATCGTTCCCTGGGTATCGTAGAGGTTGAACTGCCGGTTTGGATGACATCGGATCTATTGGCCTGGAGTGATGGCGGCTACCGGATACACCGGTTGGAGTTTGATCGTTGGGGCGGTGATCCTGAAGCTATGGTCACCCAGACTATAAGCCAGAACCTGGGCCGGTTGATCGGCGGTAAAGAGGTTACCACTGGCCCCTGGTTTGGGAATAGTCGCCCGGAGTACGTGGTATCTGTCAAGATCAACAATGTGATCTGGGATCGTAACAGTGTTGCCCTGAACGCCTCCTGGCGGATTGAGAACAGAGCCAGACAGGTGGTCGCCGTTAACACCGAGTATACCGATAAAGTCAGTGTTGAACTTTCGGAGCCAACAGAGAGTAAAAACGCTGAGACTTTGGTACAGGGTTTCAGCCAATTGCTGGCCAAATTAAGTGAGAACATGGTAGAGCGGCTCAGCGATCTTTAGCCCCGGGCAGGCTTTAACCCCAGGCAGGCTTTAACAAAAGACGGATGGGCTGCCAGCGGCAGTCCTGCCCGGCTGCCCGGTAAGTAGTGAATGGAGGTGGAGCCGACAGAGCGTAGCCGAAGACCAGATAACACCGCTCTCTGATACCACTCTTTGATACCACGGGGTATTACCACAAAGTCACTGCATAAAGAAAATCATAAGAATCAGCGCAGGACAGACCAGTCGGATATACCAGGGCCAAATAGCCCAGAACAGAGAGTTTTCCGCCTCTGGCCAGCCCTGTCGCAGTTCATTCAGTTTCCTGTTGCGTCCCATCAACCACCCTGCAAACAGGCAGAATAACAGGCCGTCCAGTGGTTGGGCGTAGTGTGTGGTCAGGATAATCACACCGTTAAACAGTGGATCGAACCAAACGGTTATCAGCGCCACAACTAGACATACGCCAGCGCAGATCAGCAGACCCGCCTTCTTTCGGGGCATGCCCGCTCTTTCGGTTAGGCAAGAGACCGGCACTTCCAGCATGGAGATGGATGAGGTCAGAGCCGCAATGGTCATCAGACTGAAGAAGGCCAGCGCGACAGGAATACCCAATGTTCCCAAGCCATTAAACAACGCAGGAAGCACCTGAAAGACCAGAGTGTCGCTGTTGATTAACTGACCTTCCGGCGTATAAATAGTAATGCCGAGATCCACGGCAACAAACAGCGCCGGAATAATCAAAAGACCTGCCAGAAAGGCAATGCCCGTATCGACCAGACAGACTTGAAAAGCCACCACCGGCAGATTGCAACTTTTGTTCAGGTAGGAGCCGTAGACCATCATCGCCCCCACCCCGAGCGACATAGAGAAAAACGCCTGCCCCAAAGCATTGAGAGCCAGTGTGGTATTGATGAGGGAGAAGTCGGGAACAAGGTAGTGACGAAGCCCGGTCAGCGCCCCTTTCTGAGTCATGACCATGGCTATCAGAACCAGCAATAGCAGCAATAACAAAGGCATCAACCGCGCCGACCAGCGTTCAATACCATTTTTTATACCACCATTCACCACCGACAGTGTCATCACGACGAACAGTGCCGCGAGTATCAGGTTGCGAGCAGGCGAGAATGTTTCGAGCCATTGAGCGGCATCATTCAAGCCGGCCAGAGAGAACAGTGGCGCCAAAGCAAATCCGGCTATCCAGCCGCCAACAATGCTGTAAAAACTGAAGATCAGACAGATCATCAGCACGGCAATAAACCCGCTCAACCGGGTTACAGGTTGCCAGAGTCTGTTGGTTGGCAGCTTCTCCAGTGCCGAGACCGGATTACTCTGCCCGTACCGCCCAATCATCAGCTCCGCAACCAGTGCCGGGTAGGCCAGCATCAGGGTCAGAATAAAGTAGACCAGCACAAACGCCGCACCGCCATTTTCGGCAACTTGTGTTGGATAGCTCCAGATATTACCAAGCCCTACAGCCGATCCGGCCGCCGCCAGAACGAAGCCAAGGCGGGAGCTGAAACCGGTGCGAGCCTCTCCTGTCACATCAACAGGAGAGGGTGTTGTGATTGTCGGGTCGGACATGAAAAAGGATCCTTGTTATACCTTTTTAAGGCACTCTTCACCGTGGACAGTCGAAGAACAATACTTGATTTCGGCAAGCATCCTGGTACGCAATTTGTTGATGACGATTCCAAGAGCTTCTTGTTCTGACTGTTGCGTCTCAGGAGCAAGCGTTGTTTGATGGACCGCCGCCAAGACGATGACTGCACTGCCAGCAATGAAAAAGGAGACGAACCTATTCCTTTTCATGAAAGATGCAATATGGCTGACCGGGTCTATGACCCTTTGAGCAAGCTTTCGCAGCGTGCACTTTCCCAGCACCCCTTCGTTTTTTTGTCCAGAACAGAGTAGCTGGTTATCGCTAGGTTGGTTCTTCAAATACGTGGAAAAATTCTGATCTTGCTTAAAGACAGAGAATATAATCTGTATGTAATTGGAAGCAATTTGAAACATGGTGTGACCTCCTTGTTGGGGCTGAATTGAAATGTCTATCGATAATGCAGGGAAAAGAAGACCATTTGAAATGACAACCCTGTCAGTATGTCTAACAATTTGTTTTGACTCTTTATTTTTCTGATTCAAGAAAGGGGCGTGAGCCGATCTTCAAACGGTTCACACCGAATAGGGATGCCAGGGATTGGAATCTGATTATTGCCCGTATTACGGTCGATTTCCTTGCTGAAATTCACTACAGCACCGACAAGGATGTGGAGAGTCGCACCGGTCTGCTGAAGATTGGCAACTCATCCATGACTATTCGCCAGCAGGGCCGGCAGAGTGAGTCGTTATGTCAGATAGCGAACGATTTTCTCCCCACGGCTTATAAAATAAAACGCTGCGAAAAAGTAAAAGGCCAACTTCAGTAGTTTACTGAAAATGGTCAATGCCTCAGTCGAAAGCATTATTCTGATGATCTCCGGCATGACCAGCGCCAGAGCGGGGATCATCTCAAGCCCAAGGGTGAGCATCCATAGACCTGCCATCCAAATCAAAGACCATATAGTTTCTCTACGTTTCATAATGCCTCCCTGAATTCTTATGTATACAGTTATTGACAGGCATTATCGGGCAGAGTTCACCAATAAACAGAGGCTTTAGACGAAGGTAGGAGGTAGCAGTGAAGCGGACGTTGGCATGCCAGCCATACGCATGGTCAGCTCCAACAGCTCATCGCCAGCGCTGAGTTGAGGTTCTGCACCCTTGAGAATCCGGTCTATCAGCGCGGCTCTGGCGATCATCTCCCGAATGCCACGCTCACCGTGTCGGCGAACAAAGCCCTGATAGCTGCCCTTTTTCTTTTTCAACAGGAAGGGGACTTGCCGGTGGGCTCCGGCGACCTGATCAATAACGGTATCGATGCTGCTGCCCTGGCGCAGACCGCTGGCCATGTGATTGGCCAGACGCAGCTCCCTTGCCAGAGCCCAGAGCAGGATGGTGGGTTCCGTCCCCTCAGTAGCCAGACCGTTGTAGATACGCAGACTGTGACGCACATCGCCGGCCAGAACAGCATCCGCCAAACCGAACACATCGTAGCGGGCGTTGTCGGCCACCACATTGCGTACGGTGTCCAGAGTGATGATGTCACCGGTCGTTAGCTTGAGCTGTTCCACGGCCTGTGCCGCCGCCAGCAGGTTGCCTTCCAGAAGATCGGCCAGCAGTGTGATGGCATCGGCTTCCGCATTTAACCCATTGCGCCTTAAGCGCTGGCTGATCCAGCCCGGCATCTGGTGCGGTTCGATGGGCCATACCTGCGCATAAACGCCTCGCTTCTCAAGACGGGAGAACCACTTGATGCTCTCCTGTTTTTTGGTGATGCGGGAGGTAATCAGCAACAGAATGGTATCTTGCGGCAGGTGATCGGCATAGGCCAGCAGCACCTTTTTACCTTCGCCAATTTTATCGAAGGGTACTCGAATCTCTATGATCTGGCGGCTGGCAAACAGTGAGAGACTGTTGGCTGCGGCCAGAATGTCCTGCCAGGGATAGTTGGCGGAATCTATATGATGAACCGTGCGATCGGTAAAGCCCTGTTCACGGGCCGCCGCACGAATGCTGTCGCAGGCCTCTTCAATCTGAAGCGGTTCGTCACCGGCAACAATATAAACGGGGGCCAGCTCCTTGCGGAGCTGGTTCGACAGATCGTTCAGGTGACGTAACTTCATACCGTTGTCAGATGCTTTACTGTTTGTTATGAGTTCATTGGGCGCTGGTGGCTGAGGCAGCCTGCCCAGCAGAACGGCGCTTTTGAGTCTCTTCTGCCATGGTTTGCAGAGTCGTGTCGCTCAGGGCTGCGATGCGGCGGGTCAGAGCCATGGAGAGGTTCTGGTGCAGTTCATTGCGCGCCATTAGTCCTGCATTTTGAGAGGCATTGTACTCATCAGCCTGACGCTGGTAAGTGCCATACTGGACGAGCTCTTCGGCAGGAATCAGCACCAATCCGGCCTCATCCACAAGCTGCCATGTGAGCGTGGCGGTGATTTCGTAATCGGTCACGATGGTGCCACCGGAGCTACTTACGGCCTTCTCTTCATGGTTCAGGGAGAGCACTTCGACCTTATAAGGGGCCGCTCCGGATATATCAATACCGGTCAGCTCAAGCCTGTGAGTCAGCATGCGCTGAAAGGCTCGCTCGTTACCCTCAACCGAAAGGTGTTTCAGATCAGAGGCGATATTCGCCGTCCCGCGCAGCTGAAAGCCGCAGGCACTGATCATCAGGGCAAGCACGGTTACAAGAACCGGCGATAAAATCCTTTGCATTCGCTTCATTTGAGGGGTTCGCTTTTAACTGATCACTCCTGAGAGTGAGGAATTATAACTCTGCCTATGAAGGAAAACGATGTATTTGATGCATCTGTCCCCATGGCAGCGTGTACAGACGCATAAAAAGTGCGCGGGCGCTGTGGTGATGGTCAGAAATTTACGACGAAAAGGGAGCTTTTATTGACATTGTTCGGGGTGGGTAGTCTTTCCCGTTTATGGCTATTTGGTGAGGATTCATGGGAGGGAGAAACAAAGCTGCGGCGGTTCAAGGAACAACCGCAGAAAAAATTTGGTGTGCAGATAAATGCTTAGAAGCGGTTGCCGCGGCTACCACGGTCATTACGGCCGCCTGCTGGATGAGCAGGACGTTCGCTAGCGATGCTTACGCGGATGTCGCGGCCACCAACATTGGTTCCGTCCAGTTTAAGAGCGTCTTGAGCGGAGGAATCGTCAATGTAGGTGACGAAAGCAAAACCACGAGAACGGCCAGTCTCACGATCCAGAATGATCTTCACTTCTTCCAGTTCGCCGAACTGAACGAACGCATCGTTCAATTCGTTTTCAGTGGCGCGAAAGGACAGGTTTCCAATGAACAGCTTATTTTGAGACATTATTATTGCTCCGATGGTAGCCAATATATTTGATACTGGACTTTCGTTCAGATCACACCATCAGATTTCAAGTCTGCGTGGCATAACGATCAAACAGGTCCTCACGCAGGAACTAAAACAGAAATAATTAGCGAATGCAAAGTTATTTAATGGCCTGTCAGCTCTCTTTTTCAACTTTTTTTCAACTTTGGTGATTTGCATCAATTTGCTACCAAAGGCTCTCGAAAAGCGCAGATTTTGCACGTAGGCAGAGGTGGGTGAATTCAGGCATGTTGCCCTCATTTTTCGACAATAAAAATGCAGAAACTTGACGATAGTGTAAGGAAAAACTGACGATAGACAAACACAGACTATTAACCTGTTGCTCTAGCGAGAATAGTGATGACAAAGCCACATACAGATTTTGAGTTATCGCTGGATGTTCCACCGCCATTAGAGAGTATTACCATTGCGACACCGGTTGGCCGATTGGAACAGATTATTGCCGATGCCATGGCATCCGGTGAAGAGATGACGAAATATCTGGCGAGAAAGTTGCGGGAAGGGGAGGTGAGCAAAACCGAGGTTGTGGAAACACTGTTGTATGCTGTTTCGCTTGATACTACATCGGGTAGTTCAGCCTATCACTGAAATCTGGCACTGAGCTGTATTTCAATCCCCGTCAGCGCTGACGGGGATTACAATCCTCCACCTCACATCCTTCTTTCACGGTTTGCCAGTGCGATCTGAATCAGCGCAACAAATACGCCTAACATTCCCCCCAGTACCACACCGAGAGCCGCGATCAGGGGCTTTTTCGGCTTGATAGGGGTTGCCGGAACAAAAGCAGGTTCATCGATAGTGACAGGCTGAAGCTGGCTTAGATTAATGGTGAGATTGTCCAGCTGCTGAAGCTGCAAATAGAGGGGAAGCACACCGGCCAGGAGCGGTTTGCCAGCGTCGTTTGTTTTAGGGGTAGAGATTAAACGGTAGTTGTCGTGTTTGTCCGTCTGTTGTTCAAGTTGTTTGGTCAGTACATCAGTACCCAGCATAAACAGCGAGGGGGTATTGATGGTGGTGAATCTATTGCCACTAAGGCTGGTAAGATTGCCAGCCTTTGCTGTTTCCAGAGCATTGGTGAGTTCAAGGGTTTTCAGTGCCAAGTTATCAGAAAATTGTCGTTCAATACCGGTGATCTGGCGCAGCAATCGGTTTTTTTTGTATGTGAGAACAGCTTCCAGCTCTGCAGTCAGTGCCGCAATCGTTTTAGCTCTTGCTGATGGCAGCAGGTAGTCATTAAGTAACCGGGCAGAAAACGGCTGATCCTGTGAGTCAAAACTGACGTTGATAAATGTCCTCGCATCTTTTTCCAGGTTAGACACTGTGATGGAGAGTGCTTGTTTGAAGTCTTCAAAATCGGTGGCAAGAACCCGGTTGCTCTCTCCAATAGCTAACCCGCTCTCCTGAAAAACCGTCCGCCAAGTGGCTTGGGAATTGAGGTGTCGACCGTAAAGGACAAGTGCTTCATCGGGAGAGGCTGTATCGATACCGACCTGCTGCTGAAGATCATGCAAATCAGCTAACTGTGCTGGATGCGCCGCATCAACGCGGGTCTCTGCCTGCCATGTAGAAGGTAGAAGCAGTGCAACTGCAATGGCGACTAATGAGACTGTGGCGGTAATAACGACAATGGTTAGCCTGCGTTTCCAGAGTTTTTCGACAAGCTCAAAGAGATCGATCTCGTCATCCTGCGCATTGATAACGGTGTGGGAATACTGGTTAATAGAGTGTTGTGTGTCCATGGCATTACCACGCATTTTGTATTTATTTTTATGGATCAAGTCTTAACTTTTAATTCTTGATAGTAACGGTATTGCGAGTAACAGGTAAGATCAGACCGGCCTAAAAAAAAGAAGACCCTTTACGCCATGCACAAAGGGTCTTCAATAAAACTGCTATAGGCGTATGTTTTTAGTTGTCTGATGCTACTGTCATTTTCTCTTTTCGGTTGGCAACAGCAATCTGGATAAGCGCAATAAACACGCCCAGCATGCCGCCCAGAATCACACCAAGAGCTACGATCAGAGATTTTTTGGGTTTGATCGGCGTTGCCGGAACCTGAGCAGGTTCATCAATGGTAACAGGCTGGAGCTGGCTCAGATCAATCTCAAGATTTTCCAAACGCTGAAGCTTCAGGTAGAGGGGGATAACGTTGGCCAGCATGGGTTTGCCAGTGTCGTTTTTACCCTGCACAGAGATAAGACGATATTTATCCATTTCATCTTTCTGCTGTTCCAGCTGTTTGGTGAGAATATCGGTGCCCAGCATAAACAGCGTGGGTGCATTGATGGTGGTGAAACGATCAGAGATAAAGCTATTCAGTCCACCGGCCCTGGCAATGTCCAGAGCATCGGTCAGTTCCAGAGTTTTGAAGGAAGCACTCTCGATAAACTGCTGTTCAATCTGAGTGATCTGCCGCAGCAGTTTGGCTTTCCCCTGGGTCAGTGCTGTGCTCAGTTCGGTAGTCAGTACCGCAATGGTTTTTGCCCGGGCGGAAGGCAACAGGTAGTCATTAATCAATTGGGCAGAGAACGGTTGGCTCTGGGCGTCAAAACCGATAGTGATAAATTGACCTATATTCTTCTTCGGGTTCGAGTGGTTAATGGCAAGATTTTTGTTGAAGGCCTCAAAACCATCGGCAAGCACCCGATCATTATCGCCTTTCCCTGCTTTCTCCAGCGCCTGTGCCGCCAGCCCGCTCTCCTGGAACACTGAGCGTGAAGTAGCTTGAGAATTAAGGTATCTGCTGTATAACGTAAACGCCCCATTTGCCGAGGTTGCCCCGATACCGATCTGTTGTTGCAGATCATTTAAATGGGCCAGATTCGCTGGGGAGGTGACGTAGGCGCGGGTCTCCGTCTGCCATGTGGGTGGCAGAAGCAGGGCAACGGCAGCTGCACCCACAGAGATTACGGCAGTGATGGTGGCGATCGTCAGCTTGCGGGCCCAGAGTTTTCCGACCAGTTCAAATAGATCGATCTCGTCGTCTTGTATGTACTGTGGATAAGGGGCAGGAGCGTACTGTACAGGCGCATGCTGCTGAGGGTTAGGAGCTTGTTGAGTATCCAAAGTCAGGTCACTTCGTATGGGGATGCAATAAAGGTTAAAAACGAAATCCGTTATCATAAAGGCTTTCTGGTGTAAGTGGTTGTGCTTTTATGTGTTTTTCTCGCAGTTTTTCTCGCAGTTTTTCTCGCAGTTTTTCTTGTAATCGTTCACTGTGACCATTGTCGTTTTTTAAGATGTTGCCCTGTCGGCACATCCGTTAATGCCGTTTTATCGAAAAATGGAGTTGAAATCCCCTCAGCAAGTTTTGCAGCGCTGCGCCGTTTTTCGTCCGGAGATATGTGCTTGGTTTTGACGGGTGACAGGGGGGGGCTGTGCCAATTTTGTAGGTAGTGATCCCACTGGATAAGTTGTAACATAGCTTACCGTGAAAATTTATGACAAACATACAAAACAATTTGAGAACTGCTTTCCAGCGAGGGTGTGAGTTGGGGGGCGGTAGCGTGGGAAACAAATGAAGATACTTGTTACAGGCGGCGCAGGCTTTATCGGTAGGGAAAACGCATGAAACCCCTTGCTATCATTGACCTAAAAACAGATTAACCTT
>SAMEA5043665__coassemble_31_pt1 | contig 51195 bp, 41 predicted proteins | sample SAMEA5043665__metabat2_low_PE_004 | metagenome-assembled genome bin SAMEA5043665 (sample SAMEA5043665) | Gadus morhua | reverse complement strand
GATTGTGGGGGCTAAAAAAGCCGGGGGAGTCAGAAAATATCAATATCCTTTCGGGGCATGAAGCCGGGGTCAACTGTTTGGCCTTCAGCCCCAACGGGAAGATACTCGCCTCAGGCTCTGGTGACAGCACGATCAGATTGTGGGCACTGAAAAAAAAGTCATGGGGTGTAATCAGTATTCTCAGGAAGCATAAGGGCGCAGTCATATATATGAACTGGCGTCCCCCCTGGGGGCTGATCTCATGTTCCAAAGACGGGACTGTCAAAGTGTGGGGATTATCCCGCATGAGGATGATCAACTCTTCGTTATAGAGGCCCTGCCCATGACTGCGAAAATTCTTGCGCAGCTGGTATGATTGACCACAATCCGGTTAATCATATTGAGCTATCATGTCCGACCACCCCACCCAGTTTGTACACTTGCGTGTGCACAGTGAGTTTTCACTGATCGACGGCCTTGTCCGTATCAAATCCCTGGTCAGCACCGTTGCGAAAATGGAAATGCCGGCTGTGGCAGTTACGGATCAGGCCAATATGTGCTCCCTTGTGCGCTTCTACCAGGGAACGCAGTATGCGGGTATCAAGCCGATTTCAGGGTGTGATATCTGGCTGGAAAATCCCATAGCGGGAGAGCCCCCCACACAGTTGGTGTTGCTGTGTATGAACACCCAGGGTTATAAAAACCTGATGGAGCTGGTCTCCGATAGCTACCAACTCAATCAGCACCAGGGGCGTGCTGTCGTTAAGCGGGAGTGGGTGCTGGAAAAGAATGACGGTTTGATAGCCCTTTCCGGCGGACGCCGTGGTGAGCTCGGGCAGGCTTTGCTAAGTGGTAACAAGGGGAGTGCTGATGGTTTGATGCAGCAGTGGCTGCAGGCCTTTGGTGACCGCTTCTACCTGGAGCTGCAACGTACCGGGCGTCCCAATGAAGAAGACTACCTTCATGGGGCGATTGATCTGGCTATCCGTCTGGATGTTCCGGTGGTAGCGACTAACGACGTCGTATTTATGAACCGGGATGATTTCGAAGCCCATGAAGCCAGGGTCTGTATCGGTGAGAGCCGGACACTGGATGATCCCCGTCGTCCAAAGAACTATTCGGAAGAGCAGTATTTCAAATCGTCTGCCGAGATGTGTGAGCTGTTTGCCGATATTCCGGAAGCGATAGAGAACACCCTCGAGATCGCTCGCCGCTGCAGTGTTGAAGTGCTATTGGGTGAGTACTTCCTGCCCAACTTTCCGGTGCCGGAAGGGATGACCATGGATCAGTATTTCCGTGAGTTTTCCATTAAAGGGCTGGAGGATCGTCTGGCGCTGATTCTTGACCCCGCAGCAGCGGACTACGAGGAGCGTCGCAAACTCTACTACGACCGGATCCACTTTGAACTGGATATCATTCTCCAGATGGGCTTCCCCGGTTACTTCCTGATCGTAATGGACTTTATTCAGTGGGCGAAAAGCAACGGCATTCCCGTTGGCCCGGGCCGTGGTTCAGGTGCCGGCTCACTGGTCGCTTACGCCCAGAAGATTACCGATCTCGATCCGCTTCAATATGATCTGCTGTTCGAACGCTTCCTGAACCCGGAGCGGGTCTCCATGCCCGACTTTGACGTCGACTTCTGTATGGAGAACCGGGACAAGGTCATCGATTATGTCGGTCGCACCTATGGACGACAGGCGGTCTCCCAGATTATCACCTTCGGCACCATGGCGGCCAAGGCGGTGGTGAAGGATGTGGCCCGTGCCCAGGGTAAGTCCTATGGCATGGCCGATAAGCTCTCCAAGTTGATTCCCTTTGAAGTGGGGATGACCCTGAATAAAGCCTACGACCAGGAGGAGGGGCTGCGGGAGTTCCTTGAGCATGATGAGGATGCCCGGGAGGTCTGGGAGATGGCGCTCAAGCTGGAGGGTATTACCCGTAACGTGGGTAAACACGCCGGTGGTGTGGTAATTGCGCCCACGAAACTGAGCGATTTCTCTCCACTTTACTGCGATGAAAGCGGCCATGGTCTGGTCACCCAGTACGATAAAAATGATGTTGAAACCGCCGGTCTGGTCAAGTTTGACTTTCTTGGTCTGCGCACCCTGACCATCATCGACTGGGCGCTGAAGATGATTAACCCCCGCTTGCAGCGAGAGGGTAAAGAGCCGGTTGATATTACCCAGATCAATCTGGAAGATCCCGCGGCTTACGTCCTGCTGAAGCAGGCGGAGACGACAGCGGTCTTCCAGCTTGAATCCCGCGGTATGAAGGATCTGATCAAGCGCCTGCAGCCGGATTGCTTCGAAGATATCATCGCACTTGTGGCACTGTTCCGTCCTGGGCCACTGCAGTCGGGCATGGTGGACAACTTTATCAACCGTAAACATGGTCGTGAAGGGATCTCCTACCCCGATGTGCAGTGGCAGCACGAGTGCTTGAAGCCGATCCTTGAACCCACCTATGGCATTATCCTGTATCAGGAACAGGTTATGCAAATCGCCCAGGAACTGGCCGGTTATACCCTGGGGGAGGCCGACATGCTCCGTCGCGCCATGGGTAAGAAGAAGCCCGAGGAGATGGCCAAGCAGCGGGAAGGTTTTGAGTCCGGTGCCATCGCCAAGGGGGTTGATGGCCAGCTGGCGATAAAGATCTTCGATTTGGTAGAGAAGTTCGCCGGTTACGGTTTTAACAAGTCTCACTCTGCCGCCTATGCGCTGGTCTCCTATCAGACCCTGTGGCTTAAACGACACTTTCCTGCCGAATTTATGGCGGCAGTCATGTCCTCCGATATGCAGAACACCGATAAGGTAGTGACCTTTATCGAAGAGTGTCGGAGCATGAAGCTGGCGGTGATGCCGCCGGACGTAAACAGCGGTGACTACCTCTTTGGTGTGAACGACGAAGATCAGATTATTTATGGTCTCGGTGCTATCAAGGGGGTTGGTGAAGGTCCGATTGCTGGGATTGTTGCGGCCCGGAAAGAGGGTGGTCCGTTCAAAGACCTGTTTGATTTTTGCCAGCGCATTGATAGTAAAAAAGTTAATAAGCGTTGCCTGGAGGCGCTGGTTCGCTCCGGAGCCCTGGATTCACTGGGCCCGTGCCCTGGCATGGAGGAGCTGAACCGCAACCGCTCTATTCTTGATACCTGCATGGAAGGGGCTGTTAAGGCGGCGGATCAATCCGCACGCAGCGCGGCAGGTGGTCTTGAGGATCTTTTTGGCGGATTGGCTCCGGCGGAAGATGAGAATCCCTACGAGAAATACATGGCTGCCCGCGAGTGGCCGGACAAGGAGCGTCTGCGAGGGGAGAAGGAGACCCTGGGTCTCTATCTGACCGGTCACCCTATTGATGAGTATGAGCAGGAGATCCGGCACTTTGTCCGTAACCGCATCAGCGATCTTCAGCCCGCCAGAGATAACGTGAATATTGCCGGATTGATTGTCAATATGCGGGTGATGAAAAGCAAGCGTGGCGACAAGATGGGCTTTGTGACCCTCGATGACCGCAGCGGGCGTATAGAGGTGTCCGTTTTCTCGGAGACTTTCCTCAAGCATCAGCATCTGCTGGTCAAGGATAATCTGATTGTTATCGAAGGCGAGGTCAGCTTCGATGATTACTCCGGTTCCCTCAAGGCCAATGCTCGCCGGGTGCTCAGTCTGGTCGAGGCACGGAGTCAGTACGTTAAGGAGCTGGAAGTGGGCATGGATACGGCGGATTGCCGTGGTCAATTTGTCAATGAGCTGCAGCGCATGTTAGGTGAACATGCTGGTTCAACCCCTGTCGCCATCCAGTTTGAAAAGGAAGATGCCCGTGGTCGGATTCAATTGGGTGAGCAGTGGGCGATCAGTCCGGGAGATGAGCTGGTGCAGCTGTTGCGGGATCGTTATGGCAAAGATCGGGTCAAAGTGCTCTATAACTGATCGATCTCGGTAAGCTGACATTGACGGGATGGTAACGTTTCGTCACTTTTTTCTTTCCGGAGTTGTGCTCAGACAGTCATGTTTATGGGTGAATGCCTTTTTAGGTAATAAATAATTATTTTTTTATTACCTAAAATGTATAAATCAGCACTCTTGGAATTAAAGCAGTCAAAGTTAGGTGAAAGAGTTGTAAATGCCTCAGGAGCAGGTGCTCTAGTATGGAGGGTGAGAGATCTGAAAGGCATGCGTTTTGTGGACGTTCGAGAGTCGCAGGTACGGTGCTGGAGGATTGATCTGGTAGTCTCTTGTCGGGTGAAGTAGTACTGTTGAGAGACTATTTTTTGGAGGATATGTTGGTTTTTTTAAATCAGCATCATTCACCAGGCGTTGCTTCTGCAAACGTTGCTTTTGAGTAGTACCCAGATGTTTTCTTCGTGATTGATCTGGTGACGAATTTGGTCCGAATGTAACAAGGATGTTTCGGCGATGTCAAAAAGAGCATTTACGCAGGCCTCTCTCCCTATTGTACGAGAGAATCTTGCCTGCTTTCTTAAGGTTTACAACCGACGCACCGGGAGAGAGCTGGGTTATATTGGCAATATCAGCCGCAATGGCCTGATGCTGATTACCCGCTGGAGAGTACAGACCGATAGCGTTTATCATCTTCGTATTGTCCTTCCCGATGGTTTGTATACCAACCGCTACATGGACTTCGATGCCCGCTGCCAGTGGTGTCGGCCGGATATTGATTCTGAGAGTTTTGATTCCGGGTATACCGTGGTGACCAGTTCGGTCAATTTCGATGGATTTATTGATTGCCTGCGTAATTATTTCTCCTTCAGGCAGGAGTTTTGATTAGCGCCTGTCAGTACGACCTTTCCTGACAGTTCCGGAATCGGTGTTAAGCTTGGCTTTCCCGATTTTGCCGGAGTCTTCCTGTGGTGCAGACCTACTTTTTCTATGACTACGAAAGCTGGGGCACAGAGCCCGCCAGAGATTGGCCCGCCCAGTTTGCCGGAATTCGCACAAACGCTGACTTTGAAGAGATCGAACAGCCTCTCGAACTGTTTTGTCGATTACCGGAATATCAGCTACCTCACCCTGAAGCCTGCCTTGTCACCGGACTAACCCCCGATGAGGTGAATGCCAAAGGTATCCCTGAGGCCGGGTTTATTGGCCAGATCAATGAGCAGTTCTCCCGTCCGAACACCTGCGTTTTGGGTTACAACAGCATCCGTTTTGATGATGAGATGACCCGTTATAGTCTCTATCGCAACTTCTTCGATCCCTATGCCAGAGAGTGGCAAAATGGCTGCAGTCGCTGGGATCTGATCGATGTTGTACGTCTTTGCGCCGCTCTGCGCCCTGAAGGTATTAACTGGCCGATGCGGGAAGATGGCACCCATAGCTTTCAGCTGGAAGAGCTGACCAAAGCGAATGGTATTGTGCAGGAGCATGCGCACAATGCTGTTGATGATGTACGGGCGACGATAGCTCTGGCGCGTCTGCTGAGGGAGAAGAAGCCCAGATTGTTCCAGTATGCGCTGGATAATCGATCAAAGCACAAGGCGGCGGGTTTTCTGGATCTGATCAGCCCCCGGCCTAAACCGGTGTTGCATATTTCCGGTAAGTTCGCTGCGGCGCGGAACTGTCTGGCTGTGGTGGTTCCGCTAGCTGCTCATCCGACCAATAAGAATGAAGTTATCGTGTATGACCTCTCGGAAAATCCAGAGTCCCTTCTGACCCTGGAGGCGGAAGAGATCCGTGAGCGCATCTACACGACCACCGTCGAACTTGAAAAGAGAGGGTGTTCCCGCATACCGTTGAAAACCATTCGCCTCAATAGAAGCCCAATATTGGCTCCGGTAACGCTGGTGGAAGACCCCGCCGAGCAGGAGCGATTAGGCATCAGTCTTGACCAGTGTCGTAAACACTATCGAGTAATTTTCTCTGGTGATCATAAACAGCTTGCGGCTCTCAGACAGAAGCTGATGGCAGTTTATAGCCAGAACAATATGAGTGTCGACGATGATCCGGATCACCAGCTCTACGATGGTTTCTTTTCAAGAGAGGACCAGCATCAGAGGGAGGTAGTCCGAAAGACCCGACCAGAACAGTTGGCAGAGTTGTCTCTGCCGTTCCAGGATAAACGTCTGGAAGAGATGCTGTTTCGCTATCGGGCTCGTAACTGGCCGGAACTGCTCAGTCATGAAGATCAGGAGGCGTGGCGAGCATTTTGTCGAAACCGCATACAGAATGGATGCGGCGGACGCAGTTTACCTTTAGCGGATTACCGAATACATCTCAGAGGGTTGATGGATAGCGAGATAAACCATGATCGAAAAAATGTACTCATCAGCCTTGAACACTCTATGAATCGGTGTCTCCAGGCTTTGAATCTGCTCGATGAGTGATCACTCTTGCTGAAGGTCGTTTAAAGATTCTCGATGTGCATAGCCAGTCGCCCAGAGATTGTTGGTTTCTCAATATAGTCGATGGCCCCGGCCTGAATAGATGCTACAGCAGCCGTCAGATTCTGTTGTTGACCAAGAACGATAACGGGAAGATGGTTGTGAGCATGTGTGATGCGGGTAATTCGCTCTTTGATCTCTCTGGTATCCTGATGGGCTTCGAGTATCAGGCAGCAAGGCGTATTCATATGCAGCTGTATTTCCATCAGATCCCAGCACTGAAAGTGGCGTAGTGACAGGTTTTTTCGAGCACAGAGAGAGCCGATTGTCTGAGCAACAGTCTGGTCGCACTCCAGCAAAAAAACACAAGAAGGTTTGTATACACTCATGGTTCGACCTCAGAAACAATCATCCTTGACGGCTGTGCGTTATGGTTTTGGGTTTAACGGACTTTTTCCGGCAGATGTTCTGGCACTATACCAGCACTGAGATGATAGGCTTTGAGTGTGGTGGTTAACCATTGTTGCTTTTACCCAGCTTGGTACGTTATGTGACTAGCACAAGCCGCTATTTTAGGGGCAAGCGGGAGGGGCGGGGATTATTCAACCAATAAAACAGGGCGGACGGTGTGACGCATCAGGCTCCGCCCACCCTATTATTGCGTTTTTATTTAAAGCGGAAGTCTTCTTTCAGGTGATCCTTGACCTGCATAACTTGACGGACAAGGTGAGCCAGAGACTTGGTTCCCATTTTTTCCATCACTCGTGAGCGATGAATCTCAACGGTACGTTGGCTCAGGTTGATATCAGCCGCAATAACCTTATTGGCTTTACCTTCGACAACGTGGTGCAATACTTCACGTTCACGTTCAGTCAGGGTAGATAAACGGCGCAGGATTTCTTTGTGCTCCAGCAGCTCGGCGCGTTGCTGGGCGTCAAGCTTGAGAGCATCATTGATGAGATCCAGAAGTTCCTGATCACGGAATGGCTTCTGGATGAAGTTCATGGCTCCATCCTTGATGGCCTGAACGGCCATAGGGACATCACCATGGCCGGTGATAAAGATGATGGGCAGGATGCAGTGCATGTCGTTGAGCTTGTTCTGCAACTCCAGCCCACTCATCCCTGGCATTCTGATATCAAGAACTATACAACCAGGTCGGTTTTCATCGTAGGCATCTAGAAAGTCTGCGGGTGAGGCAAAAACTTCAACTTTCTGACCCACAGAATTCATGAGCATTTTTAAAGAGTCGCGAACTGCTTCATCATCATCGATGATAAATACAGTGGGTTCCTGAGGGTGCTGCATGATGGCTCCGATACTGCTAAAAAATAAAGTAAGCGCTAAGGCTGCGATGACGCATGGATGTCAGTTCTTATAGCCGCTGGTAAGAAAATCGGCAAACAGTAAACGAAGACCATTGACCAGATATTTCCTTTTTTTGTGTGAGTAATTCGATATTGTATCCAGAACCTGACCTTGTTGGCGCCTCGTGAAGGCAGGTGGATTTTATGATCGTTGCAAGTAGTGCTACCCTACGGCCGCCTTATCATGCAATTTACCCTCAGCATGCTATTTCAACTGATTAGTTTGTCCAAATTCAAAGCGGTTTGGCAGGTATTACAGCAAGGGTAGCGAAGAGCATTATCGGTTTTTATTCGTAGTTGTACGTGTTTATGACAATCTGTATAGCCCGTCCTGAAAGGAGGGCTTAATCTGAAACGTAGTGCAAATAACAATTATTCGGGATTTTCGTTTTGTTTCATCTGTTGCACCCAGCGGAACACTTCGGCGACGGGGGTTATCAGCTCTCTTGGTATGTAATCACCTACTTCCGATTGACTGAACAGCGCATGGGCGAGGGGAACATTTTCCATGACAGGAATGTTGTGTCGTTCAGCCACTTTCAGAATAAACTGCGCCTGATTGCGTTTACCCAGACAGGTAATGACCGGTAGCGGAGTATCGGACTTACTGTAGTGCATGCCAACGGCGATGTGTGTTGGATTTTTGATCACCACATCGGATTGAGAAACATCGTCTTCTGAATTGAGCAACTCCTGGTGCAGCTGCTTGCGTTTGCCTTTGATCTCCGGGTTACCCTCCATCTCTTTGTATTCACGCTTGACCTCATCCTTGGTCATACGCTGCTCCTTGGTGAACTGGTACTTCTCGAACATAAAGTCCAGAATCGCGATCACTATAAATGCGACAATGGCAAACAACATCAGCTTTTTCATTAGTGAGCCGAGCACCGGCATAATGCAGCTGGAACCACACCAGGGCATGTTGATCAGATCATTCAGACTGTCCCGGATCACGAAGTAGACGACCATTGAAAGAAACACAATCTTGATAATGGATTTGATGAGTTCAACGATGTTTTTTACGGAGAAGATCTTTTTGGCACCCTGAATCGGATCGATCTTTTTTATGTCGGGCTTTATCGGTTCAAAGGTCAGTAGCATGCCGAATTGGATGATATTACCGGCAACGGCGGCAAAGGCGGAAGCAATTACCAAGGGCGCAATCATCAGCAAAGCCTTGGACAACAGGCCAAGAGCGACGGCCTTCAAGGCTACCCGAAACTTCATCTCATAAAATTGGGCAGGGTAGAGCATGAGCTCCTGGAACATCTGCAGATACCAGTCACTCAATACCCAGATCATCACCACCACCGTAAGAATACCGGCCGTGGACGAGACCTCCTTGCTTTTGGCAACCTGACCTTTTTTTCGGGCATCCCGAAGTTTTTTGGGGGTGGGTTCTTCTGTTTTTTCGCCGCTGCTGCTACTCATCGGTGTGCCCTGCTAGGTATGACCTGTTGTTTTTTTTAACAGCTTCTACATGAAGTATTGACCAAGCAGGTGAATAAATTCTGGAACTTTCAAAGCATTGTGTTTGCCGAGGGCCATCAGGGTGGCGACGTAAACAACCAGGATGGACAGGGCGACTGCGCTCTTGATAGGCATGGCCAGAATAAATACGTTCAACTGTGGCGCAGATCGACTGATCAGCGCGATACCCCACTCGGTGATGAACATGCAGATCATAACCGGTGCTGCCATCCAGACGGCGAGGGTGACAATCATGTCAAACTGACCCATGAAAAACAGTGCGGCTGACGGATTAAGCTTTGGATAGAATTCAAACAACGGCCAGGCTTCATAACTGTGGAAAATGGTGCCCAGCAGAATCAGAAAAGTTCCGCTGACGGTGTAAAGCACCGTGAATGCCTGGGCGAACATCAGGCCGACAGGTGAAGTTTCCGAACCGGACATCGGATTGACGGTGCTGGCCATGGACGCACCGCGTTGGTTGTCGATAACAAAACCGCTCGCTTCCATCGCCCAGAACGGGATGTTGGCGATAAAGCCGATAAACATACCGATCATGGTCTCCTTCAGAATGAGAGCGAAGATCATCGGTATGCCTGTTTCGGCAGGTGCTCCCTGAGTGGAGATAACAGGATAGAGAAAGATAGCAAGACTACCGACAATGCCGTTACGGATCATGGCGCCGCCGACCACCTGTTTGTTGAGCATGGGCAGCAGATTAAACGCCGCAGCCATGCGCACCATAGACATGCTGTAGATGAACAGGACATCCTTGATCTCGCTGGCTATTTCGGGAGGCATAGTTTCAGGGAACCAGGTCAGATATTGGGGATGTGGTTCATGACCGCCAGTGCGAAGTTATACACTTCAATTCCCATCCAGCGGGCCGTGGCGAAAATGCTGATCACCACAGCGATCAGTTTGAAGGCAAAGGGCAGGGTCTGTTCCTGAATCTGGGTCAGGGCTTGAACCAGGCTGATTAGCAGGCCGATACCCGCTGCCGCAATGATGGGGGGCATGGAAAGTATCAGCGTCAGCATCAGCGCCTTGGCAGTCATTGTCAGAACTTCAGCTTCAACCATAGTAATCTCTCCTGCTATTGATAGCTTAGAACCAGTCCGTGAATCAGGCGGCTCCAGCCGTCTAGCAGCACAAACAGCAATAATTTAAAGGGCAGTGAAATGGTCATTGGCGACACCATCATCATGCCCATGGCCAGCAAAATATTGGAAACAATCAGGTCAATAATGATAAACGGCAAGTAGAGCAGAAAGCCGATTTGAAAGGCTTTGGTCAATTCGCTGATAGCAAAGGCGGGCATCAGGATCATCAGGCTATCTTGAGCCAGCTCTTTTTTGTATTCGGCGGGCCAGAGGACGCTGGCGGTTTTTAGAAAAAACCGGCGTTCGCGATCGGTGGTGGTTTTCAGCAAAAAATTCCGGTAAGGGACGATGCCGGCCTCAAAGGTTTTCCGCCAGGAGTCGTCTTTCAGACTGATCTCATCATCCTTGACGGTATTGAAAACCTCGATGCCGACAGGAGCCATGATATAAATCGTAAGAATGATGGCCAGTGAGTTGAGCGCCATATTGGGAGGAATCTGTTGCAGACCGGTGGCATTACGGAGAATGCCAAAGACAACCACCAGTTTGAGAAACGAGGTGCCGAGAATTGCGATAAAAGGCACCAGGGAGAGCAGTGCCAGCGGCAATATCAGGTAAAACGGTGTTGATAGTCCAATATCCATGATCGGATGTTTTCCTGGCTCGGGCCTGTTGTTGATTTTACCGAGGCGTCTTACAACAACCGGACGATACGGGCACCCAGTTGATTATTGATACTGACCAACTCACATTCGGCAAACGGTTTACCATTGGCTTTCATGGTAACCGGACTGGTGATATCCCGGTTCAATTCAAAGGTATAACCGGGACCGATATGCCCCATATCGCCAACCGTCAGCTCATGGTGGCCGATATCAAATACCAGTTTCACCGGTAGCCCCAGAATATCTTTGTGATCGGCTTGCTGCGGTGGGGGGGAAGAGGGCGTTGACATCGGTTGTTCGACGGGTCCGGCATTTTGATCGGTTCCTGCTACGGGTTGATCCAACGTATAGTCGTCGGTATCAAAGTCGTCGCCAAGATCGAGGTCATCGTCCAGATCATCGAAGTCATCGAAATCGTCACTCATACCACTCTCCAGACTCTGTTTTGTCAGCTGTTTCAGGGTGATTTTGTTTTCTTCAAGACTGCACAGATAGCCGTTATGGGGAGATAGCCTCAGTAACACATGCTTCTTATCCCGGTACCAACAGCGATCCATCAGTACGATGTCGCCGGTCGTCAATTGCTGCAGTCGTTGATCGGCGATAACCGTATGCCCAACCTCAATCGACAAGGGCATGGCTATACCATCGGCAGGTGGTGTCATCGCTGTACTCATGTCGCCTTGAAGCAAATTGTGCAGTTGATCATTCATGACCAGAAGGCCACCGACAGAACGTTCACCACTTTGAAAACCCAAACCGAGGCAGGAGGTTCCCTGGGCAATGTGTTCGCAGTGGGATATCCGTTGTAGCCGCACCTCTTTTTGCAGCACAGAGCCAAGGTCGGCGAACAGATGTTCCAGAGCCATCATCGTGCAGCCATTGCGAAGGTCATCAGGCAGCTGATCGAGTAAATCTGAAAGTGGGATACTGCCGATGGCTATGTCGCGGAATAGCTCCCGAGACAGCTGTACGCGTGCGGGAATACCATCAATATTCAGTTGCAGCTCAAAATCAAACGGCTGCTCATGGGTGAACGGCGTGAGTGAGAGTATCCATGGTGTGCCATGAATCTGGCTCTGCAGCTTTAGCTGACGGTTGCACACCAAATTGTTGGTAATGGCTTGCTGGTGGTCCAGTAGCTTAACCGGAAAAGGCTGAATGTTGGCAACGTGTGCTGGCATAGTGATCAGTCGTCCTTGTTATCCTGATCATCCGGGAGATATTGCTCCCGAGAGCGACCATCACCGGTATCCTGACCCGAGTCACCGCCCTGCATCTTGATATCGACGGTAATATCACCACCAATTTTGCGATTGAGGGTGTCAACCAGAGTTTGCTCGCCCTTGTTGAGAAAGTTGAAGGATTCCGTGGAGGTTGTGGTGAACTCTATCTGCAGTTTTCCGGCGGCATCCTTGCGGATCAACACCTCGGTGCCGGGGAGTATGCCATCCTTGAAGTCCACTTTTATGGTTTTTACATCCGCAGCATTGCTGATCATGATTTTGTCAGCAATTTTTTCAATACGGTCGATTATGGCCTTGTTATCGACGGCCTGTACTTCAGTGGTTTTACCAAGCTGGGCTTCCATGGATTTGGCGGCATCGGTCAGGGCGACGCCATTAGACTCTTTGTGGAGCTCCTGGTTGTTCTTATCTGGCAGTTCCTCTTCACCATCCTTTTTTCTATGGGTCTGGCGGAAAAGATCTTCCAGCCCCTCTTCTTTATCGCCCGCCCGTGCCTTGCCATCCTGAATAGCGGAGTTGTCCTTACCTTTGGTGGTTCCACCCTTTTTTTTCTGGTTCATGGCTTTATCGAAGTCGTTGCCATTTTTTTCTGCTTCTTGTTTCTGAGCCGGAGTATTATTGCTGTTTTCAGCAGGACTCTGGGCTGGCTGGCTGTTAGGGGGAGGTCCCTGTATGGCGCTCATGGTGCTATCCCTCTTTTGGAATGCTGTCTCTCGGCAGATGCTTAGAACCGGTTGCGGGGTGTGAACTCTTCCAGTTCCTGCTCTTCCCGGTAGGCTTTTTCTTTAGCCTCTTCCAGATTGATGGCATCGGTAAACTCTTCAAACTTCTGTACTGCCCGTACGGTCAGCAGATGTTGCTGCTGTGCTTCTTCCAACTGCCGTTCCGTCTCTTCAAGATGCTCTTCGGCTTTATTGATAGCTTCTTGAAGGATCAGGTCTTTTTCCCGGAGTTGGGCGATTGTCTGTTTGAGGATATCCAGATCGAATTGTTTCACCTGGGTGTTTATGATCTCATCGTAGCGGCGCTGCTCTTCATGGATTCGCCACTCTTTGTAATGGATCAGCTCCTGCTTTTTCTTTTCCAGATCCTGGGTCGCCACCTCAACCCGGTAGCGGCACTTTTTCATCTCCTCCTCGGCGGACTTTTCCCGAATCCGTTTGATGCGCAGCAGATCATTCAGCTTATTCGATGTATTCAACGGGTCACACCTTTACCGAAGTACCTGATGCAGTTGTTGCACAGTAGTCTCAAACGGAGTGAGTTCATCGGTGCGCTGTTTCAGGAAGGTGCGGATAAGATCCATTTTGGCCAGAGCAAGATCCGCCAGCGGATCGGTTCCCGGCTTGTATTCTCCCACCTTGACCAGCAGTTCGATCTCTTCGTACTTAGCCATCAGTTCCCGTATTTTGCCCGCTGCGTCAATATGGCTTTGATCGACAATGTTGTTCATTACCCGGCTGGTGCTGGCCAGCACATCGATGGCCGGATAGTGATTGGCGGATGCCAGCTTGCGGGAGAGAATAATATGGCCATCGAGAATGGAACGGGTTTCGTCGGCGACCGGCTCCGTCATGTCATCGCCTTCCACCAAAACCGTGTACAGTGCGGTGATCGAACCTTTGTCAGACATTCCGGCCCGCTCCATCAGTTTCGGTAGCGTGGCGAATACCGAGGGCGGAAAACCACGGCGAGTCGGAGGCTCACCGGCGGCCAGGCCGATCTCTCGCTGGGCTCGGGCAAAACGGGTGACCGAATCCATCAGCAGCAACACCCGTTTACCTTGATCCCGAAAATACTCGGCAACAGCGGTTGCGGTATAGGCGGCTTTGACCCGCTCCATAGAGGATCGATCCGAGGTGGCGACAATAGTCACCGATTTTTTGACCCCTTCTATGCCCAGATCATGTTCGAGAAACTCGCGCAGTTCCCGTCCCCGTTCACCGATCAGCGCCAGTACGGTGACATCGACCTGAGCACCTTTGACCAACATCGAGAGCAGAGTGGACTTACCACCACCGGCGGCGGCAAAGATACCCATACGCTGGCCTTCACCACAGGTGAGTATGCCGTCGAGGGCTCGTATCCCCAGAGGCATGGGTTTATCAATAATTTTTCGGGTCAGAGGGTCGGGAGCATTGGCATAGACCGGGTACCAGGCATCAGGAGTACTATTTTCATCGGGATTCGCGTGCAAAGGGCGGCCCATACCATCCAGTACCTGTCCCAGCAGATGAGGGCCCACCGCCACATGGTGTACCCGTCCGGTGGGTATCACTTCGGTATTGGAGGAGAGACCCATCATCTCGCCAAGGGGCGTTAATACGGCATCGTAGCCCTCAAAGCCAACCACCTCGGCGTAGTTCATATCGTCTTCGCCTGGGGTGAACAGTTCACACAGCTCACCGATTTTCACGCCGGGCACCGCCGCCTTGATAATCATGCCGCGCACTTCTGTTACCCGGCCACGAATGTCTACCAGACGGCTGCCATCGACGGCATTCTGGAGGGCTTCTGTCAGATAGTCGAGGGCATCACTTTTGCTCAAGGTTCGCTCCTTTTAACCATGACTTTTAACCATGACTTTTAACCATAACTCTAACCACAGATTTTGAACCACGGGATTCTGATCATGGCAATCTGCACTGTTACTAAGACTATAGAATCGGCAGGCCGGTTGTTTTGACGACAAAAAAATACGCCCTGAAAGGGCGCAAAGAGTGGGAAAACAAGGGAAAGTGAAAAAAACGATTGATTTAAACCATAATGCCCATACCACCATCAGGCTGTGCCGGAGGCGGAGTACCGGATCCTCCGGTCGGAGTTGAGGACCCATCACTTGAGGCGTCGTTGGCTTCTTGAACAATCCATTCGAGCGTATTGACGAATTTTTCCAGCGCTGACTCAAAATAGCCATAATCGATACTGGCAGCCATGGAACGGATCAGCAGGATTTCGGTTTTATCGTGATTCAGGGTCAGGAAGGCGCCCTGCATACTATGGTGTTGGAGATTGATGAACAGAAACTTCTCGAACTCAGCGGCCTTATTTTCCGGGCTGGCATGAAGATCGACTGGCTTGACGGCAGAGACAAAGACCATCGCCTCGTCCTCCTCCAGATACTCCATATTCACGATAAGCGAATCATCGAAACAGAGCCCACAGGCGCCATGTTCGTTTAGTTTCAGCTCACCAAGACCAATACCTTCAGCGAAACGTTGTAAGTTGTCTTCGACATTCTGACGATGGGACATGGGTTAAGTCCTCCGTGACTTGTTAATACCATTTGTTGTTTTAAATTATGCAGCGGACATCACATCGCATTCAATCCAGACCTTAGTAGAAGTTAAGCATAAAAACAGACTTACAGTGGCAGTGCAGTGAAGGCGCTTGCATCACTCGGTGTGTAGCGGTGCGGCAGGACGTTGCTTCTCGGTTGCTCTGCCTTTCCGAGGTGCCATTGCCGGTATCTGGTTTTCTAAATAGTTATTGCGTCAGTAGAAGTACGTGCCTGGTGATTCCGTCGTTGGCAGAATCGTGCCATTACGACCAAAGGCCTGTCCCCTTCACTTTCTTTGCAGTCCACTCTCTATGGATAGCCGTCCGAAACAGGCGTAATGGACGATCTGCGTTAGGCTTGACTGCTTATGGGTGTGCTTAATCTTCTCCGTGTGAGGCACTTTTGAACCTATCCATGACTTCACCGTGCGGTAACGCACATCATGCAAGTCCAAAGGAGGCTAGAAATGTCAAAGCCGAAAAAAGATGATAAAAAAGAATCTTCTGTTCCGCTTAACCTAAAGTCGAAAGAAGAGTGTCATATTAAGGGCGCTCCGCTTGTTCATAAATATGGCAAAGGGAATATTTGCACCACCGATGGCGTGGGTTTTGAAATGCCTAAAGGACGGTTGCCTTTAGAGATAGTGGTAGATGCCAGTGAAGGCCTTGTACCCTTATGGAAGGAGGACAGTGTATTACGCTGGGAGTTTGATGAAAATTATCTCTCAGTGTTCTCCAATCCCGAGGAGATAAAGGATTATATTCGCGAGATATTCGCTGAAGCATTATTGAAATGGGACTTTGCCGTACCCGTCAAGTTTTCTGAAAATTCAAAATCATGGGATTTTCAACTTCGCGTCGAAGCCGACAACAACTGCAGCCCAATAGGTTGTACTTTAGCCAGAGCGTTTTTCCCCGGCCCGGGGCGCAATGACTTATTGCTTTACCCTAAGATGTTCGAACAATGCCGAAAAGAGCAAGTTAACACCATGATTCATGAATTGGGTCACGTCTTTGGGTTACGGCATTTTTTTGCTGATGTTAATGAGAGGGCATGGCCCAGCGAAGCATTTGGCGAACACTGTGCTTTCTCGATTATGAACTATGGTGACCAAAGCGAATTAACCGACAGCGACAAGGATGATCTGGCTCTTCTCTATCAGTTGGCCTGGTCTGGAGAGCTCAAGGATATTAACGGCACGAAAATCATGTTTTTTTCTCCTTATCACGAACAATGTAGTTAGTGCTAAGCGAGCCTGATACTGCCTTTCCGTCGACGCTGTCGTTAGCGACAGCGTCGGCGAGGGCAGGCCTTTCATCTTGCATTGACACGAATACGCCATGGCGGGCAGCAGGCCAAAGATGTTGTCAGTATCGTTAACATGATGAAATGTGAACAAAATTTGTTCATGGGCATAGTCTCCCCCAATAGGGATGATTTAAGCTAAGCCCTTGGCCGGGCTGCCAGAGGGGGCGAGATAGAAATGGTTTACCCCCGCGAGCCTGTAAAAAGTAGTGCAAATAGTGAGTTGACCAAATTCGGTCATGCTTGTTATTTACGGAGAACGAACAGGTCGTATGCAGACAGCTGAGCAAGATGAACATTGGATGAGGGAAGCTCTCTCCCTTGCGGCACTTGGTGCCGCAGTTGGTGAAGTGCCGGTGGGTGCGATAGTGGTTTGCGATGGCCAGATTGTTGGCCGCGGTTATAACAGTCCAATCGGCAGAACTGACCCCTGTGCCCATGCGGAGATTCTCGCTCTCCGTGAAGCGGCACGCACGCTGGACAACTACCGGCTGGTGGATTGTGATCTTTATGTCACTCTGGAACCCTGCCCCATGTGTGCAGGCGCGTTGGTGCACAGCCGGATTCGAAAATTGATTTTTGGTGCAGCAGAACCCAAAGCCGGTGCAATTATCAGTCGGGACTGTTTTCTGGGGCGGGATAACCTGAATCATCAGGTTGAAATGGTTTCCGGCATTCTGGCTGATGAGTGCTCAACAATGCTGTCAGCTTTTTTCCGCAGACGGCGGGAACGCAAAAAAGTGGAACGAAAGGCACGTTTACAACCGCTGGTGGTGGAGTCGCCGCAATAGAGTCTGTATTATACGCACCGCTCGCTAACCTGACCTGAAAAAGAATCAAGGATCATGCATCTCATGGAGATTATCCGCGGTAACCCCGTTCTCTCCCCGTTTCGTGCGACCAGGCTGTTAAACTCGCTGAAGCAGCAGGTGCCGGTCGTTCAAGGTGTGTATGCGGAGTATCTGCATTTTGTCGACCTGCATGCCCCTGAGACTCCTGACTACCAATGGACACCATTCCAGCAGACTGTGCTGGAACGGCTGCTCCAGTACGGACCGAGGCGTCAACAGCAGGCCACAGATGGCCAGTTATTCCTGATAACACCCCGTGCCGGTACCATCTCTCCCTGGTCCAGCAAGGCCACAGATATTGCCCATAACTGTGGTTTAACGACGATTCGTCGTCTCGAACGGGGCACGGCCTACTATATAACCAGCGCATTACCACTCACCTTGGAAGATGCTGCTATCCTCACCACTGTTCTTCACGACCGCATGACGGAAACGGTTCTGTCTGCGCCAGAAGAGGCCGGTCAGCTGTTCACGGAGGCCGCCCCGGCGCCACTTGACCGCATTTCCGTTATAGAAAAGGGTCGAGAGGCACTGGTGGCTGCCAACCGGACTCTTGGTCTGGCCCTGGCCGAAGACGAGATCGATTACCTGCTGGAAAACTTCCTGAAGCTTGAACGCGATCCGAGTGACGTCGAGCTGATGATGTTCGCCCAGGCCAACTCGGAACACTGCCGCCACAAGATCTTCAACGCTTCCTGGGATATCGATGGCGAAGCGCAGGAAAAATCCCTGTTCGCCATGATCCGCAACACCTACCAGATGAACTCTGAGGGTGTACTTTCGGCCTACAAAGACAATGCCTCAGTGATCAAAGGCTGGAAGGGCGACCGCTTCTTCCCCGATCACGACGCGCGCAGTTACGGTTACACAGAAGAAGACATCCACATTCTGATGAAGGTGGAGACCCATAACCATCCGACCGCCATCGCCCCGTGGGCGGGTGCTGCCACCGGTTCCGGCGGTGAGATTCGTGACGAAGGTGCCACCGGTCGCGGCGGCAAACCCAAGGCGGGTCTGACCGGCTTCACCGTCTCCAACCTGAACATCCCCGGCTTTGAACAGCCCTGGGAAGATGGCCGTGATGGCAAAAAATATGGCAAGCCGGATCGCATCGTCTCCGCCCTCGATATTATGATCGATGGCCCCCTCGGCGGAGCGGCATTCAATAACGAGTTTGGTCGTCCTGCCCTGTGTGGTTATTTCCGGACTTATGAAGAGACTGTTAATGGCCCAGCCGGTGAAGAGGTGCGGGGTTATCACAAGCCGATCATGCTCGCCGGCGGTATGGGCAATATCCGCGAACAGCATATCGAGAAGGGTGAATATCCTGCCGGTACCAGGCTGATCGTTCTCGGCGGCCCCGCCATGGAGATCGGTCTTGGCGGTGGCGCCGCCTCGTCCATGAACTCCAGTGCCGGTCAGGAAAATCTCGACTTCGCCTCGGTGCAGCGGGATAACCCGGAGATGGAGCGTCGCTGTCAGGAGGTTATAGACCGCTGCTGGCAGCTGGGGGATAAAAACCCGCTGGTCTTTATCCACGATGTGGGTGCTGGTGGCCTCTCCAATGCGTTGCCAGAGCTGGTGAACGATGGCGGTCGCGGTGGCAAGTTCGAGCTGCGCAAGATACTCAACGACGAGCCGGGTATGAGCCCAAGGGCCCTTTGGTGTAACGAATCCCAGGAACGCTATGTGCTGGCAGTTTCGCCGGAAGATCTGCCGATGTTTGAGGCGATCTGTCAGCGGGAACGCTGCCCTTACGCCATCGTAGGTGAAGCGACTGAAGAGCCGCACCTGCTGGTCAATGATGAACACTTCGACAACCAGCCGGTCGATATGCCGCTGGATGTACTGCTGGGCAAACCACCTCGCATGCATCGCAGTATTGAACGCAGCAGCTTTGAGGTGCAGCCGTTTGATACCTCCGATATCGATCTGAAAGAGGCGGCCGAACGGGTTCTCAAACTGCCGACTGTGGCCAGCAAGAGTTTCCTGATCACCATTGGCGACCGCAGCATTACCGGTCAGGTGGTCCGTGACCAGATGGTCGGCCCCTGGCAGGTGCCGGTGGCCGACTGTGCCGTGACCACCTCCGGCTTTAATGCCACCACCGGTGAAGCGATGTCCATGGGCGAACGTACGCCGGTGGCTCTGCTGGATGCCCCGGCATCCGGACGTATGGCGGTGGGGGAAGCGATCACCAATATCGCCTCGGTCCGTATCAATGCGCTCTCCGAAATACGCCTCTCCGCCAACTGGATGGCTGCAGCCGGTCATCCCGGTGAAGATGAGCGTCTGTACGACACGGTGAAGGCCGTGGGTATGGAACTCTGTCCTGAGTTAGGCATCACCATTCCGGTGGGCAAGGACTCCCTGTCCATGCGCACCACCTGGCAGGCTGATTCTGAAGACGGAGGGAGCGAAGAAAAATCGGTAACCGCACCGCTGTCGCTGGTCATTACCGCCTTTGCGCCGGTCGCTGATGTACGTCAGTGTGTGACGCCCCAGCTGCGTACCGACAAAGGTGAAACCGAGCTGTTATTGATCGACCTCGGTCGTGGCCAGAACCGTATCGGCGGCTCGGCGTTGGCTCAGGTCTACAAAGAGATCGGTGCTGAACCGGCGGATCTGGATGAGCCGCAGGATCTGAAAAGCTTCTTCCAGGCCATTCAGCAGCTGTTGTGTGAAGACAAACTGCTGGCCTACCACGACCGTTCCGACGGTGGTCTGTTCACCACGCTGGTGGAGATGACCTTTGCCGGTCGTACCGGGCTCACCGTAAAGCTGGACAAACTGGCCAGAACCCGTGCGAATCTGGCCGCCGCCCTGTTCAACGAAGAGCTGGGTGCGGTGATTCAGGTGCGTCGGGAAGACCGGGGGCTGGTGAAGGACTGTCTGGCCAGTTTTGGTCTGGGTGGCAGCGTTCACTCCATCGGCAAGCTCGCTCCCGAACAGGAGATCACCTTTACCTATGGTGGCAAGCGTGTGCTGGAAGGGAACCGTATCCGCTATCAGCGCATGTGGGCCGAGACCAGCTATCGCATTCAGGCGCTGCGGGATAACGAAGAGTGTGCCCGTAATGAGTTTGATAACCTGCTGGACGACAAAGACAACGGTCTGCATGTCTCGGTCTCCTGGGATATCAACAAAGATATTACCGCGCCTTACATCGCTACCGGTGTGCGTCCGAAGGTGGCGATCCTGCGTGAACAAGGTGTCAATGGTCAGGTAGAGATGGCCGCCGCATTTGACCGCGCCGGTTTCGAGACCATCGACGTTCATATGAGCGATCTGATGGCCGGTCACCGTAACCTCAAAGAGTTCCGGGGACTGGTGGCCTGTGGCGGTTTCTCCTACGGCGATGTTCTCGGTGCCGGTGGCGGCTGGGCCAAATCCGTTCTGTTCAATGACCGGGTGCGGGAACAGTTTGCCAGTTACTTTGATCGTCGGGATACCTTTACTTTGGGAGTCTGCAACGGGTGTCAGATGCTGTCGACCCTGCGGGAGCTGATTCCGGGAACTGCGCATTGGCCCCGTTTTGTCCGTAACCGTTCTGAGCAGTTTGAAGCGCGGGTGGCGATGGTAGAAGTGCAGAAAAGCGCATCCATCTTCCTGCAGGGGATGGAAAAGGCGCAGATGCCGATTGCCATCGCCCACGGGGAAGGACAGGTAGAATTTGCCAAGGCTTCAGATCTGGCGGCGGTCAACAAGGCGGGTCTTGTTGCGCTCCGGTTTGTGGATAACCAGGGTGGAGTCACCGAGCGTTATCCTTACAATCCGAATGGTTCTGCCGAGGGCGTTACCGGCCTGACCAGCCGTGATGGTCGGGTGACGATTATGATGCCGCACCCGGAGCGGGTATTCCGTACCGTGCAGAACTCCTGGCATCCGGATGGGTGGCAGGAAGATGCGCCGTGGATGCGGATGTTCCGTAATGCGCGGGTCTGGGTAGGTTGATGCTGTAAATCTGTAAGAGGCAGAGGGGCGGCTATTGCCGCCCCCTCTGCCTGGCTCGACCTTCGACAAGAGGCTGTAATTTAAATTGTGTATCCGTACTTCCCTTGCGATACAGGCAATAAGAGGCTCTCCAGAGATATTCCAGCACGTGGATAAAGTCCATGACGATGGCAGCCCGTGCCCGTACATTTCTCTTCTTCATCAACCGCTTGATAGGCTCTATTTGATGTGGGTGTCCATCAATATTGGCTGACGGGAAAGAGATGTCCTGTGTACTTTAAGTTTTCTTTACACTTTTCTTGTGTGCCTGCCCTGTGGGAACACTACCACCCCTCATTTCCGGCCGGGGGAAGAATTTTACAGGTTATTTCTCCTTTGGGTATGGTTGCTATGAAACAATTTCTGAAGACAGCGATTGCGTCAGGATACAGTTTTCCTGATTGTGCAAAAATATCTGATACTTTGATGCTAATAGAGACTTCGCCGACTATGCGGGGCTTACGCGTCCGTAAGCGAGTAACCTTCTGACGCTTACTATAGGTCGGCAGTGACTTTGTGCCTTTTGAACGGGTACGGGAGGCTATGCAGTTTATTACTGTCGGCGAGGTTCGTGAGCGCGTACGGGAGGCTATGGCGTCACCAATACCGTTGGTGCTTAACATAGCTGACTTCGATCTTCTGTTTCCTGTACGGATTTTGGAAGCCCTTTCGATAAAATATAACATTTAATGACGGGCACCCTAACATTTTAGATGTTATACATTGATACTGCTCAAAGTAGGGTTTATTAGACTGTAGTCCTTTCGAATAAATATCGTATACATCCGTAATGCTTTTCGGATTTGCATACGCTACTGACTTTTTTAGATCCACAAATCGACTCGAAGTTGCACGAATTACGCGGGAGTTCCACGTCATGCCGTTCTCTTCAAGAACCTTCTCCATTATTTACTTAGGGTCTGTGGTTGTTATACCATGATCTGTGTTTTCTTCAGGGCGATAAAAAACCGTTTTCAGATAGTTAATAACAAACATTGGTTTCTCCTATGTTATTCCTCTTAATTACATCGTCTCCATTTGTTGACAAAAAAAACACAGAAAGTTCATTTTAAACCTGAAGTTAACTAACATTCTGGTTAGGTAGCCAGTCAATTGCTTTCGCATAAAAGTACTCGTCAGAGCAGTTAAGGACAGAGCAGTTAAGGACATCCATAAAATGTACTATTTTCATCAGTGGTTGAGGACATCCATAAAATTTTCTGATCTGGTCTGCCAAGATGTCCCGGATTTTGCGAATGTTCCGCAACGCCAGGGTCTGGATAGGTTGATGTTGTGGACTGACTTGGCCGGGAAAGTGGCTTTGATAACTTTCCCTTGCTAATCCTCAAAGCTCATCATGTATCAGTGGTTTTTCGCATTGGCAAATAGAAAAGAATTCGCGTTTGAGTTTATCATAAAGCGACCACCAATGTCCTGTCGAACGCAGGTCTTTCTCGCCCGTTTTGTTATTGGTCTCGCGTTTACATCTTAGTGGACATACTTTGCGGGCTTCTGTGCTATTCGATATTGTTTCCCTGTTGTTTGATGACTGTACATGAGAGCAAAAACATGAATACTCTTCTTCTGGATAGGCATTTTTGGAATTTATACTCCCCTGCTTAGGCAGTTGTACACGTCCAGTCCAGCTTACCTGTCGCTGCTCTTTGCACTCATGGGTACAGTTCGCTTTTACTTCTTTTCGAAAAATATTCATATCCGTTTCCCTCTCTGTATTCTCGCTGCCACTGGGGTCTGGGACAGAAAATTTATAATGAAAAAAATTCTCAATAGGAAAAGACCGCACGACGGTTGAATAGCCGAGAGCGGTAAGTATGAGGAAAAGCATTAGTTTTGTGTGCATGTGAAACCTCCTTGTATTTTGATAAATCATGATCCGAACACATAACAACTGCAGTATGCCGTTGTCTGGTACTGCTATTTGGATTGACTTTGAGACAAAAAGTTCAAAAATCGCTGAAAGCGAGCAGTTGAGCAGTTGAGCAGTTGAGCAGTTGAGGACATCCATAAAATTTACTGATCTCATCTGCTAAATATATGGATTTCCCAGATTTCCACCAAATTTCCACTAGATTTCAGTAACTGCTCATATTTCTCTGGCAGATGAGGAACAGACTCCTCAGGAGCCCAGTGTTTCCGGGAGAGATGATTCTGAAAACGCAGATTTGCCAGTAAAAAATGAGCAGTTACAGATTTCACTCACCAAATACATGGGCACCAAATATATGGGTGTCTCTTTGTTCTATTTTTGTTAACGGATGTCACATCAAAGCAGAGCTACCCCCCTCCCTTCTGAGGTTAAAGAAAGGGAGGAAGGATAGAAAAAGTGGAAAAAGTTCAGACCTCGACGATTTCTACCTCCTTGTGCCTGATCAGTTTGATCAGTGTCAGATAAGCCAGCGCCGTGACGATCGAACCTGCGGCGATGGCCAGAGCATACAGAGTGACATGGGAAATCGCGTTAGGAATAAACAACACAAATATGCCGCCATGGGGCGCCATCAGCTGGATGTTGTAATACATGGAGAGGGCACCAGTAATAGCGCCACCGAGCATGGTGGCGGGAATCACTCGGATCGGGTCTTTGGCCGCAAAGGGAATAGCCCCCTCGGAGATAAAACAGAGTCCCAGTACAAACGACGCCCGTCCGGCTTCGTGTTCAGCCTCCGAGAAGTGCCTGCGACCGATAAAGGTGACAATGCCCATGGCAATGGCCGGTGTCATCCCCGCCGCCATAATGGCCGCCATCGGTTCATACTGTTGACTGGCCAGCAGTCCAACGCCAAAGGCGTAGGCCGCCTTATTGACCGGGCCGCCCAGATCAAAGCACATCATTGCTCCCAGAATCAGCCCCAGCAGCACCGCATTGGCATCGCCCATGGAGGAGAGGAATTGCTCCATCCCATTCATAATGGCGGCTACCGGCCCTCCGACTATGTAAATCATCACCAGACCGGTCACCAGGGAGGCGGCCAGCGGCACGATAAGAATGGGTTTGAGCGCTTCCATGGTCTTCGGGAGTGAGATTTTATCGACCAGAAGTCTGGCGGTATAACCGGCCAGAAAACCCGAGGCGATACCTCCGAGAAAACCGGCGCCCAGAGCACTGGCCAGCATCCCCCCAATCAGCCCTGGTGTGAGCCCGGGGCGGTCGGCAATAGAGAAGGCGATATAGCCGGACAGCACCGGAATCATCAGGGCAAAGGCGGAGTCACCGCCGATTTTCATTAACGCTGCCGCCAGCGTGCCTTCGGTCTTGAAGGCTTCGATGCCAAAAACAAACGACAGTGCAATTGAAAGACCACCGGCAACGACCATCGGCAGCATAAAGGAGACACCGGTCATCAGATGTTTATAAGGCCCGGCGCTATCTCCCGATGATGAAGATACAGACGACGGCTGATCGGCACCACCCTCGATCCGGGCCTCCTGAATAGCCGCTTCAATAACCTCTTTCGTCTGTTTAAGTGCTTTGCCGGTGCTGGTGCGGTAGATGCGCTTACCGGCAAATGGTGCGCTGTCTACCTCAATATCTACCGCCAGAATCACCAGATCAGCCTTGGCAATATCATCGGCAGTAAAGGTGTTTTTGGCTCCGATAGAGCCCCGTGTTTCTACCTTAATGTTGTGGCCCATCAGGCCGGCTATGGACTGCAGGGCTTCTGCGGCCATAAAGGTGTGGGCGACACCGGTCGGGCAGGCGGTCACGGCGAGAATATGCAGACCCTTCTCTTTACTTTTACTACTGTGAGGCGGTTGTTCTGGTGCCACTGCCCCCGTGGTATCGGCCGTGGTATCAGTAGCGGGGTCGTAAACGCTCGCCTCCTGTTCGGCCTGGGTCAGGTAGGCATCCGGGGCACTGATTGCGGACTGCACATTCCCCAGGAACAGCTTTTTGCCAGCGAAGCGGGAGAGATCACAGCCGGTCATGGTGGCAACGACAATCAGGTCTGCTTCCTCAATATCTTGCTGGCTGAAAGGTATGACCGGCAAGACCTGACAATGAATTTCAGCTTTGGCACGCCATCCTTTTTCCTGTGCATAGTGCCGCAGGTTTTCGCCGGCTATATAGCTGGAGAAGAGACCAGCATGACAGTTGGTGTAGATCAGAACATTCATACTACTGTTCTCCGGCGTTAAGTTTCATAAGCTGTACCTGGCTGCGAATTTTCTCCAGCTCATTACGATGGGGAATGCCGACACCAATCTGAGTGACTGCAAGTGCTGCTATGGCGGTTGCCTGTACCAGACATTGGTCAGGAGACCAGCCCTGTGATAGTCCATAGACGATACCGGCTACCAGACTGTCTCCGGCTCCTACTGTACTGACAACGTTCATTTTCGGGGGTATGGCCTGCCAGACGACATCATGTGTGTACCATCGGGAGCCATGGCGGCCATCAGAAACCACAATATGCTGGATACCGAGATTTAGCAGGTTCTGTACGACACTTTTCTCTTTATCGATAGACGTCACCGGTTCTCCGCACCACTGTTCCAGTTCAAAACGATTGGGTTTGATCAGAAAGGGGACGGATTTTACCGCGGAGATCAGGGCGGCACCGCTGGTATCAAGGATCACATTAATCCCGAGTTGGTTGAGGTCTGCTATCAGCAGGCTGTAGAAATCTATCGGAATCGCTTTTGGGAGACTTCCGGCAAGCACCACCCAGGCACTTTGTTCGGCAATTTCCAGCAGCTGGATGCGGAATTTGTTTAGCTCTTGAGAGCTTGGTTCAAGCCCGGGGAGATTGATCTCCGTGACTTGATCTTTGTCGTCTTTAACCTTGACGTTAATGCGAGTGTCCCCAGATATATGGTGACAATGGTTTTCTATTGGGTGGTTACGAAAGAAATCATCGAATGGTTGTCTGTTGCTACTGCCGAAGATGCCGGTGGCATTCACTTTGACACCCAGATCCGAGAGCACTCTGGCGACGTTGATCCCCTTGCCGGCGGCATGGAGGCTACACTCTCTGGCCACATTGACAGAATCCAGTAGCAGAGCGTTACAGATAATGGTCAGATCCAGTGCCGGATTGAGTGTTACGGTGAGAATAGGTTTGTCCATGTCAGAAGTCCTCTATCTTTAGCGCGCGAACAGCCTGTGCTGACTCGGCTTTAAGCGCCGCTTCCGCCATAGCTTTTGACTGTGCAAGGGAGACTTTTCGAATGTGAGCCTTGGCCTGAGGAATAGACTTGACCGACATGCTCAACTCTTTCACGCCCAAACCGGTGAGCACAATGGCACCCAAAAGATCAGCGGCCAGCTCCCCGCAGACACCGACCCAGGCTTTGTGCTGGTTGGCAGCGTCTACGGTCATTTTTATCAGGCGCAATACGGCAGGGTGAATAGGGTCTGCCATCCCGGACAGTGTGGGATGGCCACGGTCTATGGCCATGGTGTACTGGGTAAGATCATTGGTGCCGATGGAGAAGAAATCCAGCTCGGGGGCAAAGGTATCCGCCAGCAGTGCGGCACTGGGAACTTCGATCATCATGCCCAGCTCAAAGTGCACATCGGGATGGTCGGCGGCAACGGTATGGATGAGCGTGCGCAGCTGTCGCCACTCACTGATGTCACAGATCATCGGGAACATGATTTTCAGGTTGCTTTTGGTCCCCTCGGTACTGGCGGCTGCGGTCAGAAGAGCCTGTAGTTGTCGCTGGAGTATCTCGGGGTGGAGCAGAGAGAGGCGTGCCCCACGGACGCCGAGGAATGGGTTCTCTTCTTTGGCTATGGGGATATACGGCAAAGGTTTATCACCACCAACATCCAGTGTTCGAACAACCAGTGGTCGTCCTTTCAACTGTTGCAATGCCTGCTGGTATTCCATGGTCTGCTGTTCGATGGTGGGTTCTTGACCGTATTCCATGTAGACGAACTCGGACCGGTACAGACCGATGCCCTCGGCACCGTATTCCAGTGCACTCTTCACCTGGGAGCTGTTGGTGATATTGGCGACCACCTCCATCTGTACGCCGTCCGTGGTGATGGCGGGCTCATGACAATGTTGATAAGCGGCCTCGGAGGCATCATCCTGACGCTGTTTTTCCTGCCGGGCCTGGGTGATCTCCTCGTCGTTTTCAACCAGCCTGGCCAGCTGTTCATCGCAATTGATGATCAGCTGGGTACCGTTTGCAATGGAGAGCACCCTGTTGCCGCAGCCAACCAGCAGTGGAATACCGGTCGAACGAGCCAGTATGGCGGCATGGGAGGTGACACCTCCGGCGGCGGTGACAACGGCCAGTGTAATCTGGGGATCAAGCATTGGCACTTTGGAAGCGGGCAGTTCATGGCAGATCAGGATGTGAGGTTCTGTCTCATTGGACTCGATCTCCTGCCCCGTCAGGATAGACAGCACCTGACTGCCAACATCACGAAAGTCAGCAGCGCGTTCGGCCATGAGAGGATCAGGGTTTTTTTCCTGCGCATTTGCAATTTTTTCATAGGTTGTGTGCCAGCTCCATTCTGCAGACTTGTTTTGGCGGATTAACTCGCAAGAGTCGTCTACCAGAGCTGGGTCGTCCAATAGGGCAATGTGCATTTCTGCAATTTGGCGGGCATCGTCTTTTTCGGAGGCTTTTATCCGTTCACTGATAAGGTATTTGACGGCAGTTACAGCCTTTTCAAGGCGCAGGATCTGCTCCTCGTTATTGGATGAAAACTCCTCATAATGGAATACGATATCGTGCTGAACAAAGGCGGTACCGATGGCCATGCCAGGTGCACCGCACAAACCTTTGATCGTGTCTCCCGGGCCTGGCTCGCTGCTGGAAGCGGGCTTATCAGCCTGGGAAGGTGGAGTGTCTGGCGATGGGGGTGGTGAGGATGATGAGAGAGTACTGCTGTCAGGCTTATCGGGCAGTGGTGCGGTATCATCTCCCAGCCCGTTGGCGACCTCACGGAGTAGCGTGTCGAGGTGTTTTTTGGCATCAGGATCGCGAATGGTGAAGCGGATGCGGTGACCAAAACAGACACCAAGGCCGATAAGCCGGGCAATACTGTTGACTTTAACCAGGGCACTGTTTTCATCAAGGTTTTCTGCAAAAACCTCTACACCCAGTGACTTCACCAGTTTGACCAGTTGGGTTGCTGGTCGGGCGTGGAGTCCATGGGGCAGGGGCAGACGACAAGTGACAGATTGTACACCGGCCTCAGTGCCGTTGAGGAGGCCGCACAGGATTTGTGGGCTTGCGGCTGCAACCAATTTGATCAGGGCATTCTTGCGCTGAAAATCTATCAGGCGATCCATTAGCTCTCTGTGGTTATCTCCCTGGGTTACCACAGTGATCAGCAGCTGTTTTGACGGATCCAGATGTGTCTGACCAGAGGCGTGGAACTGGACGGCGGCCAATGACGATTGACGATCCCTGTTCTGGGCACAAATAAGCCATATATTGTCGTCCAGCTTTATTGTGGCATCGGTCATCAAAGCGTTCAGGTTACCGGCCTCCCAGCTACCATGACCGCAGAGAATGGATGCAGCTATCGCTTTGGCCTCAATAAGACTGCTGAGAGTCATCCCTGTTCGTATATTGTCAGGATGAATCAGCAACTCGTTATTCCCTCCGCCAGCGGCGAGATCACGACTGAAGATGGCAATGACCTCCTGCGCCGAAGGGCTGGTATGCAGACTGTTAACCAGTTCAGAGCTGTTCATGATATGGGTGAGCTTACGCAGAATGCCGAGATGCTCATCGGATTTGGCCGCAACGCCGATTGCTGTATAGACAGTTTGCTGGTCGCCCCAATCCAGTCCGTCCGGGAAACGAATCACTTTGATGCCAGTCTGTCTGATCAGGTCGCGAGTCTCTGTTGTGCCATGGGGTATGGCAATACCAGACCCAAGAAAAGTTGATGTTTGCTGTTCTCGCTCGAGTACACCGTGGAGGTAGCCCGGTTCGACCAGATCACCATCGACCATTTTCTCTACGATGAAGCGAATGGCGTCCTCTTTGCTGCTACAGGTGGCGTTCAGCTCTACATCCTGTTCAGAGAGTTCCAGCATGATTCACCTACAAATGTACATTGTCGTGCAGTGTTATTTAGCAGAAAGTTGACGATGTTGCGGGAAATTCCCGTACGACAGTAAATGACAGGTGTCGATTAAACAGCAATGATATGACATTCTTAAAACAGGGGAAAAACAACAAAATAAAACAAGTGGCATGGATTCGCCACATTTCTTTGAGGAAGCAAGTGATGTCGAAATTTCGCTCACCACATTCCGGTTGGTTTGTGCCACTTCTGATAGTTGCAGAAGATGAGCATGACTTTCATCGTTTTTTATTTACTCATGGCTTACGGCTGGATGAGTGCCTACAGATCCGGAGTGTTGAACAACTGCAGTTTTTCTCAGGAGAAACCGTAATGTTTACACCAGAAGCTCAGAAAAGCTGTGTTTACCAGATGTTTCGTGATAACTGTAAGCACTTTAATGTCAACTGCATTGATATTGAGCTGGAGACCAGCAGATAGCAATTAGCAACGTTAAAAAGTAACAACTAATGATAAGTAACAATAAGTAGCAATAAACAACAATAACAATAACAAGTAATAAAGGTGATATCAGATGGAAGCAGTAACTGATTTTATCAGTCAGATTAACAGCATTGTCTGGGGGCCTATAATGCTTTTTCTGATTCTGGGTACGGGACTGTTTCTTATGATCGGCCTGAAACTGATGCCCCTGTTAAAACTGGGCACTGGTTTCAGGCTTCTATGGCGTGGGCGTCGCTCAAGTTGTGATGAAAAGGATGAAGGTCAGATTTCGCCTTTTCAAGCTTTGATGACGGCACTCTCGGCAACGGTAGGAACCGGTAATATTGCCGGTGTTGCGACAGCTGTTTTTCTCGGTGGTCCTGGGGCCTTGTTCTGGATGTGGTGTACGGCGCTGGTCGGTATGGCGACCAAATTTGCCGAAGCGGTGTTGGCGGTGAAATACCGTGAAGAAGACGACAACGGCAACCATGTTGGCGGACCGATGTATTACATTAGAAACGGCCTTGGTCCCAAATGGGCATGGCTGGGTATGCTGTTCGCGATTTTTGCTTCTATAGCGGCCTTTGGTATCGGTAATACTGTTCAGGCGAACTCAGTGGCTGATGTACTGAAGAGTAACTTCGGCATCCCTGAACTGGCGACCGGCGTGGGCATGATGGTGTTGGTGGCTGCGGTCCTGCTTGGTGGTATTAAGCGCATTGGCGCAGTGGCTGGTGCGCTGGTGCCGTTTATGGCCGTTGCTTATCTGGTTGTTGGCCTGGTCGTGCTTGGCATCAATGCGGAGCAGCTGCCTGCTGCGCTGGAACTGGTCTTCACCTATGCCTTTACTGAGCATGCGGCAGAGGGTGGTTTTGCCGGTGCCGCAGTCTGGATGGCGATCCGTTTTGGTGTTGCCCGTGGGGTGTTCTCCAATGAGGCTGGTTTGGGTTCTGCTGCGATTGCCCATGCCTCTTCCCAGACCAGTGACCCTGTTCGTCAGGGATTGATCGCCATGCTGGGTACCTTTATCGATACCATTGTGATCTGTTCTATCACCGGTCTGACCATCATCACCTCTGGCCTGTGGGCATCCGGTCAGTCTGGAGCAGAGCTGACCTCTGCCGCCTTTGCTCAGGCTCTTCCCGGTGTCGGTAATTATGTGATTGCCATTGCCCTGAGTGTTTTTGCTTTCACCACTATTCTTGGCTGGTCGCTGTATGGTGAACGCAGTGTCGTTTATATTCTCGGGGTGAAAGCGATTATGCCCTATCGGGTTCTCTGGGTTCTGGCTATTCCGGCCGGTGCTATGCTGAGCCTGGATTTTATCTGGCTGGTGGCGGATACCCTGAATGCGATGATGGCTCTGCCCAATCTGATGGCTCTCATCCTGCTGAGCCCTGTGGTGTTTCGCCTGTCCAGAGAGTACTTCAAAAAAGGTGGCGGGCAGTCCTTGACGATGGACAAGTAAGCTGAGATCACTTGAGGATGGCTCCCTTCAGGCTCTAGGGAGCCTGGCCCTGCGGGTAGTCAGACTCACGCTGTGTTTTGGAGGGGTATGCGTTTTCAACGGCCTCCCTCAAGTTCTTGCCTAAATCGCGAAGATCTGTTGAAAAATTCTGGGAGTCCTTTTGGACAGTACGAGCTTGCCCCACATAGCTTTCAATCGCGGCCTCCAGCTTAACAGTCTGATTTTCTGCATACTGGCAAAAGTTAGCAAACAACTTCAATCTTTTCTCACCGTGACGCTTGTCAAGGACTTCTGAACGAATATTTGTCGCTTCGGGTGTCGCACGTTTTATTTTGTCATAGGCATTACCCAGTTTTTTGAGATCCTTATGGGCGGCAGCCATCAGCTTGTCTCCCTTGTCGTTTTTCCCGCCTTTATAGGCTTTATTTGCTCGATCTATAAGTCTTAAGTGGTCACCAAGTTTTTTATGGAAGGCTTTGTATTTTTTCTCAAATTTCCTGATCTTTGATTTTTTTGATATCACCAGCCTGTCAAACGTGGCCTGCTTCCTGGCCTGTTCCTTGTGAGTGAGTGATGGAAAAACCTGCGGGTAGTCAGACTCAGGCTGTGTTTTTGAGGGGTATGCGTTTTCAACGGCCTCCCTCAAGTTCTTGCCTAAATAGCGAAGATTTGTTGAAAAATTCTGGGAGCCCTTTTGGACAGTACGAGCTTGCCCCACATAGCTTTCAATCGCGGCCTCCAGCTTAACAGTCTGATTTTCTGCATACTGGCAAAAGTTAGCAAACAACTTCAATCTTTTCTCACCGTGACGCTTGTCAAGGACTTCTGAACGAATATTTGTCGCTTCGGGTGTCGCACGTTTTATTTTGTCATAGGCATTACCCAGTTTTTTGAGATCCTTATGGGCGGCAGCCATCAGCTTGTCTCCCTTGTCGTTTTTCCCGCCTTTATAGGCTTTATTTGCTCGATCTATAAGTCTTAAGTGGTCACCAAGTTTTTTATGGAAGGCTTTGTATTTTTTCTCAAATTTCCTGATCTTTGATTTTTTTGATATCACCAGCCTGTCAAACGTGGCCTGCTTCTTGGCCTTTTTCCTTGAGGAGAGTGATGGAGTCTCGTCAGTAGTTGTGGTGGTAGTAGGTTCAGGAGCACTTTCGTAAATATGTTCAGCATTTGCTGAGACTGTAGCCTCTGCGGTAAAAATAGGATTGCTGTAGTGAGAAGAATCTGGTTTCTTCCAGTCAAAGGTTGGTTGGGGTTGGTAATCCTCGGGTGTAGAGAATGAATGCTGTGCCGTTTGCAAATAATGAGATTCAAATGTCGAGAGTCCCTGCTCTGAAAAAGAGGATTGGGTAAAAGTGAACATTTGAGAGAGAGGCTTTTGATTCTGGGGCTCGGTGATTGATTTGATAGAAGGCATGGTATCCTTCACCGGTTTCACTACTCGGGCACTGATAATATTTTTGGGGAGGTGTGCTTGGGTGGCAGGCCAGTTCTGGAGGGTAGGTGGCACCAGTCTTACCTGATGGACACTGAACTGACCATAAATAGGCCCTTCCTTGACCGGTGAAAAGGGCTCCGCTGTCTTTACATGACCGTCACCTCGATTTATTGGACCATTTACCATTGTTCTTCCCTGCTTATTGGATACGGAAAAATTATCCCCTTTCCTTATTCCATATTGGCAGAGATAGTTGGCAGGTAAAGGTATACACGTATACATGGTTGAACTCTGAAGGCTGGTGTTGCCTCTTTATAGTCACGTTTGTCGTATAAGCTGGTATGATTTCCCGCTTTTGATTCAGCTTTTGTGGAATTAACAAGTGCCGCATTTTCGTTTTCGTGCCATCAGTCCTGAACAAACCCAGCAGCTTTCAAAACCGCTGGTGGACGCTCTTCAGGAGCAGATGGGCTGTGCCCGTGGTGATTTTACTATTGAACACATACCAACTACTTTTTTCTCGGAGGGTGAACCTGCGGCGGCATGGCCGTTTATCGAAATTTTTTGTTTTGATCGCGGGCAGGTCGTTCAGGACGAAATTGCCGCCAGGGTCACCAGTTTGGTTCGGGAGGTTATGAATGTACCGGAACAAGATGTGGCGGTGGTTTTCATCCATTTCAGGCCTGAAAACTATTACGATAATGGTGTCCATTACTAGCATACAGCCGCTAATAGGGGAGCAGCTCGTGAACGACATAGCGTATACACCGCCAAAGGTGTGGAAGTGGATACAAAGTGATAGTGGCGCATTTGCCAGTATTAATCGGCCCGTAGCGGGTGCAACACACGACAAAAATCTTCCTGTTGGGACGCACCCCCTGCAGCTTTATTCCATGGCCACCCCCAACGGGGTCAAGGTGACTGTGCTGTTGGAAGAGCTGTTGGCCGCAGGTAAAACGGATGCTGAATATGATGCCTGGCTGATCAGGATCATTGAGGGTAATCAGTTTGGCTCGGGCTTTGTTGAGGTGAATCCGAATTCAAAAATTCCGGCGTTGATGGATCATAGTGTGAATCCACCACAACGGGTGTTCGAATCCGGTTCTATTCTTCTCTATCTTGCGGAAAAATTTGGCGCGTTCATTCCCGATGATACTCGCAAACGTACCGAGTGTTTGAACTGGTTATTCTGGCAGATGGCCAGTGCGCCAATATTGGGTGGTGGTTTCGGCCATTTTTATGCCTATGCACCGGAGAGGTACGAGTATCCGATCAATCGCTATACCATGGAGGTTAAACGTCAGCTGGATGTTCTTGATCGTCATCTGGCAGAAAACACTTTTATGTGTGGTGATGAGTACACGATTGCCGATATGGCGATCTGGCCCTGGTACGGATCATTAGTACTTGGTCGCTTGTATGAAGCTGCTGAATTTATTGAATCTAAGTCGTATACCAATGTGCTGCGTTGGGCGAAAATAATTGATGAGAGACCTGCGGTACAACGGGGCAGAATGGTCAACAGAAGCTGGGGAGAGTTGGACGAACAGCTCCATGAGCGTCATGAAGCCAGCGACTTTGCTCTGAAGACCCAGGGCAAACTTGAACCATAAAATTGAATGACCCGCAGAGCTCATGTTCTGCGGGTTTTTTATACCTGTTTCCGGGGTGGCTACAGGCGCTCTTCAATCACGACCAGACTGTTGGGTGTGACTTCAAACCAGCCATCGTTCAGCAATGATTCGTCGCAGAATGATTGGTTCTTGTTGGTGTCCATCACAATAGCCCAGCGCTGTGATCTGGTTTCAATGGGGAGTTGTACCTTGACAGGGTGTCTGTCCGGGTTCATCACCACAACCAGGGTGCCCTTCGTTTTTTTGCAGGCGTGGATCTTCACCACCAGTGCCATGGAGTTCTGGCTCATAAAGTAGCAAGGACTCACCTGCTGACCGGATGTTGAGTAAAATGTGTAGACGGTTTTGTTCAGTTCATCTGTGAACAGGGGGTGGTTGCGACGGAAGTGAATGACTTTGCTGGTAAAGTCATTCAGTCGTGCGCCATCGGAACTGTCGGGATTTTTTAGCCAGCTCCAGTCCATCCAGGCGACGGGGGCATCCTGACAGTAGGCATTATTATTGCCTTGTTGGCTGTTGCTGAACTCATCACCTGCCTGCAGCATGGGCGTACCTTTTGCCAGCATCAGCATGCCAATCATATTTTTCTGGGAACGTAATCTGATCCGGTGCACATCCAGTGCATTGGTATCGCCCTCAACGCCGTTGTTCCAGGAGTAATTGTGCTCGTCACCGTCACGGTTGTTTTCACCGTTATCATGGTTATGACGCTGTTTGTACGACACCAGATCCATCAAGCTAAAGCCGTCGTGGCTGCAAATATAGTTGACGGTACCCAGATAACTCTGATCCGAGAACAGATCTTCCGAGCCTGAAAAACGGTGTGCCATCTCGGTCTGAATGCCCTGCTCACCTTTCCAGTACTTACGACAGCCATCACGGTAACGATCGTTCCAGGCCTGCCAGTCTCTGGGAAAGCCGGTGAGATGGTAGCCGTTGGGGCCGATATCCCACGGTTCGGCAATCATTTTCAGCTGGCTGAGTACCGGGTCCTGGCTGATGGCGAAAAGGAAAGGGCTATGTCGGGTGAAATGGCGATGCTGACGGGCCATGATGGGAGCCAGATCAAACCGGAAACCATCAATTTGGTACTCTTCTGCCCAGCAGCGTAAGGCGTCCATGGTCAGCTTCAGGGTTTGGGGGCTGTCAAAGTTCATGGTGTTACCACAGCCACTGTAGTTGACGGCAGACAACTTACCCTTATGGTGTTCTATATGGTAGTACTCGCTCTCCGCGAGTCCTCGAAGGTTGAAGAATGGACCACCATGTCCACTTTCACCGGTATGGTTGAATACCACGTCCATAATGACTTCAATACCGGCACGGTGCAGTTCCCGCACCATGGTCTTCATCTCGGTCACGGGGTCTTTAATACCGTACGACGGTTCGGGTGCCATCAAACAGAGTGGGTTATAACCCCAGTAATTGACCAGATCAAGGTCGATCAATCGTTGTTCACTGACTTTTGATGTGACGGGAAGCAGTTCAAGCGCAGTAATGCCCAGCGTCTTCAGGTAGTCGATAGCGACCGGGTGACACATGCCGAGATAGGTGCCCCTGAGATGTTCCGGTATTTCAGGGTGAGTCTGGGTAAAGCCTTTCGGATGGGCCTCATAAATCACACTCTTTTGGTCAGCAATCTGTGGTCTGGTGACGCCCTGCCAGTCAAACTCTGTCTCCCGAACCACGCATCGTGGCATATAGGGGGCGCTGTCGTCTTCGTTGAAGATACGACTGTTATTGCTCGGGGTGTAATCAAACAGCTGCTTGCACCAGCTCAATTCGCCCTTGATATCCCGTGCAAAAGGATCCAGCAGCAGCTTGTGTTTATTAAACCGTGGAGAGCTATCGGGAGACCACTGACCGTCCGCTCTGAAAGCGTAGAGTTGTCCCGCACTAATACCCTCGACGTAGATGTGCCAAACCCCTTGACCCGACGGGTACATTTTTAGCCGGGTTTCGTCGTCAGCACTGTTAAAAAGAGAGAGGAATAGCTGTGTCGCTGCCGGTGCATAAACAGCAAAGTTGACGCCAGTCGCCTGATACTGACGGGAAGGCGTCCGGTTATTATTGACCAGAGTCGCACCCTGAGGGGCGGTGCGCCCGGGAGAAAAGGTGTAACGGGAATGATGTGCTGAATATATTTCCATAAATTTATCGGGTGCCATTGAATAAGAACAGACTGACCTGTGCCAGTGGCTTAATGACCTGTGCCAGAGGCTTAATAAGTGGTGGCTTCATAAAGAAACACCGCCACCCTGAGTTTCCTCAGGGTGACGGTGAACCGTTACCAAAAATAAATTACATATTCCAGATCATCTGACAGTAATCTTTTATCGAGCGATCGGAAGAGAACTTGCCCATAGAGGCACAGTTGATAATGGCCTTTTTCCACCACAGCTGTGGATCTTTCCAGGTTTCAATAATCTGGTCATGGGCCGCGGAGTAGGCAGCAAAATCCGCGAGAGTCAGGAAGTAGTCTCCGTGATCGAGCAGGGCATGGACCAGAGGCTTGAACGCGTGAGCATCTTCCGGGCAGAGGTCGCCGGAACCCAGCCAGTCGAGAATGTTACGCAACTCCTCGTTGGCATTGTAAACGTCACGGGGGTTGTATCCCTTGTGCCGCAGTCGAGCGACCTCATCCACAGTCAGTCCGAAGATGAAGATGTTATCGTCCCCGACCTCCTCGGCAATCTCGACATTGGCACCATCAAGAGTACCGATGGTCAGTGCTCCGTTCAGGGCCAGCTTCATATTGCCGGTGCCGGACGCCTCAAAACCGGCAGTGGAAATCTGCTCGGAAACGTCCGCAGCAGGAATAACCTTTTCCGCCAGACTGACCCGGTAGTTGGGCAGGAAGACCACTTTAAGTTTGTCGTTTATACGCGGGTCATTATTAACACGCTCAGCCAGTTTATTGATGGCGTGGATAATGACTTTTGCCAAGGTGTAACCGGGAGCCGCCTTGGCGCAGAAGATAAATACCCGCTGGGGAATATCGGTTTCAGGATTGGCCAGCAAGCGACGGTATAACGCCATGATATGCAGAAGACTGAGCTGCTGACGCTTGTACTCGTGCAGACGTTTGGCCTGAACATCAAAGATGGCATCGGCAGAGACCTTGAAACCGCACTCTTTTTCAATAATAGTGGCCAGTACCTCTTTGTTTTCCCGCTTGATGGCCGCAAATTTTTTCTGAAATTTCGGATCGTCGGCATAGACATGCAGACTATCCAGTTTGTCCAGATCCTTGCGCCATCCGTTGCCAATGGTGTCGTCAATCAGACCGGCAAGCTTCGGATTACAGTAGGCCAGCCAGCGTCGTGGAGTAACGCCATTGGTGACATTGATGATTTTCTCCGGCCACAGGGTGTTGAACTCGGGGAACAGGTTACTCTGAACCAGCTTGGAGTGCAGCGCCGCTACACCATTGACCTTATGGCTGCCGACAACAGAGAGGTAGGCCATACGTATCATTGGCTGACTAGAGTAGTCGTTTGGCTCTTCAACGATGGAGAGCCTGCGCTTCATTGTATTGTCGCCAGGCCACTGTTGTTCAACCTCCGTATTCAGGAAGTAGTCGTTGATCAGGTGAATGATCTGCAGGTGACGGGGCAGTACCCGACCAATCAGGCTCTGTGGCCAGCGTTCAAGAGCTTCCGGCAGCAGAGTATGGTTGGTATAGGCGAAGACTTTACGACAGAGTTCAAGAGCATTCAGAAAGCCAAAATCATTTTCATCCATCAGGACGCGCATCAGTTCCGGAACAGCAATCGCCGGATGAGTGTCGTTTAACTGGATGGCAACCTTTTTAGCAAAATTGTCCCAGCCTTCTTCGTTTTCTCGATGGTGACGATCAATCACATCCGCCAAGGAGCAGGCGACGAAGAAGTACTGCTGGATCAAACGCAGCTCTTTTCCCTCTGGGTGTTCATCGTTGGGGTAGAGCACTTTGCTGATATTGTTGGCCAGCACCTCAATTTTACGGGAGATGGCGTAGTCACCTTTATCGAAGCGATCCAGATCAAAACTCCCCGCGGGACGACTCTCCCAGAGTCTCAGGGTGTTAACCGTGTCGGTATGGTAACCGGTGATCGGCAGATCCCATGGCAGACCTTCCAGATTCTGGGTGTTTTCCCAAGCTGCACGTCCATTGACGTTTTTAACTTCACCGTAGAGGCGAACCAGTTGCTTGCGCTTGGTCCGGCACTTACCCCAGCTGTTGTAGTCTTCACGCCAGGAGTCGGGTTTTTCAATTTGACGACCATTCTGGAACGACTGGCGGAATAGACCAAAGCGGTAGTTAATTCCGTAGCCAATAGCTGGTTTGTCGAGGGTGGTGAGGGAGTCCATAAAACAGGCGGCGAGACGTCCAAGGCCACCATTACCCAATGCAGGATCATACTCCTGCTCCAGAACGTCAGTCAGTTCGACGCCCAGTTCGCGCAGTGCCTGTTCTGCCTTTTCATAGATCCCCAGATTGTGGAGGTTATTGCCCAACAGTCGGCCAATCAGAAACTCAAGGGAGAAATAGTAAAGACGGCGAGCTTTTTCATCCTGCTCTTTCTGGCGGGTTTCACGAATGCCGTCAAGACCAAGGTCACGAACCGTCAGATTCAACGCTTCCCAATAATCTTTCGCAGTTGCTTCAGTGACAGGGATGCCAAGGGAGCGGCTGATATGGTCGAGAATATGTTGTGATAACTGTTTTGCGTCGATTTTTGCAGGGCCGATTTTGTTCATTTTCTATGCGTCCTGTGCAAATAAGCGGGAACACGTGTTTCCAGTTGATAGACACATAACGTCTTATGTTTCTGAAAACTCTCCCACAATATAATGAAATTATTAGTTTGAATGCATCAGCTAAGAAGGGTTTTTAGTACTGTAAACGATTACATGAGTGGATTCAGTCCATTTTTTCGGAAGAATAAACCCACAGGATTCTCATCCTGTGGGTTCAATCAAACGGAGTTGCCCGTTTTTTCAAAGAATATTACTGAACGGGTTTCAGCATGATAGTTGCCAATGGTGGCAGAGTCAGTTCAAAACTCTGTGGATGACCATGGCTTTCATCTGGTGTTGTCGATACCGTGCCATTGGCAACATTGCTGCCACCATAGACGCTGCTATCGGTATTGATGATCTCTTGCCACTCGCCAGCCTGCGGTACGCCGATACAATAATTGTGTCGTACTGTAGGTGTCATGTTGCTGATCACGATAACAGGAGTGTTATCACTATCCATACGACAGAAGGCAAATACACTCTGGTTATGGTCGTCAAGAATCAACCAGCTGAAACCTTCCCGGTTATGGTCAAGTTCATGGAGTGCGGGCGTGTTTTTGTAGATGCTGTTCAGGTCGGAGACCAGCTGCTGAGTGCCCTTATGGAATGGACCCTGTTCCAGCAGTTCCCAATTCAGGGATTCAGTAAGGTTCCACTCGTTCGGTGTACCGATTTCGGCACCCATAAACAGCAGTTTCTTGCCAGGATGGGCAAACATAAAGCCGAGATAAGCTCTCAGGTTGGCAAAACGTTGCCAGTCATCGCCAGGCATACGGGTCAGTAGCGTGCCTTTGCCATAGACGACTTCGTCGTGAGACAGCGGCAGCACATAGTCTTCACTGTAGGCGTAGACCATGCTGAAGGTCATTTCATTATGGTGATGCTTACGATAGATAGCGTCGCGCTTCATATAGGCGAGGGAGTCGTGCATCCAGCCCATATTCCACTTGTAGTCGAAGCCCAGACCGTGCTGATCAACAGGACGGGAAACGGCTGGCCAGCTGGTGGACTCTTCGGCAATCGTCATACAGCCAGGGAAGTGGGTATGCACTTCGGTATTGAGGCGCTGGAGCAGTTCCACCGCTTCCAGATGTTCATTACCGCCGTGAATATTAGGCGACCACTCTCCATGTTTTCTCGAATAGTCGAGGTAGAGCATAGAGGCAACGGCATCCACGCGCAGACCGTCGATGTGGTATTCGTCCAGCCAGAACATGGCGTTACTGATCAGGAAGTCCTGAACCCATGGTGAACCATAGTTGTAGATCAGGGATTTCCAGTCTGGATGCCAGCCCCGCTGAGGATCGGCATATTCGTAGATGGCCGTACCATCGAATTTAACCAGACCGTGGCCGTCTTCAGGGAAGTGGGCAGGAACCCAATCCAGAATAACGCCGACACCCGCCTTGTGACACTGGTCGACAAAGTAACGGAAGTCGTCCGGGGTGCCGAAGCGGCTGGTGGGTGCGAACAGACCAACCGGCTGGTAGCCCCAGGATTCATACAGAGGGTGTTCCGAGATCGGCATCATCTCGATATGGGTGAAGCCCATCTTCTGAACATAAGGAATCAGCTCAGCGGCGATGTCGCGGTAGTTTCTGAAGGTGCCATCTTCCGATTTTTTCCAGGAGCCCAGATGGACTTCATAGATGGACATCGGCTTCTGTTTGTTGACTTCCCGTTGTGCCAGCCAGTTGTCGTCTGACCAGGAGAATGAGTCTCTCTCCTCAACGATAGAGGCCAGACCAGGCCACTGTTCAGTCTTACGACCGAATGGGTCTGTCTTCAGAGGCAGGAGCTCACCCTGTGGGCCATGGATCTCAAACTTGTAGAGATCGCCATTTTTGATGCCGGGCACAAACAGACGCCAGATGCCATCATCGGCGCTGGCCATAGGGTGACAACGGCCATCCCAGTTATTGAAATCACCAACGACGCTGACAGAGCGGGCATTGGGTGCATAAACCTTAAACAGAACACCGGTAACGGATTGAGTGGCGCTCAGTTTGTGATCTATCTGAAGAGAGCCGAGGTGCCGGTAAAGCTGCAGTGGTTCAAGGTCATTTTGGTGAAGTACATACTCGCCGAACTGGTAGGGATCGTAGTATTCGCTGACAGAACCATCTTTGCTGGTTACACGAAGCTGGTAGACAAAAGGATTTTTTCTGCGCGGCAGATGCAGTTCAAAAAGTCCTTCTGGCTCCAGGATCATCTGGCCGAGGGATTTTTTACCCGCGTGCGGGATGACTTCAATAGATTTGGCATCAGGATGCCAGGCACGGATGACCAACCCCTTTCCAGCCGGGTGCTGGTGTAATCCCAGGACGCTGAAAGGGGTTGAAAGCATGACCAGATTCAGATCGCTCACTGTAGGAGCGACGTCAGGGGCAGAGATCATTTTTGGGGATTACCTTGAAAAATTAGTATTAGTTATCCCTGTAAGAGATGTATTCCAGGGTACGCAAGAGGCACGCCAGAGTCCGCAGTGATGTAAGGGACTAAAACCACTTTGTGTGTATTGTCCTTATACAGCAAATAGATGAAATCTGAAAACGTTTTGAGAAAATGTAAAAAAGACAAAGTAGAACCCCAGTCAATTCATCCCACACAATTTTGTGCTACAGAGAATTTTGGCGTTAGAAGCAGATTTCCGCTTCGATACCGTTTCCACGTAACGATTTTTGCGTTTAGTTGCCGTAAGTCGTCGATTTGTAATATGGAAATAATAACTGTTTCTCATTTGAGTACACTTCGCTAGTATTTCATCAATTTCTATTACAACTGCATGAGTTTCATGGCTAAAAGGAAGTCTACTGGCCAGTCAACCATTTTGCAGGTTGCTGCTCAGGCCGGATTATCAATAGCAACAGTCAGTCGTGTACTCAATGGGGGACGTTATGTTGCCGAGGGTACCAGAGAAAAAGTTCTCAAAGCGGCTGAGCAACTTAATTACAAACCAAATTATATGGCGCGTCAGCTGCATGGGGAAGATGCGTTTGTTGTTGCCGTTATTCTCGGTATGGATCTTGGGACGATCTCACCCTTTTCGCTCAAGGTCTACGAGGATCTGAAGGTAGAGCTGCAGCAACAGGGTTATTGGGTCAAGCGTGCGAAATTTTCATCGGATGGAGAACTTCTTACCCGGGCAAAAGCCTATGTCGGTATTGGCCTTCATCATAATGATCTTCGTTATCTGCAAGTGATTCAGGAAGAGATGCCGTATATCAGTATTGGAGATATACGAGAAGGGCATTTCTGGGTTGCATCCAATGACAGACAGGGTGGTTATCTGGCCACTCAGCATCTTTTGAAGAATGGCTGCCGGACAATTTATTGTGTCTGTCTTCACGGTGATCATGAGGTTTCCAGACTTCGTTATCAGGGTTATCGGGACGCACTGCGGGATGAGGGGCTAGTTCCTGCGGATGCTATAGAAATTATGGCGGACACAGGTATGCTGGCACTGGACAGCTATCGTCGTATAAGAGGCTTGTTGGAGTCTGGCCTTCGCGCGGATGCCTTTGTGTCGTTTTCTGACATCGTTGCCACGGGTATTGCCATAGCACTGGCGGACATGGGGAGATGTGTGCCTGATGATGTTCAGGTCGTTGGCTATGACGGCGTAGACGATGATCGTTACAACGCCCTGACGACTATACGTCAGGATGTTGAGATGATCACAGTAAAGGCCACAGAGCTGGTTATGGCAGCCTTGCAGGGGCAATCGCCACGCGGCTGTTTTCTGGATGTGAGGCTCCGGAGTGGTCAAACAACGGTGAACAACAACGCGTTTAATGCAGCGAAGATAATAAAATAGGCTGATACGTGGTCGGGCCGTGGTCGGGCATGGAGGGGGGGGCGATTAGGTAGCGGGCCAGATGTGTGTTTGATCGTTCTGGAAACCTTGGGATACAAGGCATCAAAAAAGGGAAAACACACATGCGACCCACTACTCAGTCGTTTTTACTGATTTATAATCAGGCGATTTGACCGCCAACAATAACTACATCGTCTTCTATGGACAGTGCGGTCGCAGCACATATTTCCAGACCACGCACAATACACTCCAGAGGCATGGAAGCTTGTTCGCCAGTAATGCTTTGGGCAGGAATCAGTGGAATATGGATGAAACCGGCTTTGACTGCTGTTTCTCTCAGTGCGTGCATTACACCGTAAAACAGGTGGTTGCAGACAAAAGTACCGGCAGTGTTAGAGACCGACGACACCACGCCCGCTTCCCCCATTGCCTTGACCATGGCTTTAATTGGCAAGCTGGCAAAATAGGCCGCGGGACCATCCTCTATCACCGGTTCATCAATTACCTGAATACTGTCGTTATCAGGAATGCGAAAGTCATCGATATTGATGGCAATACGTTCCGGAGTGATACCTGTGCGTCCGGCTGCCTGACCGATTAGCAGTACAATATCCGGTTTGATTTCATCGATGGCCTTAAGTACGGCATCAATGGATTTTTGGTGAACCACCGGCACAATCGCTGTACGGATAATACCCCCTGAAATTTCACGTCCTTCCAGTTGCTGAACGGCTTCCAGGGAGGGGTTGATAGCTGCACCAGCAAATGGTTCGAAGCCGGTAATCAATACGGTTTTCATGGTTATTCCTTGATGAAACCTTAAAACGCCAGTGTGTACATAAGTGCGATATTGGCGGCCAGAATGACCAGCGCCGGAACAGCCTGAACCTTAACGACCAGGTATTTGTCCTCCCGTTCGAGAAGGGCTGCCGGCACCACGTTGAAGTTGGCTGCCATAGGTGTCAGTAGGGTACCGCAGTAGCCTGACAGCATACTCAGCACGCCCCGACCACCGCTGCATCGCCACCGTGGCCGAGAATAACCATAGGCAGACCGACGCCGGCGGTAATCACAGCAAAAGCGGCAAAGGCGTTGCCCATGATTGCGGTAAGTTGTCCATGATTGCGGTAAACAGTGCCATGCCAAGGCAGTAGGCCATTACGGTACCCAGTTTGCTGTCTATTGAGACCAGAGCGGAGACGATATCGGAGACTGCGGAACCGACATCGGCCTTACCAAACAGGTAGCCCAGAGCCGCAAAAAATTGAGACAGGATAACCGCCCAACCAATGGTGTCGATCTGTCGTCTGCCTTCGTGGAGACTGTCTGTTACACGACCACGGGTAAGTATGATGGCGACAATCCAGGCCATGAGTAATGATCCTGAAATTGTGGGATTGTATTTTTTTTGATTGCACTCAGATAGGAGTATCTTTACGGAAATCCGGGATCCACATTCGGGGCAGGTCTTTCTTTCTAATGATCATCGTCGTTGGTTATTATGTAATGGGAAAACAAAATGAAAGACCTAATAGACCCTGTTTTTTGCTTGTCCTCTACTCGCTTATAACAACTCAAAGTTAAAAAAAATTTTTTGATCTGAATAAGTATTTCAGATGCCTTCAGAATCGTATTTTGGTCATCTAATGTGTGTATTAACCGCTAAAATATCATTAGTACGGATCGGTTTGGGCGAGAGGTGTCAAATATGAAACAGCATCACTATCTTTTTAACTCACTTGATGAATTACAGTCTGCCTGTTACGACCTTGAGCAGTTGGGTATTCAGCATGGACACTTGCTTGTGGCCAGCAGCAGCCCCCTTTCGCTAGAGAAGAGAGGCCTGAATAGCGTTGCTTTGTTTGGCGATAGCGATATTGTTCATTCAGGATTGAGAGGCTTGCTATTTGGTGTTTTAGCCTCTGTGGCTTCCGGTACGGCTGTGTGGTTCTTCTTTGGAACCCATCAGTGGGGTGTGGTCATTGCCGGTTTTGTTGCCCTGATTGCTTTGGGTTTCTGCACATGGATAGGAGGATTGGTTGGTGTCAGTCACGATAACTGGCGGCTCTCCCCCTATCATGACCAGCTGGAACAGGGGAAGTCTCTGTTGCTGGTTGAGGTGGTTCCCGATCAGGAGCAGCCAGTGACGCGACTGATGACATCTCTGCATCGGCAGGGTGTCCATACCGGTGAATCTTCTTCGTTTGAGTCTCCCTTTGCCGGAGACTGGAATCTGCATCTGAAGACGTTCAGGTAGATCCTGTGATTTTCCGTCTGAGTCTGTTCTGGCTAGACAAAACCCGGATTGTTTATTTCTGTATCGCAGTCTTACTGTACCGGTACATCAAGTTAGGCTCGCTGACGATGTAGATATCCCCTTTGTCATCCATGGTGATTCCTTCAGCTTGTGGTACGCTGTCGTTCAGCTCCCAGCCCAGACTCAGAGTGCTCACGACCTCACCGGCTCTATTGATCTCGGTAACGCGGGCAGATTCATCGCTGAGTACCAGCAGATTCCCTGTGCGACTGTCCAGATGCAGACCAGAGGCATCGCTGTTACCCTTGCTTGCTGCCTGGTTCATCTTTTCGTCGACGTTGATTTCGATTCTGTTGGTCTCGGTCGAGTCTGCGAAGCCCTTGATATGGTAGAGGGTGATCGGATCCCGTTCCTTGATGACCCAAATGCTCCGGTTATCGGGCTGCCAGGCGATGCCCTCAAAACCTTTGTTATTGCCGGTGCCGATGCCTATCTGAAGCAGAGGAAGATTGTCGCTGTTAATGACCTTGGTTTCGGGAGTGATGGTGACTTTTAAAACATGGTGTTTGCGTTCATCTGCGATCAGGTAGTTTTCACCACCCATCCAGGTAATGCCTTCCACATCCTCAAATCCGTTCAGTGTAATGGCGCGCAGTAACTGCCCATCGCGGCTGAGTTCAACGGCCCGGGCCGGTCTGTTGATGACCGCAAACAGGGTTTTGCTGTTATCGTTCCAGGTCAGGCCGGACAACTCGCTGATGCCTTGAATGACCATTGGGTCTTGAGCACGGCTGTAGTTGTTGAGCCAGATAGAGGTGTCCTTCTCGGCCTGGGATGTTGTCAGATCTGTGAATTGCTGGGCGACGGCATCGTCAATGTGAGTAGCGTTAACCATCAAAGCGGCAGTACAGAATGCGGCAGCAGTGAGAAATTGCTTCCGGTAGGGGCTGGTTCGCACTCTCTCTTTGATGGTCCGTATCTTTTCCAAAGCGGGTCGTTTCCGGTTCATGGTCGAGGGCATTCTGGTTCCGTCATCGGGATGAAAAACGGCAGACAGTATGGAGAGATCAATGAAGTAATCCTATATAAGTTTGCCGAAGTTCATGGGTTAAATTCGCAGTGATCGCGACGTCAGTACGTATAAATAATGCTTACGAAAGGCGGCGCTTGAAATCCTGATAATCAAACTCCCTAATAATGCGCAGCTGATCGGTTTTGGAATTCCATACCGCAATAGCAGGTAGCGCGATGCCATTAAAGGTGTTTGTTTTCACCATAGTATAATGAGCCATATCATCAAATATCAGTCTCTGACCGATGCGGAGAGGCTGGTCGAAACTGTAATCCCCTATCACATCACCGGCCAGACAGCTCTGGCCGCCCAGACGATAACAGTGCGCCTTCTCCTTCGGCTCTCCCGAGCCAAAAATATCAGCCCGGTAAGGGGCCTCCAGAATGTCCGGTATATGGCAGGTGGCGGAGGTATCGAGGATCGCAAGATCCATGGCGTTTCGCGTGATGTCCAGTACTTCGCTGACCAGAACCCCCGTACAAATAGCCACAGCCTCCCCCGGCTCCAGATAGACCTGAAGCTGATACCGCTCCTGAAACGCCTTGATGCGGGCGATTAGAGCCTCTCTGTTATAGCTGGGCATGGTGATGTGGTGTCCGCCCCCAAAATTAATCCATTTGAGCGTGTGCAGGGTTTTGCCCAGTTTTTGCTCAATCACAGAGAGGGTGCGATCCAGGGGTTCGAAACCTTGTTCACACAGTGAGTGAAAGTGGAGCCCGGAGATGCCTTCCATTTGGGTCTCATCAAATGCACTGATCGGGATTCCCAGCCGAGAGCAGGGGGCACAGGGGTCGTAAAGAGGGACTGTGCCTTCGGAATGCCCGGGATTGATGCGAAGACCAAAGGTCAGCTCCGGACGATCGACTGTTGCGGCCTGCGCAAGGGGCTGAAAACGGTGCCACTGGCTGAAGGAGTTGAACACGACATGGTGAGAGATCGCCAGAATCTCCCGCAGCTCACTCTCTTTGTAGGCGGCTGAATAGGTATGCAGCTCGCCGTTAAACTCTTCATGTGCCAGACGGGCTTCGTGTAAACCACTGGCACAGGTGCCGGACAGGTAACGGCTGATCAGTGGTGACAAGGCGAACAGGGAGAAAGCCTTCAGTGCCAGCAGCACTTTGGCCCCCGACTCGCTCTGAAGGTGAGCGAGTATTTTCAGGTTGTTTTCAAGAGCGACCTCATCCGCCACAAAGCAGGGAGAGGGCACTCGACGGGTATCGAAATCCAGAAAAGTCCGGCTATTAATCATTTAGCGTCACTGTCCAGGGTAGGCCGTAGCGGTTCATATCCTCCATAAACGGATCAGGGTCAAACTGCTCCATATTCCACACCCCCGGCTTTAGCCACTGACCTTCAATCATCAGTTTGGCCCCGATCATCGCCGGTACGCCGGTGGTGTAGGAGATCGCCTGGGACTGTACCTCCTGGTAGCAATCCTGGTGATCCTTGACCTGATAGATATATACAGACCGCTCCTGACCATCTTTGGTTCCCTGAACAACACAACCGATACAGGTCTTGCCGTTGGTAAGTGGCCCAAGCGAGGCCGGATCGGGCAGCAGATGCTTCAGGAATTGCACCGGAACAATCTCGGTGCCATTGAAATTGACCGGCTTGATACTGGTCATACCGACATTACCGAGTACCTCCAGATGCTTCAGGTAACTGTCACTGAAACTCATCCAGAACTGGGCCTTTTTCAGGGTGGGATAATGTCTGGTCAGGGACTCCAGCTCCTCATGGTACATTCGGTAGATAGTGAAATCCCCAATACCGTCCGGACAGCTGAACCTCCGTTTCAATGACATGGCAGGCGTAGTCACAAATGCGTTGTTTTCCCAGTGCTGGCAGACGGCGGTCACCTCCCGGATATTGATCTCCGGATTGAAGTTGGTGGCGAAAGGGTGGCCATGATCACCGCCATTGACATCGATAATATCCAGCGCATGAATGGCATCGAAAAAGTGTTTGGCGGTGTAGGCGGTAAATACGTTGGTGGCACCGGGATCAAAGCCGGAACCCAGCAGCGCCATCAGCCCCGCTTGCTGGAATCTCTCCTGATAGGCCCACTGCCATTTATACTCGAATCTGGCCGTCTCCAGTGGCTCGTAGTTGGCGGTGTCGAGGTAGTGGACGCCGGTCTCTAAACAGGCTTCCATGATGGTGAGATCCTGATAGGGCAGGGCGACGTTTATCACCAGCCAGGGTTTTACCCGGTTCATCAGTGCCACCAGTTCCGCTACGTTGTCCGCGTCAACCTGAGCGGTTTCAATCGTGCGATCCAATTGGGCGGCAATGGTCTTGCACTTCTCTTCGTTACGGCTGGCCAGCACAATATGGCTGAATACTTCTGGCAGTCTGGCACACTTGTGGGTAACGACCTGACCCACACCACCGGCACCAATAATCAGGACTGTAGCCATGGTAATCCTCGCTGTTGTTGTTAACGACAGAAATTAACGTTCGTAATAGGTGTAGCCCTGCATGCTGGCATTGAACGTAGCCATCATCTGTTGTCTTTCCGAGGCGCTGATTCGTCCTTCCTTGACCGCCTGCTCAGCGGTGTCCCGGAATCGTTTTTGCATTTCAATCGGTTGGTACTCTACGTAGCTCAGGACATCGGCGACGGAATCTCCGTGTATCTCCTTGACCACATCGTAGCTGCCATCACGGTTCAGGCGCACACTGACCACATGGGTATCCCCGAACAGGTTGTGCAGATCCCCAAGAATTTCCTGATAGGCACCCACCAGAAAGACACCAAGATAGTACTCCTCACTCTCTCTGGGCGGGTGCAGAGGCAGGGTGGTTGAGGTGCCCCCCCAGGGATCGATAAAATTGTCGATCTTGCCATCGCAGTCACAGGTGATATCCGCAAGCACCGCTTGCCGGGTAGGCTCCTCGTTCAGGCGATGAATGGGCATAATCGGGAACAGCTGATTAATAGCCCAGATATCCGGCAGGGATTGGAACAGGCTGAAATTGCCGTAATAGATGTCGGCGAGAGAGGCTTTCAAACCTTCCAGGTCGGCGGGCACTCGCTCTAATGTGTCCAGTATTGCGACAATGCGCTGCATGATGTCCAGAAACAGATTTTCGGCAATAGAGCGCGTGCGAAGGTTGATCTGACCACGTTTGAATTGCTCGCGAAGTTCGGTCCGGTAAAAGTGTGCATCGTTGTAACACTCCTGGATGCGCTGGGGGTTGAGGTAGTCGAAGATTTCCACCATGGGAGCCAGCTCAGGATACAACGCGGGATAACGTGCGGCCTCGCCGGTTATGGCGGCGGGTTCAAAGGTGGTAACGTTCAGCACATTGAACAACAGCACCGAGGAGTAGGCGACGGTTGCCCGTCCCGACTCAGTGACAATCACCGGGTGCTCGATGTCGTAACTGTCGAAGGTGGTTTTCAGGGTATCGACAATCCCTTCACAGTACTCTTCCAGACCGTAATTCCGGCTCTGGGCGTCGTTCAGCCGGGCACCGGTATAGTCGATAGCCAGTCCGCCTCCCAGGTCGATATGGGTCATGGTAGCGCCTTCGTTGAGCAGATCAGCGTAGTAGCGGCACGCCTCAACAACACCGCTGCGAATATCACAAATATTGGGAATCTGCGAGCCCAGATGACAGTGCAGCAGTTGCAGGCAGTGGAGCATGCCCTCCGCTTTTAGCAGATCGACCGCACTGATCAGCTGAGTGCTGGTAAGCCCGAAAACGCTGCGGTCGCCGCTGGTGGAGTTCCAGTATCCGCTGACGGAGCTGGTCATCTTTATCCGGACCCCGATCAGTGGTTCAATCCCGAATGTCCGGCTGCGCTCGATAATAATAGGCAGTTCGGTCGGGGTCTCCACAACAAAGAAGCAGGTAAAGCCAAGTTTGATGGCATGAAAGCCCAGTTCAATAAATCCGGGATCCTTATAGCCGTTGCAGATAATCATGCTGCCCGGTGCTTTCAGCGTGGCGAGAGCGGTGATCAGTTCCGGTTTGCTGCCGACTTCAAAGCCGTGTTGATAACGGCTGCCAAAATCGGCGATCTCTTCGGTCACCTGAGCCTGTTGGTTGACCTTGATCGGGTAGACACCCCGGTAGCGATTGTTGTAGCCACACGTGGCGATGGCGGCTCGAAAGGCTTCATTCAGGCGACTTAACTGGGCATCAAGAATATTCTCGATACGCAGCAGTATCGGCATGTTCAGCCCCCTCTCCGTCATACCCTGCACAATATCGAGCAGAGCAACCTCGGTATCCTGTGTTTTGGCGGTGACATTGCCATGAGCATTCAAACCAAAATAGCCGTTAGCCCAACGGTGAATCCCGTATAATTCGGCCGCTTGTTCAATACGCCATGCTTCCAACAGCGAAACCCTCGGTTTTGGTGGTATGGCTGTTGAACATAGTTCAATTGTCATGTTCGTCTACTTGGGCGTTTTTTTATGACCATTGCGCCGGTTGGCTGATCATTTTTGACCCTCCTGACGAATTTTTAGATACAGATAATCAAGATCGTTAAGTCGTGCCTGAACGAAAACCAAAACCCTTGGAATCTCTAGCCTGTAGGGCATAATAGGCAGTGATTTTTTTCAAGAAACGTAGTTTTTGAATGCGCCGACCACTTGAACCACAA
>SAMEA5043665__coassemble_29_pt1 | contig 51960 bp, 43 predicted proteins | sample SAMEA5043665__metabat2_low_PE_004 | metagenome-assembled genome bin SAMEA5043665 (sample SAMEA5043665) | Gadus morhua | reverse complement strand
TAGCACGCTGTGTCCGACGGGCTTTTTTGTGCGGCAAAGATCATCTCACCGGCAAAGATTACGAGCATCGCAAACCCTGGGTAGTGGATCGCCTGAAGGCGCTGATCGCAGAGTGGGCAATTAGTGATTGTATATCTCTTGCTTTTCAGCAGATGAATTGAATCTGTGTTATTCCGTGGTTGTCCTTTTGCGATCTGTCCTTTTGCGATCTCCGCCAGTCTTGCACTGGTTTTGCATGGTGTGCATATCATGTGATTCCCCCCTAAGCATATCTTGCTTTTCTGTTCTGGTTTTACAGATTGGCCAGAAAACAGGAGAAAGGTTCAGGCGAAAAGGTATTTTGCTAAAAAACGACAAATCAGGATCTTTCTATACGCTGCTACGTGCATGAAGCAGCACTTAGCCTTTGTGAAAATCAAAGTAGGTGCGTAGCGACGTGTGGGAAAAAGTGACCCGGATGCTGGATGATTGATTTGCGTTGGAGGCACAAATCTCTGGTCGCAGTAGGAATGCCCGTCACCGGGCACCCTGCACAGATCCGTACGTGCACTACTAATGCATACGGCTCCTACCTCGAGGATTTGACGCCAAACCGCTGCTCCGGCCATGGGTGAAGGATTCTTGCCTTTGGCAGCACAGTGTTCGCAAATCGACCAAACTTACTCCAGTTCAGGCGGTTTCTCTGGCTGCGCCGCTTCAAAACTTTGTACCAAATCTTTTGCACTTCTGTCCGAAAGACAGTGAGACGACGGCTATTCCCCGGAACAGCGAAATAGTTCATATATCCCCGAACAACACGTTTCAGCCATGCTATTTGCTTGATAACCGGAATATGCCGATATCGGTGCAGGTGCTCCTTTACAGCTTTCAGTGTTGTCCGCATTCGTTTTTTGCTGGTTTCCCTGACGATGGCATAACCTCCGTTTGTCCGGTTCACTCCACAATAGAAGGTGAAACCGAGAAATTCGAAGGTTTCGGGCTTTCCAAGTCCCCGCCTTTGTCTGTCCTTTCTGGCATGGCGACCGAACTGGATCAATTTGGTTTTGTCCTTATGCAGACTCAGACCAAACGTCTCCAAACGCCTTTTCAGTTCTTGCAGGAAGGTGTCAGTATCCCATTTTGACTGGAATCCCAGCACGCTATCATCGGCATATCTCACGACCATCATCTGGCCGTGCGCTTTCCTTTTACGCCATTGATGAACCCACAGATCGAATACGTAGTGCAGGTAGATATTTGATAACAGAGGCGATATGACTGCCCCTGTGGCACGCCTGCCAAGCTCTGGACACGACGACCATCTTCATCGTAGTGCCCAATTCTTATCCACTGAATTATCAGGCGGATAATGCGCTTGTCTTTCACCCTGTGCTCTATAAACCTGATCAGCCAATCATGGTCGACCTGATCGAAAAATTTTCGAACATCCAGATCCAGCACCCAGTTTATCGATCTACGTTTTATACCCACGACAAGTGCATCCATGGCGTCGTGTTGGCTTCTTCCAGATCGAAATCCGTAGGAGAAGCCAAGAAAATCGGTTTCGTAGATACCCTCCAGAATCTTTACCACTGCCTGTTGGACGATTTTGTCCTCCAGACAGAGAATACTCAGTGGCCTCTCGCTCCCGTCAGCTTTAGGAATGAAAATTCTTCTAGCTGGTCGAGGACGATAACTCCCTTTGTGTATTCGTTGATGCAGGTTCGTCAACCGGACATCCAGGTCCTGTTGATAGGTCTCCCATGTTATACCATCCACTCCTGCCGCTGATTGGCGCTTCAACTGATAGAAGCTCTCTTTCAACAGGTTCAGGCTGAGGTTGAGCCCTTTTTGGGCGGAGTGGGTTGGCTGTTAAGCTATGCTGGGGGATATGGTAGCGTGGTTTGTAGTGCTTTGGGTAGTGCATTGTACTACGTTATACGCTTATGAACACTGCAGAACAAGTGAAACTATTCCTCCCTGTGGCGGTCTCAGTCATTGTAAGCTGTTTTTTAGTCGACAGGGGGGTAGCCATGGAATCAGCAAAGTTAGGAGGAGCGGAAGCCTCGAATTTTTCACAAACGGACACCAGAGAAGAGCCTTCCGGGGGGCGGGAAAAAGAAAAAATCATCCGGGCGAGGGAGCCGCAAAGCCGCTGCAACCGGAGGCGCCACTTCCCAATCCAGGACCAGCAGGACTTCCGCCGTACAACGGCATCGGGGGGGCGCTAAAAACTTTCAACTGTTAGAGCGAAGCGTGCTTTATCAGAAAAAGTGCCAACAAGAGTTGGTTAACTGTGCATTCATCAATGAAAAAATCAAGACTGCTAATGAATTAAAGTCGCAGAAACGCTATACCAAAGCGAAAGAGATGATTGAGTCCATCCTTCCCAAAATTGCTGACCAACCTGCACAGTATAAAAACGACCTTTATAGGGAGGCGTTTCGAAATATGGCTTACATTTTGTGTGTAAGCGGCGATGCTGTCGCGGGATTACGGTATCTTGATAAAAGCACCGAGCACAGTAAAGAAATAAATATTGCCGATCAGCTGCACTTTCTGTTCTACCGGTTAGGGATTGACCCTTTCCTTGAAGATGCCCAGGAGAAAGGCCGGGTCTTACCCTGTTGCCAGCCCATTCTCGGCTATAAAATGGCAAAGATGTTGTCTCGGGACAGTAAAAAGATAACTGGCAGCAGATTATTGAACGTACACCGGAGATGCAATCTGTTCTGTCCCTGACAAAGAGCGTGTTTCAAACGGATATACCTGATCCGGAAGTCTACATAAAAGAGTGCTGGAGTCATGCTGGCTCTGTCTTCATGACCGAAGACATTCGCGCCTTTCTTATCAATTTTCATCTTTTCGAGCAGGGCCATTACGGAAAGGCCATAGAACAAGCGTATCACTGCCGGAAAAAAAGCGAGTCCACGCACCCGTCGGACTACATTATGATTCGATGCGCTATCCGGTGTGCAACAGAAGCTGACCCTGAAGTTGTTGACGAATTAAACAAACTCGCCATCGACCTCTGCGAGCGCTGCATTAACCAAGGTTATCCCTTTTACGATGAGCTTATCTGGGTTTATCAGTCCTCAAACTATGAGTCGGTCATAGCCATATGCCGGGAGGCTGAAGCTTACTATATGGATCATGGTTATCTTAGCCGAGCGGCTGATTATGCATTGGAAGCAAGCCGTTTTGAGAAGAAAGCCGCAGCGTTCAGATCAAAACGTACAACCCCCTCCCCGGAAGAGGCGCTGCCTGAGGCCCTGAGCGCCGTCACTCTCGAAGAGCCCTCAGCGAGCGAAAAGCCCTCAGCGAGCGAAAAGCCCTCAGCGAGCGAAAAGCCCTCAGCGAGCGAAAAGCCCTCAGCGAGCGAAGAGCCCTCAGCGAGCGAAGAGCCCTCAGCGAGCAAAGAGCCCTCGGCGAGCGAAGAGCCCTCGGCTGAGCCGACCTGCGCTCCGCCCGTGGCTCGGCGCAAAGGGGGAAAACAAAGGCCTGATGGCACCAGAGTTATGGACAAAAACGCGTGTTATCGGCTACTCGAGAAATGGATAGAGGACAATAAAGGGGTTGCTTTTGTGCAGTTAAGCATCGATGAGGCGTTGATTGAGCCGGTACTGAGGTCACTCAAAGCCTATGAAGATGATCCGGTTCTTATGCAACGTGCCGGTTTCTGTTTTTTCATCCTGAAAAGGCTGAATGTGTCAGAACGGCTGCTGCTTCGGGGGCTCGAAAAAGCAATAGGCATCAATCTGACCGGAGATAGAAAAGTGAAGGACCGTGTGCAAATGGTGGTCAGCCATATAGACAATATAGACGGGCAGCAGACGTTAGCAGAAAAAAAACCGAAGCTAAAACGACAGATTGCCTCACTTTTAAGCGCGCTGGCCTATCCACTGATGACCAAAAACCATGCAAAACTCGCTAGGCTGTGCAGAAATCATGCCGATCGGCTCAACCCCGTACGCCGGAGAGCCAAAGCGTGTAGAGTGGAACCCAGAGTCAGGATTGTGTGCAAGAACGAGTTTCTGCTTTTGCAATCGCATATCGCTAAGGAGGGGTGATGGTTATTTCTTGAAGTCGTGTATCCATTTTCTGAGGTACTCTATCACCGTGCTATGTACGGGACAAAACTGCGACAGGCCAGATATAGCAAGGGGATGGGGGTATGAGCTGACGCCCATGTAGGGTAATCTGTGCGGTCTCTAACCTCCGAACAGATAACCACAGTCGTACATGGAAGACGTCAGCTAACGATAAAAAGGACATCCATAAAATTTGACACCCCCCACCACTCACCTATCTTTCTCCCGCGCTCGATAATTCAACGAGAAAGAGACCATGACCCAGGCCCGCAGTACCCTGATCGACCCAAACAGCACCCCCTATTACCACTGCATAGCACGCTGTGTCCGACGGGCTTTTTTGTGCGGCAAAGATCATCTCACCGGCAAAGATTATGAACATCGCAAACCCTGGGTGGTGGATCGCCTGAAGGCGCTGACCACAGTGTTTGCCATCGAAGTATGCAGCTATACGGTCATGTCCAACCACTACCATGTGGTGTTACATATTGATGCTGAGCATGGAAAGAGCTGGAGTGATCGTGACGTCTTACAGCGCTGGACACAGCTCTTCGATGGCCCATTGCTTGTGCAAAAATTTCTGGCGGGTAACGCTCTTGGCGAAGCAGAAGTATTGCGAATTACTGAGTTTGCAGCTGAATACCGCCAGCGTCTGATGAGTATCAGCTGGTTTATGCGCTGCCTTAACGAGAATCTTGCTCGTAAAGCTAATGAAGAAGACCAGTGCAAAGGGCGATTTTGGGAGGGGCGCTTCAAAAGTCAGGCCTTGTTAGACGAAGCAGCCCTTCTATCGTGCATGGCTTATGTGGATCTTAATCCTGTGCGGGCAGGCGTAGCAACGATGCCGGAAACTTCGGATTTTACTGCTATCAAGGAGCGTATCGAACAGCAGCGGGCAGGCCGGCGCAAAAGCTGGTTAAAACCGCTGCAGACCAGTAAAAGACAGGAACAGTGTATACCATTCACACTGGCTGACTATTTTGAGTTGGTTGACTGGACTGGCAGAGCTATTCGTGAAGATAAGCGGGGGGCTATAGACAGTCAGCTGCCGCCTATTCTCCATCGATTAGGCGTGAATCCCGAAGGATGGCTCACCACTATGCGTCCCCACGGAAATCGCTTTGTATTGGGTGTTGGTCGTCTGAAATCCCTGCGGAAATTTGCTGAGAAAATGGGAAGACAGTGGCTACAGGGGATGGTGGCCAGCCGCTGTCTGTTTGCCGATTTATGAAGACTATGTGGATATATATCAAATTTTCCGACCTCTGATCTCATTCATCTACCCCTGTAGACTTCGCACCTGCTGACCTAATGTCTTCGTGGGTTTTCTGAGTATTTCACTCGTTTTTAATGATTAAGGTTTCTGGCATGAGGGGGATTTTTTGATGTCTGAAATATATGGATGTCCTTTACTGCTTCGTCCTTAAATCAGGCTACGCAGCCAGAGTACAAATACAAACCAGCGGGCTAGCATACATCCAGAAGCCGTCGTGTTCCAAAAGAGTGAATATCTATTGACAGGGCTACATTATTTATAGTTTATAAAGCGCCTCATTCAGACAGCGGCACAGAGAGATGACTATGGACTTTTCACTCTACAATCCAAACGACGTTACCGAAATAAAAAACCTTTTTGTCCGCACCTTTTCTGACTCAGAAAGCGAAGCAGAGGGGGAGATTGTTGGCTCCCTGGCCTATGACGTGATGGCAACAACAGAACAAAACGATATGTTTGTTTTCATCGCCAAAAAGGACGGAGAAATTGCCGGAAGCATCATTTTTTCCCGGTTAACATTTGAGAACGGGATTAATGCCTTTCTTCTGTCGCCTGTTGCCGTCAGTACCGCCTTTCAGGGTCAGGGTGTTGGTCAGGCGCTGATCAACTTTGGTCTTAACACATTAAAAGAACATGGCGTGGCGCTGGTATTCACCTATGGCGACCCTAACTTCTACTCCCGGGTTGGTTTTGCCCCTGTTAGCAAAGAGGTTGTTAAAGCACCTTTGCCACTGTCTCACCCGGAAGGCTGGCTGGGTCAGTCACTGACGGGCTCCGTAATTGAGCCGATCCAGGGTGAGTCGCACTGTGTTGCGGCGATGAATAAGCCTGAAATTTGGTAAGATTTACAAAAGGGTAACCAGCGGGTTGCCCTCCTTCCCGCCTCGCCCTTAAGCAACCTGTCGGACATGCTTTCCGTTACTTTTTGCAAACATAATAGCTCTTCACCATGGCATCGAGAAGCACTTACGTGCTGCGGTGTTCAAAGTGCAATAATGTATTAGTCAACTTGGTCTATACACTCCACGAGACAAAAGCAAAGACAGGCCAACATTCATGACAGTCATTCTCGATGCTGTGCACGAGTCTATTAGCGAAGATTGGGAGGGTGTTGACTGGAGCGGGCAGTCAGACAGGATTCTGGAAATCTATCAGCAGGCAGACAGTGATACCAAAAAAGCCATTGATGAAGTGATGGTCTGTGTTTGTGGTTACAGCATTCCATCACTTGTCAAAATATCGGGAGGATAACCGGCCTTGTGGAGCGGTGCTCAAAGATAGCGCATCGCTACCCATGCTGAAGCACATCATCCCACTATGGTTGACAGGAGATCAGCAATCCTCTCCGGCGAGTCTGTCTCCAGAACCCGGCAGGGGTGTTCGCTGTGGACATGACACTCCAATGTGTAACGCGAACAGCCTACCAACTCCCTTTCCTGAGACTCTTCGTAATCAATCCACAGCACCCATGTTCGACCATCTGTTGATGGGTACACAAAGCAGGGGCAGACATCATTTTTATAACTTCTGTCCTTAAAACACTCCGGCACATCAATGCCCAGTTCAAACGCCTGGCCAAACGCCTGTTGATACAGTAACACCCGCCATTTCCTGCTCTGTTTATTTTTGTCGGCTCCAGGCTAGCTGCTGATTTTACATTCGTCCAAGTGCATTCCTCCCTGGCGCATTCCTGGTACGATATGGCCTTTCCCATTATGTTTATTCATGCTCATGTCCATATCCGAAGAGCTCCAGACCCAAAGTAAGACATACCCGGAAAACAGCCGCACCTTCAAAGTCCCGGCCAATGCGTATATAACTGCACTCAATCAGTACATCAGCAGCCGGCTTCTGAAAAAATTGACGTATCACTCGACCGCCGATCAATTTGAAGAGAGCATTAAACTAGCTCAATTTCTTGCAAAATCCATTGAGCCGGACTCAGAACCACTCGAACTGCCGCTGAGGAGAATCCTATTCACTCCGGACGAATCGATACAGCTTCCCCTCTGCGAAAATTTTTCTCTGGCTTACCCTTCACTGATCACCAACGATAAAACCGCCAAAACCAACTTCTTTAAAAACCTGAAATTCGAACTACAGACGGCCGACAGTTTCCACTTCATGGTCAGTTTTATTCGTAGATCCGGCCTTCAACTCTTGATCAATCCACTGGAGACCTTCTCCCATCGGGGTAAAAAAGGCCGGATTCTGACTTCGGTCTATATGAACATCACCGAGCCATCAGCCCTCAGAAAACTGCTGGAATACCCCGCTATTGAAACCCGCGTCTACGTAACAACCAAAAAATCTTTCCATACCAAGGCTTACCTCTTTGGACGCCAAAGCTATAAAAACAGCAGTGTATTAGTAGGTTCATCAAACATTTCTCAAGCTGCACTCATCAACGGTGAAGAGTGGAACGTAAAAATGCCCTGCTCCAACGCACCGGCAATATATGATCAGGCTGTTGAACGATTCGAAGAGCTCTGGATATCCGATCAAACAGTCCCCTTAACCAAAGAATTTATTGACGAGTACGAAGCGTATCTTGAAAACCGACCAGTCACGCCAGTCAAGACCAAGACAACATTCGACTATCTGAACAAAAGCCACCAGCGGCAGGAAAATCAAACCACAGATCAGGCTGTTCAACCCAACGCCATGCAGCAGCAGGCTCTAAGCAACCTGGCAAAATCCAGGGCTAGAGGGGAGAACAGGGCCGTGGCTATCGCTGCCACCGGAACAGGCAAAACCTATCTGGCCGCCTTTGATGCGCAGCAGTTTGAGGCAAAAAGAGTTCTTTTTCTGGCTCATCGGGACGAACTACTGGAAGGCGCGATAAAAACCTTCTCCCAAGTTTTTCAGGATGATGACCTCTGCGGAAAACTGACAGGGATAACCAAAAATACGGATAAGCGCTTCCTGTTCAGCACAGTTCAAACTCTCTCACGGGATAACCATCTGTACGCCTTTCATCCGGATGATTTCGACTACATCGTGGTCGATGAATTTCACCACGCCCAAGCCACCAGCTATCTGAAAATAATCGACCACTTCACTCCGCGCTTCCTCTTCGGAATGACGGCTACACCGGAGCGTATGGATGGTCGGGATGTTCTGAAACTCTGCAACTACAACATTGTCTGCGACATCCGACTGAAGCAGGCGTTGGCTTTGGAGTTACTGGCACCATTCCACTATTTCGGTGTAGCGGATGAAACCGTCGACTATGAGCAGATTGAAAGACAAGCCAGCGGCCAATTTGTCGAAGCCAAACTTGTACATCGTTTAAATACACCGGAGCGGATTGAGTACATCATTCAACAGATAGACAAATACGGTTTTCACGGACAGCAACGTTGTGCTTTGGGCTTCTGCGTTAATAGAGAACATGCGACGTTTATGAGCCAATCGTTTACGGAAAAAGGTATCCATAGCGCCGTATTAACCGGATTGTCCAACCCTCAGGAACGTCAGGCTATGATCCACCAGCTACAAGACCCGACTCAGCCACTGGAAGTCATTTTTACTGTTGATATTTTCAATGAAGGGGTGGATATCCCACAGGTGAACCTGCTGCTATTCCTGCGACCGACCGAATCTTCGACCATCTTCATCCAGCAGTTGGGGCGAGGGTTAAGAAAAGCCGAAGGCAAGGAGTACGTCACCGTACTCGACTTCATTGGTAACTACCAAAACTCCTACATGGTGCCTTTAGCCCTGAGCAGTGAAGGTGGACGACGGGATTTTGATAAAGATACCCTCAAGCGGGCAGTTAGCCATGAGTTTGCTGATCTGCCTGCTGGGTGCTATGTCGAACTTGACGAAATTGCTAAAGAAAAAATCCTAACCAAACTGGACAGTATTCGACTTGATAAAACAGAGTATCTCAAACAGCTTTATCTACAGTTCAAAAAAGATCTGGGCAGCTCTCCAGAGATAATGGACTTTTTTACTGCGGAAAACGCTCCAAATCCAAATTTCTTTTTCTCGAAGTTCGGCTCTTTGTACAAAACCAAAAACAAACTCAAAGATTCAGAAGGTAACCCTCTGGAGTTGGCAGAAAACGCCTATCTTCAGGAGGTTGCCGAGCGACTGGAAGCGATGTGCCCGATCAAATGGCCCTATGAATTTGCACTGCTACTGATCGTCATTGAGCAGAAACAATCCGTCGTTCAAGTAAAAGACATTGAAGAGAAACTCGCCCGCTATTTCAACCAAACGGTCGACAGCCAGCAGCACACTTCCTTGATTATCTCTGCCATGCAATCGCTCTCTTTACCCTACAGTAAGATGGCGTGGACTTTCGGCACGACCGAGGAGAGAAAATTTCATGTCGATCAAGAGCTAACCGGATTGCTGCACAATAACGAATTCGCTAACGCTTATATTCGTGACCGGATTCATTACGGACTCAAGTTGTTCCGTCGTCATTTCAAGCCAAGTGCTTTTTTGGCGAGTGGTGAGCGCTTTATCCTCTACCAGAACTACACCCGCAACGACATTCAGTTTCTCTCCGAAGATACTGCGAAGCGTGGCACATGGCGTGAGGGGGTTAAACGCGTGGAACAGGATTATTTCTTATTTATCAACTTGAACAAAGACCAGGCTGTTGATGCGCACCTTCACTACAAAGATTACTTTATGGACCCTCGCACCTTTCATTGGCAGAGCCAGAATCAGACATCCCATAGTTCCAAAGTCGGCCAGCACTATGTGGATCACACAAAACTAGGGTATCGCATCCATCTTTTTGTGAGAAAACAGGTCAAACAGTACAACATCACACTGCCTTTCATGTATTTAGGACAGGTGGATTACGTAAGCAGTTCTGGCGACAAGCCCATGAATGTCGTCTGGAAACTTCACCACACTGTACCGCTAGACCTATTTGAAGATTTAACAGAGTAAACGACAGTGAGCCGTTTGGCTGAACCGTAAAGGTCAGGCGGCATTTTTCAGATAGCAGCTTCTGCGTTAGAAAACTCATTCATGATACGTTGAACCGCAGGAATATCGGCGGGCGCCCAAACCAAGCTCTCTAAATTAGCTGCTGGCAGCCAAAGTAAGGCCGCATGTTCAGTTGCAACGGGCGCGCCTGAAACGATGCGGGCGCAGTAGGTTTGAAGATTGATTATTACACTTCCATAGTCGTAAGTTGTGTTTTCTACTAAACCGTACACCTCGATATTGCAGCCTAACTCCTCCATGATCTCCCGCTTCAACGTTTCCTTAGGTTGCTCACCCTCTTCGATTTTCCCTCCAGGAAATTCCCAAAGATTGGGCAGACTCATGGTGCTGGAGCGTAATGCACAAAGTACTTCCTGGGCATCATTACGGATAATCGCTCCCACCACTTTAATTGTTTTTTTCACCTGAAAGTCATCCTTATGAATAGAGCCTGCATCATGTTTTGCACTCAAATCCGCAGGCTATCTTGAGCACATTTTCTATATTCCACCCGCGGTGAGAACGACTAAAAAACCATGTAAGCAGTGTTCTCGCTGGGTAGTGAGGTTTAGATTGTGAGGCCTAGAGTTACATAAACGATCCATTGGCTCAACCGGGATTTGTCGGGCATGACAGAGCTATAGCCGGACGGACAGCTGCAAAGTGGCAGCACAAAAAATAGATATTTCAGGCTGGACATATATCGAAGCAAGGGCGTTCCTGCCCACGGCAGATACAGCCCTCATCCAGCCACCAGCAACCCCTGCCCTGAATCAATACAGCTCCCCCCATTTTCTGGTAATTTTCTCGCCGTTGATTTATCAGGTTCAACGACAGAGACATACCAATGATACTAAAAAAATTGTCCGCCCTTTTCATCGCTGCAACTTTGCTCCCCTTTTCTGCAGTGGCCGAGAATCCCCCCATTCGCCTTGTTATCCATGGCGGCGCAGGCACAATCCTCAAGCAAAACATAACGCCCGAGAAGGAAGCCGAATACAAAGCCAGACTTGAAGAGTCACTGAAAGCCGGTTACGCCATACTGAACGACGGTGGCACAAGTATCGACGCGGTGATTGCCTCCATCAAGGTGATGGAAAATTCTCCTCTGTTCAATGCCGGTAAGGGCGCTGTCTTCACCAACGATGGCCGCAATGAGCTTGATGCCTCCATCATGGATGGCAAAACCCTGATGGCAGGTGCGGTTGCAGGTGTGACAACGGTCAAGAACCCGATCGAAGCCGCCTATGCCGTAATGACCAAATCCCCCCACGTTTTGATGGTCTCAAAAGGCGCTGATCAATTTGCCGCTCAAAATGGCCTGACACAGGTAGACCCGACCTACTTCAAGACCGATTTCCGCTGGCAACAGCTGCAAAAGGCTAAAGAGAAAGAGCAGATCATCCTTGATCACGACGATAACAAGCTGGCGGCCCTGTATATCGATCCGATGATGTACGACTACAAGTTCGGTACTGTTGGTGCGGTTGCGCTGGATAGACACGGCAATCTTGCGGCGGGTACATCTACAGGCGGTATGACCAACAAACGTTATGGTCGAGTGGGTGACTCTCCTATCATTGGCGCAGGCACCTACGCCAACAATAACTCTGTGGCCGTATCCGCGACCGGTTCTGGTGAAAAATTTATCCGTACCAGTACAGCGTTCAATATCTCATCCCAGGTGCGGTTCCAAAACCTGCCACTGGATGTTGCCTCCAAAAATGCGCTCAAGGAAGTGGCGGATATTGATGGCAGTGGTGGTGTAATCGTTGTCGACAAGAAAGGTAACTACGCCATGGAGTTCAACACGGCGGGTATGTACCGTGGCACCATCGGCACTGATGGTAAGCCCGAGATTGCCATTTACGGCGAATAATTCGGTAACACGCAGAACCCGGTCAGGCATTGCCTGACCGGGTTGGTGTATACGGTGCTGGTCTGATAAATCACGGCTTGCCTGCCTCCATCCCTCACCCGCTAATCTTTCCAGCATGATCCACAACACGATAGACTTCAGGTGTTATTCATCTCACGGCGGTTATGGGCTATGAAACCGGCAACAATCAGAAAAGACTCAAAACCGGTAAGGTTCTGAGTCTTGCACAAGGTAACGAACGTGATCAGGTCAAGACTTCTGCAAATCTGCCCCTATCACAATATGAGTTCAAACGAGATCAAACTCTGCGGAATCAAGACCCAGCTCTTTCGCCACACTTGACGCTACACGTTTTTCATCAGCATCAAAATCGCCATCAGAAGCACCAATAGCAATGACCATTCTCATAACCAAACGAGCCTGGTCCGCTTTGCCTTTAATTTTTCCAATAGCACCGAGCGCTTTCGCCCGACCTATGTCCTGATCGAGTTCCAGTGTTTCGACATAGTCTTTCCACACTCTCAAAACCTCAGAAGTATCATAGACCGACAACGCCTCATTGTTCTCAATGAAGCGCATCATCTTTAACTTTTCATTGGCGTCGATAGTGCCATCTGCCATTATGACCAAGGCGCTCCCGCCCAGAGCCGCATGCAGAAAATCCTTGGACTTGAACTTTAAAACATCATTCTTGAGCTCTGATGCTTTGGCCATTAAACCTGATAACATTTTTTTCTCCTTCCGTTTTTGGTAAAACCCAACTTTGGTACCATACTACAATACAAAACCGGCCTGCTGACAAGCCCAGGCAATGTAACCAACCCAAACAGCGAACAGCAGGGATAAGCCCACCGCCGTATAACCGTTGATTTTCTTTGGAAAATACAGCATGGCAAGTACAACCAGAGTGATGGCAACCAGCAGCACTCGTAACCATGCGACATCGGCCCCCTGAGGCATAGGCACAGAGCCAAAGATAAGACCGTAGACAAGCAAAGGCAGACCCAAGGCTACCGTAATGTCAAAGGTGTTACTGCCAAAAGCATTAGACACAGCATCATCATAGTTGCCTCTAAGAGCGTCTTTAATACTCAGGAAAGTATCAGGTACAGAGGTTGCCGCAGCAGCAAAAATAAGAGCAGACATATAAACGGGAATATCAAGTCCATCGGCAATGCCTACTACGGCAATACTCAGAAAATGACACGCTAACGCAATAACCACAGTAGCAAAAAACAAATTAACACTGGCAGACCATTTACTCAAAGGTTTGTCATTGAATAAGACTTTATTAAAGTCAAACTTAGCCAGGGCGTGGAAAATATTTTCGCTTTCCAATGACTCATATTCGTAATCATCTTCACCATCATGGCCACAGCTTTTCAACAAGTGCATTAAATAGCCAAGATAAACGATAAGCAAAACAGCGCCCATCCACCATTGGAACAGGTCGAACGACACAAGCATTGCAATCAGGACAAGTTCACCGACCAAAAGCCAGAAACCATCTCTCTTCAAGGCCACTTTGCTGACCTCAAATGACTTGACAGAAGTGCCCTTCACCCCCCAGATACGCACAACCAAAATGCACGACAGAGGAATAACAATCGCATTAAAGACCGCACTACCAACGGTTACCGAGATACCCGCTGCGAAACCAGTTTCATCTCTTAAGAAGAAAAGCAATGAAAAGGTTGTCATCATTTCTGGCAAGGAAGAGCCTACCGCATTGATAAGACCGCCCTTAACACCTTCACTCATATTGCGCCCTAAATAGGTCGCACTTTGTTCGAAAGTATCACACGCATACTTAATGATTACCGATACAAAAATAAGTATCGCAAAATTCCCTACAAGTCCCATAAAAACCTCAAAACAGCTATTTTATGCGAATGTCTTATACACGCTTTCCATGGTACGAGCAACGTACTCTTTGGCGCACGAGAAGCGACAAATGAATAACAAATCTTGGGACAATTTGATACTGAAACAACCTGAGCCGGTAAGATTTGCTTTTCCTGCAAGGCATATGGATTCCACCATCAAGCCAGGCGCGAGCCACACAAAATGTAACTGCTCATTTTTTACTGGCAAATCTGCGTTTTCGGAATCATCCCCCCGTAAATACTGGGCTTTGTGAAAGCTGGCACTCGACCTGCCAGAGCATTTTGAGCAGTTACCACAAAATTTTGCAGAATCATGCCTAGCTTTGATATTTATTGATTTATGTCAATGCTGCACTATAAACGACACTGTATAGATGAAGCGTTTTCTTAAACAGTAGAGCGTAGTATGGCTATCAATTTGCAAAAAGGTGGACGGGTCAATCTGGAGAAAGAAGCTCCTGGTTTGTCCAATATCCATTTGGGTTTGGGCTGGGATCTTCGCAAAACGGATGGATCCGGTTTTGATCTGGATGCCTCCATTCTTATGCTGGATCAGAGCGACAAAGCCATTGGCGAAGGCGGATTTGTTTTTTATAACAATCCTGCCAGCACATGTGATTCTGTTAAGCATCTGGGTGATAACAAAACCGGTGAAGGTGACGGTGATGACGAGGTTTTAACTGTCGATATCACAAAAGTCCCTGAGCACGTGAGCAAAATTTTGATTGCCGTGACTATCCATGATGCGGAAAGTCGAAATCAGAATTTTGGCATGGTCGACAATGCATTCATCCGTGTTGTTAATCAGAGTTCTGGCGAAGAAATCATTCGCTATGACCTGTCAGAAGATTACAGTACTGAAACGTCACTTATCTTTGGCGAACTTTACAAAAAAGAGGGTGCCTGGCGCTTTGCTGCCAAGGGTGATGGTTTTGCCGGAGGCCTGGCTGCGTTCCTCGGTACATATGGTTTGAACGCCTGATCCATTTATTACTAAACTCCTGCGAACGGGAATCTGTCGTTTGTATCGTTTCCGTTCCTGTCATTAACCACCTGCACAATTCATAGGTGTAGGGATCCATTTAAGGGTATTTTCTCATGGCGGTATCACTTTCCAAAGGCGGCAATATCTCTCTGGACAAGGCAGCTCCGGGCATTAAAAACGTCCTCATTGGTCTGGGGTGGGATGAGCGCGCAACCGATGGCACCGCGTTTGACCTGGATGCCAGCGTATTTTTGGTAAAGGCCGATGGCAAGGTTCGCGGTGACCACGATTTCATTTTCTATAACCAACTGAAGTCCCAGTGCGGTTCTGTTGAACATACCGGCGATAACAAAACGGGCGCGGGTGAGGGTGACGATGAATCGGTAAGAGTTGATCTGTCTCTGGTGCCCGCTGAAATCGACAAAATCGTCGTAACCGTTACCATCCACAATGCTGAGGGCAATAATCTGAATTTTGGCCAGGTCTCCAACGCCTTTATCCGTGTTGTGAATGAAGCTGATAATCAGGAAGTCTGTCGTTACGATCTGTCCGAAGACTACAGCATTGAAACGGCGATGGTCTTTGGTGAGCTCTACCGTCATAGCGGTGAGTGGAAATTCCGCGCTGTAGGTCAAGGTTACCAGGGCGGCCTGCAGGCAATGGCAACCACTTATGGTGTCAATGCTGGCTAAAGCCTTGCTTTAGCCAGTGCGAATCCTGACGACAAAGCTCTGCGAGTCTGTGTGACTGTGCCTCTTTTGGGGACTGGAAAATCTAGCTCCCCATACGACATGGTAACGATATTAAAGTCGTTGTGAATGACTGTACACAGATAGCCGAGCCTGGTTGAAGGGATTGTATGTTTACAAAAAACAAATTATTGCAAAGCATATTGTTTTCATTGACTGCACGTGTAGGGACAGGTATTGCTGGAGTAAGACCCGGTTTGTGAATTTGCTGGAGGCCAGGTTTACCTATTCAGCAAACAGTGATTTTTCACCTGCATGACCAAACATTGTGTGATGCAACCCGTGATTTAAGGAGCTATTCATGGCTATCAGCTTACAGAAAGGTCAGCGCATTTCCCTGAAGAAAGATAATGGTTCTTCACTGCAAAAAATGTGCATTGGTGTCAACTGGGGCGCGATCGAAAAAACCGGCTTTTTTGGCGGAAAAAAGATGACGGCGGTAGACCTCGACGCATCCGTTGGCGTATTCAGTGAAAGCGGTCAACTGCTTGATATCATCTATTTCGGGCAGAAAGCGTCCAAGTGTGGCGGTATCGTCCATTCCGGCGATGACCTGACCGGCGATATGAATGGCGATGACGGTCTGGACAATGAAGTGATCATGATTGATCTGAGCAAGGTGAACCCAAAAGCCACGCAACTGGCTTTTGTACTGAACAGCTTCCGTGGACAGGACTTTAAAGATATTCCTTTTGCCAAAATCCGCATCTATGAAGGCACGCCTGAGCATGTCGATCAAGAGTTCGCAAAGTTTGATATCGCCAACGACGCCAACTTCAACGGCTCTGTTTCAATGGTTATGGGCAAACTCTACAAGCACAACGGCGAGTGGAAATTCCATTCTATTGGTCAGCCGACTCGCGATCAGAAGTTAGAGCAAACCCTGACTACCTTCGCCCACGAATTCGCGTGATCTGATCTGGACTTTGTCTTTTACGGTCAAAAACCAGTGCCGACAGTACCGTAAAAATGGTCGGCGAAGGACAGAAGACCGTATTTGAGGTTGACTTGCTCAACCTTAAATAAGACGTCCAGCGCATTGCATTCACCTTCACTGTGGACGTTCTGTAAGCATCAGTGCTGGACAGGGAACGGATGTGTTGGTACACGGCAATATTCCCATGCAGAGGCGGTCAGAAGCTGTTCTGATCCTTGGTGAGCTGTATCGCCGCAACAATGAGTGGGAGTTCCGCTTTGTCTCTCGTGGGTTTAATGCAGGCCTGACGTCTTTGGCAGAGCATTTTGGTGTTGATATCTCTGGTGCTGAATCGCCGGCGCCAGAGACCAAGCCGATCAACCTGAGCAAAATCCATGCTGATTAACCAGTTTCCAACCCAGGAAAATGGCCAGTAAGCCGCTTCATCCCCTCTGAAAAAACAGGGGAAACGCCAAAAATCCGCCACAAACAGGGCAGTTTCCTAGAGGAATATGTCTTGATAGAAACAGGAAAATAGTGAGATGTGGTAGACGATACTGGACTCGAACCAGCGACCCCCACCATGTCAAGGTGGTGCTCTAACCAACTGAGCTAATCGTCTATAAAAGAACTTTTCACAAGCAGAAAGTGGTAGACGATACTGGACTCGAACCAGCGACCCCCACCATGTCAAGGTGGTGCTCTAACCAACTGAGCTAATCGTCTACAACCTGAAAGCGCCTTGCTTGGCCACCTCCAGAACGGTGCCTAATTTACCTTCCGGAGTGACAAAATGCAAGCCCCTGCACGTATTTTTTCAACCGGCTCGATATCCAGAGCGTCAAGTTCATGCTGTCCAGCCCGAATCTTTTCAAATCAGATTGGCGGCTCACTAAAGGGACAGCTAAGACTGAAAGTACTGTCTCAAAACAGAGACATCATTTTTTTAATGTCTCAGGACATGGAGGTTCTACCAATATGTTGAAGAATTTAATAACTTCTGTTCTTTTCACCGCATCTCTTTTCGGTTCAGGTCTTGTTCTCGCTCAAGGAGGTCATTCAGGTCATACCCATGCTAAGGAAACGATCAACATAAATACCGCCAGCGAAGAAATGCTTGATAAGAAACTGCAATATGTCGGCGAGAAAACAGCACAACGTATTGTAGCGCACAGGAAAGAAAACGGCGCCTTCAAAAGCATCGAAGAATTAACTGCCGTGAAGGGTATAGGTTCACGAATAATGAACGCAAACAGAAAAATTCTAGCCGTAGAATAAATTTCATATAAAAAAAAGGTCGCCTGACAAAGGCGGCCTTTTTTTTATGCTTGCCTATCCCGAACCAGTAACCAAAAGATTAACAGGATACTGAACACTGGGAGAATAGAGAGCGAGAAAGTGGCTACAAATGAGCAGAGAAAGGTACGCCCTGCCCTAAAACGAAAAAAGCCCCTTTATCTAAGGAGCTTTAACTTATTAATTTAGCTGAAAAATTTGGCTCCCCGAGCAGGACTCGAACCTGCGACCCAATGATTAACAGTCATTTGCTCTACCAACTGAGCTATCGGGGAATCACTCTCAACTTGGACAGGAGTCTACTGAATCAAGCGACTATGGTCAACACCTCTGCCGCAAAAAAACCAACCCCTCCCTACGTCAAAACCGAATAAAATCCTCCAGCCGATCCAGTGCCTTTTCCAGATTGTCCATACTGGTCGCGAATGAGAGACGCATATGCCCTGGCGCACCAAAAGCTGAGCCGGGTACCATCGCCACGCCGGCTTCCAGCAGCGCTTCGGCAAAGGCTATATCGCTGTCGTAGCCTCCCTCCGCCATCGCTCCCCTGACATCAGGGAAACTGTAAAAAGTACCATCAGCCGGCAGCACAGAAATTCCCGGCATAGCATTGAGACGCTGCACAACATAAGCATGACGTCGTGCAAATTCATTAACCATATCCCGCACACATTGCTGAGGGCCGGATAGTGCCGCCACCGCCGCTGCCTGAGCAATGGAGCAGGGATTGGAGGTGCTCTGGGACTGAATTTTTTTCATATTTTTCACCAGCCACTCCGGGCCACCCACGTAACCAATACGCCAGCCGGTCATGGAATAAGCTTTGGAGACACCATTCATCACCAGAGTCCGGTCATAGAGCTCAGGGCAGACATCAAGAATATTGACGAAGGTACCCTCTTCCCAGAGTGTGTGCTCATACATATCATCCGTGGCGATCATTACCTCCGGGAACAGTTTCAGCACCTCGCCCAGCGCCTTCAGCTCATCGGCAGAATAGGCGATACCGGTCGGGTTGGAGGGGCTATTCAGTACCACCAGCCGGGTTTTATCGGTGATGGCACTTTTGAGCTGCGCAGGGGTTATTTTGAATGACCGACGGGCATCGGTCTCGATAATAACAGGCTTGCCTTCGGCAATCAGCACCATATCGGGGTAGGAAACCCAGTAAGGTGCGGGGATAACCACTTCATCCCCCGGATTCAGCAAGGCCAGCGCCATATTGAAAAAGCTGTGTTTGCCACCCGCAGAGACCAAAATCTGGCCAGAGGTATAGGTCAGACCGTTATCCCGCTGAAACTTGTCCCTAATCGCCTGCTTGAGCGCAGGAGTACCATCGACAGCGGTATACTTGGTCTGGCCGTCATGAATGGCCTGAATGGCCGCCTGTTTGATATGATCAGGCGTATCAAAGTCGGGCTCACCCACACCCAGACCAATAATGTCTTTCCCTGATGCCCTGAGCTCTGCCGCCCTTGTCGTGACTGCCAATGTTGATGACGGTTTCACCGTCTGTACCCGCCGGGAAAGTTGCTGAATCACCCCATTTCTCCTCTTTCTTTCGCACAGGTCTCCATGCAAACTTAACCATGATACCCCACCATTTTTGTAGCAGGAACCCGAAGAGTGAAGAGTCCACACCCCTGTCCCGAACAGAAAGCGCCACAGCTTAAAGTGGTTTCACCCTTCCAACCTGCCGGCGACCAACCCGAGGCGATCAAACAGCTGGTCTCGGGTGCCCGCAGCGGCCTCGCCTGCCAGACCTTGCTCGGTGTCACCGGCTCCGGCAAGACGTTTACAGCCGCCCATGTTATTGCCGAACTCAACCGTCCTGCCCTGGTTATGGCGCCCAATAAAACCCTGGCGGCCCAGCTTTATGGTGAGTTCCGGGAGTTCTTCCCTAACAATGCGGTTGAGTATTTTGTCTCCTACTACGACTACTACCAGCCGGAAGCCTATGTGCCTTCATCCGACACATTCATAGAGAAAGACGCCTCGATTAACGAACACATCGAACAGATGCGGCTCTCGGCGACCAAAGCCCTGCTGCAGCGCAATGATGTTATTATCGTGGCGACAGTCTCGGCGATCTACGGTCTGGGGGAACCTGAATCCTACCTGAAGATGATGCTGCATCTGGATCGTGGGGACAGGATAGACCAGCGCACCCTGCTCCGCCGCCTTGCTGAACTCCAGTACACCCGCAATGATACGGAGCTGAGACGAGCCACCTATCGGGTGCGCGGCGATGTGATCGATATCTTTCCTGCGGAGTCAGAAAAAGAGGCGGTACGGTTAGAGCTGTTTGATGATGAGCTGGAAAATATCAGCTGGTTTGATCCTCTGACCGGCGAAGTCCTGCGTAGAGTGCCGAGAGCAACCATTTTCCCAAAGTCCCACTACGTAACACCCCGGCAGACCATCCTTGATGCCATCGGCTCTATTCACGATGAACTGGATGAACGTCTGCAATACCTGCGCGAGCATGACCGACTTGTGGAAGCCCAGCGTCTCGAACAGCGCACCCGTTTCGATACCGAGATGATGGCAGAGCTCGGCTATTGCAACGGTGTGGAAAACTACTCTCGCTACCTGTCTGGTCGTGCATCAGGATCGCCTCCTCCGACACTGTTCGACTATTTGCCAGACAATGCTCTGCTATTTATTGACGAGTCTCACGTCACTGTTCCGCAGATAGGAGCCATGTATAAAGGTGACCGTTCACGCAAGGAAACACTGGTCAATTACGGTTTCCGTCTGCCATCGGCACTGGACAATCGTCCGATGAAGTTCGACGAATGGGAAGATAAACGACCACAAACTATTTTTATTTCTGCGACACCCGGCAACTATGAAAAAGAGCATCAAGATCAGGTCGTAGAACAGGTTGTCCGCCCTACCGGGCTGGTCGATCCTGAAATCGAGGTGCGTCCGGCCACGACGCAGGTCGATGATCTTCTGGCAGAGATTAACGACCGTACCGTCCGTGGCGACCGGGTACTGGTCACGACACTCACTAAACGGATGGCCGAAGACCTGACCGAATATCTTAGTGAGAACGGTGTGCGAGTGCGCTACCTGCACTCGGATATTGATACCATAGAGCGGGTCGAAATCATTCGTGATCTGCGCCTGGGGGCTTTCGATGTTCTGGTGGGAATCAACCTGCTCAGGGAGGGTCTGGATATGCCGGAGGTGTCGTTAGTCGCTATTCTCGATGCGGATAAAGAGGGCTTTCTGCGCAGCGACCGTTCATTGATTCAAACCATTGGTCGTGCCGCCCGTAATATCAGCGGTAAAGCCATTCTCTACGCCGATAAGGTCACCGGCTCCATGCAGCGCGCCATGGATGAAACCGAACGCCGTCGTAATAAGCAGATCGCCTTTAACAAAGAGCACAACATTACCCCCAAAAGCATCAGAAAAAGTATTACCGATATTATGGAAGGTGCGGTTCCCGGCAGTCGTGGACGACAGCGGCAGAAAGTCTCTGAGCCAAAATCGGGTTACACCACCGAACCGGCACTTGCCTCGTCACCGGACGAGATCGCTCGCCAGATCAAAAAGCGGGAAGAAGCCATGCACAACCAGGCTCGTAATCTGGAGTTTGAACAGGCGGCAAAAACGCGGGATGAGATTATCAGTCTTCGAGAGCAGTTGAAGAAGATATAAAAATCTGACTCCGCCATCCCCGCAAAAGCGGGGATCCGGTGTCTGTTATAGATTCCCACCTTTGCGGGAATGACGATCAGCGCTTAAACGTCACCGTCTCAGTACTGTCAAGATGGAGCTGGGTTGTAGCGGGTTGAGTCTCCGCAATCACCTTCCCATTACGAACCGAGTAACGTACCGGTACCTGGCGGCGCAGGGCATCAAAATCATTCTCGGCGGGAAGAATAATCAGGTTGGCAGGCTTGCCCACTTCGATCCCGTAGTTGTCCTGTAGATTGAGCGTACGCGCAGAGTGGGTGCTGATCAGGTCCAATGACTGATTGAGCTGGTCGTAACCCATGATCTGGCAAACATGCAGCCCCATATGCAACACCTGCAGCATATTGCCCGTGCCCAGCGGATACCATGGATCAAAGACATCGTCATGGCCAAAGCAGACATTGATATTTGAAGCCAGCATCTCTTTGACACGGGTCACACCACGGCGCTTTGGATAATCATCGAAGCGCCCCTGCAGATGGATATTGACCAGCGGATTGGCAACAAAGTTGATGCCGGACATACGCAACAGCCGGAACAGCCGTGACACATAAGCCCCGTTATAGGAGTGCATCGCCGTCGTGTGGCTGGCGGTGACTTTCTCGCCCATGTCGTATTTGTGAGCCAGCGCAGCGACTGTCTCGACAAAACGAGACTGTTCGTCGTCTATCTCATCACAGTGCACATCGATCAGACGGTCATACTTACGCGCTAGTTCAAAGATAAAGTGCAGAGACTCAATGCCGTACTCACGGGTAAATTCGAAGTGAGGAATCGCACCGATAACATCGGCACCCAGCTGTACCGCCTCTTCCATCAACGCCTTACCGTTGGGATAGGAGAGAATACCTTCCTGGGGAAACGCCACAATCTGCAGATCGACCCACTCTTTCATCTCCTCCTTTACCTCCAGCATCGCCTTCAATGCTGTCAGTGTTGGGTCAGAGACGTCTACATGGGTGCGTACATGCTGAATACCGTTGGCAATCTGCCATTTAAGCGTCTGTTTTGCACGACTTTTGACGTCTTCAATCGAGAGCAGCGCCTTGCGCTCGGCCCAACGCTCAATGCCTTCAAACAGCGTGCCGGAAATATTCCAGCTCGGCTCACCAGCTGTCTGGGTAGTATCGAGATGGATATGGGGTTCACAGAATGGGGGCAATGCCATGCCACCCTCAGCGTCCACTACCGGCGCTGTGCTGTCGAGCACAGAAGCATTGTCTTCTATAGCGGCAATCCGGCCATCTTTCACCAGAATTTGGAACGAGCCTTCACGCCCGCGAATGGTCAGATTTTTGATCAACAAATCAGACATTATATTTATCCTTTCTTGGTATTCAGCATGTCCAGTGCCAGATAGCTCAGTGCGCCACCGATCACTGCATTTAAAGGTACGATACCCGGAATAAAATGGCCGGCAGCAATACCGATACCGACACCCGCAATCGCCGCCCAGTTAACGGTCTGAAAGTTGGCTTCGGCAAAATTTTGGTAACGGGCCCGATTCTTCAAATAGTCAGCAATAATAATACCGCCGATGGGAGGAATTGCCGCCGATAGGAAAGTCAGCCAGCCAACAAAATTGTTGTATAACCACAGAGCGCACAAGGTGCCGATCAGGCCATTGACCATGGAAAGGTATTTGCTGGGCAATCCGGTAATATTGGCAAAGCCAAGGCCTGAGGCGTAGAGCGCGTTATCGTTGGTGGTCCAGATATTCAGCCCGAGCACCAATACTGCGGGGATCAGCAGCCCCTGTGCCATCATCACTTCCGAGATATCGGACTGACCGGTTGCCGCAGCACCGGCAGCACCGAAGATGAACATCACGCTGTTACCGATAAAGAAGGCCACCATAGAGACGACCACTGCCGTGCGTGGACTTTTGCCAAAACGGACAAAGTCTGCGGTCAGAGAGCCGGCGGAGATAAAAGAACCTACCACTAGCGCCAGTGCGGTTGAAAATGCCAACGGCTCTTTCGGTGTAATAGCCTGCAGCCCTTCTATACCACCCACGCTATCTACCGCTTCGAAAACGGAGTAACCACCCAGCAGGGCGATGGCGGGTACTGCAATGGCAGACAACACCATAAGCGCGCTGATGCCAAAGTAGACCGTTGCGGTCATGGCAAGACCACCCGCAACAATCAAAATATTGGTATCTATGCCTGTTGCCTTATGAACCGGCAGGGCAAACATCGCCACCCCGACACCAAACCAGCCCACCTGAGTACCGCCAAGAATCAACGACGGCAGCCAGGAACCTTTGATCCCAAAAGAGAAGCGGGCAAGAAGATGGGTGGAGAGTCCCGTGGAAGCACCAATATAACCGAGGAACGAGGTATAAATACCGAGAAGCAAGTTTCCAAGCAGTACCGCGAGGAAAAAATCATCGAAAGAGAGACCCGTCCCTAATGTGCCGCCCGTCCACATACTGGCCGAAAAAAAGGTCAGCCCCAGCATCACCATAGTCAGGGAGAGGACGCCCTTACGCGCAGCATGAGGCACCGGCCCCAGACTGTAATTATTATCAGCCGCCATTGTATTCCTTTAGAGTACGGGAGTTGCAGAAGGAGAGAGAATTCCAGATAAATTGCGAGAAATTCTACGATTTAAGGTTACTGGCATCGACCAGTCGGCCCTGATAATCCTGCTTATCGTCGTATTTCATTGCGCGTTTTTTTGACTTCGACCAAAGCCTTGGTCTTGGGCTGCCAACCCCCCTGCACTCGCCATCAAAGCGGAAATCGCAGCGGAGAGAAAAGGACAAAGACAGTATGGTATGCTTCCAGCTCGCATTGGCCGCACCAGAACTGACTTTATACTTATTATGCCCGGTTCGCTGATCCTAATACACGACCACTAATTGGCTATGATATTTTGAAAAGAGCCTTATTTGAACCCTGAAAAACACCTATACACGTACAATTAAAGTATTATCGCCACGTTGATGTTAAAAATATTACGAATATAAGTACCATCGATAATCGAGTCATCAATCATCTGAATATCATCCTTTCGATCCTCATGGCGAAAGCCCACGTTCACACTCAGCCAGCGGCGCAGTCGCCAGGACAGGGCAACATAAAGCACGCTGGTATCACGGTACCTGAGGAGCTCCCCAAAAGCATTTTGGGTTTCACCCTTCATAATATCGAGAGCCACATAGGTTCGATAGCGTTCGGTCCAGCCATGCTCCCAGGATATAATGCCATTGACCAGTTTCGTAAAGGTGGCACTGGCCGGATCGTCGGATTCATAGGAATAGTCCCGCACCACATATAACTGGACTACAGAATGAGGGCGGGGATTATAGGTCATCCCCGCTTCCAGGACGTTCATGGTCTCCTTGCCTGCACCAGAATTCTTGGTAGGCACACTACGAACATCCGTCACCCGAAAACGCTGACCGGCCTTGAAATAGCTCGTGGTTTTTGCTGTCGAATCCCATGTCAGACCCACCAGATAAGTTTTAACATTAAATTTTTGATAAACGTCTTCCTCGCGAACTCCCGCAGAGTTCACACTCTGACGGCTATCGTACACCATGTTCCGCAAGTTCGTTTCCAGCAGCATTTTCGTCTTGGGCATGAGTCGATAATGGAAGTTGTAACCCAACATCTTGATGCCGGCATCAGCAGACTTCATCTTCTTATGCTGTCTTCCGTCCAGATTGAGAAACACCTCTGACTGGGCTCTGGCCAGTTTATTACCGAAACCATAGCGAATATCCACCGATTGTTTAATAAACTCAATAGGGCGCTGTCTATTCAACTTACTGGGATCCCTTCCGTCTGCCGCGCTGACACTGAGAGGATCCGTTCCTTTATCCGGGCCTATGCTGTTAGGAACGTGCAACTCGGCGGCATAAAGGTTAATGTCAAGACGGTGACGTCTGGTGAACTCATGGTGAATGTCAAATTTTGCGCCGTAATTGGTGTAGTCCAGCTTCCGACCACTCGGATAACGGATGCTGTGGATATTGAACTGCATACGGTAGAGGTTCACACCACTGGTGATCCGCGCTTCGAGGGAGGGCGACGCCGAGAAAGTTGAACTGGAAGTCACCAGACTCTTCGATTTATAAATATTGTCATCATAACCAACCCCCATATACAGCCTTGGCGTGAATCTGATACCCGCAGCCTCTATATAACCGGTAGCATCACGACCATAACCGCCGCTACTAACCTCGACAGACAACGCTTTTGTACTCGCCAACAAAGCCATATTCAGAACAACAACACCAACGAGTCTATTGTATTTGCGTCCTTGCATAATAAGTTCTCAATAATTCCAAAATAAGAACAATTAATAAAGTTGTAGCATAAAATCACTGTGCCAATACAAGTGTGAGACTTGAATATCATCAAGATCTCGAGCCATACTGAATCTTGCTCGTCATAAGAATAACAACTGCTATTAACAGCAGGGAGCAGGTGATGAAAACAAATACAAGGCTTGCGTTGTTTACCGCTTTAGTAGCTGCGATGCCAATGAGTGGTTTCTGTCTGGATCTGTTACCGGATGGGGGTAGCATTAGCGGAGGCAAATCATTTTTCAAAAACCATGCCGATGTAACCAGCGGGCGTCTGGCACTACGCTGGGATTGGAAAGAAGAACTTTTCAGCCAGAAGACATGGAAAATAGACAGCTATGTTGAACTCAGCTATAGCCAGTGGAAGAGCCACTTCTCCGATGGAGACCCAAAGACACCGGATACGAAAAATAAAATCTGGCAATCGAGTCTTTCTCCCATCTTGCGTCTCTCCCCGAAATCAAGCCGCACGATTGATCCCTTCTTCGATTTTGGTGTAGGTCTGAGTTATCAATCAGACAAAGATCTCGCGCAACAAAACAGCTCGGCCATTAATATGGGGGGAACAATTCAGTTTGAATTACGGCTGATGGGCGGCTTTAAGTTCGGCGCTCAAAAGAACTACGAGATAGCCTATGGTTGGTTCCACTATTCCAATGCCTACCTGCACTCCAAAAACGAAGGGCTGGATTTTCAGATGCTTAGCTTGAGTATGAATTGGTGATAAGACAATTCCGATAAAAAACGCCCCTTGCCAATAAATGACAAGGGGCGTTTAGTCACGGTAGAATCCAGCGAATCCAGCGATTTCAATGGGCGTGAGAATGGTGGAGATACTCCTCACTGGTATCAATCAATACCCGTCCATCAAGAAAACTGCGGCCGATCAATAGTCTCTGGGGAAAGTTACTACGGTTAATCAACGAGACCTGTGTCATGGCAATAATACTGCCTATCATCAGAGTCAGATTTACCACAGGTCTCAGTGTCACATTACTGTGACTGATAATTTTTGCAATTCGAACAATAGGAAGTTCCAGCGCCTTGAGGTTATGCCGCTCATCCACAATATGGAAATGAACCCACTCCCTACCATTGCGGAAAAAAGTATTAATATCGCGGGCATCTATGGCTGAAGTCTGTGCACCGCTATCCACCAGCGCACTGATTTTAATCCCTGGCGTTTCCAATACACTTGCGTATTCATAGCGCCCAAGAACAGGCTTGGCAGCGGACGCTTGAGGGATATTTAAACAGACGGCAATGGCAATAAGTGCCGACATAAGCCAATAAAGAGGGATGAAACAACGGATATTGTGACTTGTCACTTCATCATCAGCCGTTCGGCTAAACGATAAAACGTTCTGATTTATTCTGTTGCAGCTTCTCTGTTCAAACTTCACGACAGTACTCCCTTGCCATAAACTCCCGGGCAATCCGGAAAAAGCATGAAAATGTCAGTACCGTTTGAACGATTCCGGACAACATTTCCCACACCTACTTAAACACAGCGTAGACAGTTTCTCATTTCCATCTCAAACACCCCCAAGGATCAAAATTCGATTGACTCCCGTCATGATGGGTATCTCTGTTTTGCAAAGTAAACGTCATTTTTTAGACCACATACCCAGTAGCACCACGGATCTTCAGATGACCTTTTACCCCCCAATGCTGTCAGAACAGTGCATCGATATGTCCAGTGACATTATCCAGCCGGTCAATCAGCTTCAGAGCGGCCTGTTTCTGTCAGGACTTAAAGTACAGCGTCATCTGCTGTTCATACCCATAGGCCCGCTTGCCATCAATTGCCCCGTCAGTGTTCTGACAAACTGACGCATCTTCAGAGCCCAATTAATATCACCAGACGACAGCTGTTGACGAAACGCATTCAGATAGTTTTTGCTGACGGCCAAAGTTGGTGCGTTTGATCTGACTGCTGACCGCAAATTGATAGGCACCATAAGCAGGCTTTGCCGGTTGCTAAGAAACTAACGGAGCCTTGCTCGCACATCCTGCCAGAAGAGTTAATGCCACAACACAGAGCCATTTTTTTCATACGTTCACCGGCCTGTCGCTTTTATGGTGTAGGATTTTATGGTGCGGGATTTTATGGGAAATTACCGATCGAAAAGCTCTGTAAACCATTACAGAACCGGATGAAACAGGGCTATCTCATCCGGTATTTCCGCTAACAACTAGACGGCGTTGCGACAACCCTTCAGATTACGGAAAAAGCGTTGATTCTCTTCCATCAGGAAGAATTCTTCCAAAGGCACAGTCAAACGACGGCGCCAGTTTGGATATTCAAAGCTGGTACCAGGCAGGTTCACCGGAGAATCAATCATCATGCAGTCTTCCAGCTGAATACCGGCAATCTGGGAAGCAGAAAGGGTCAGATAGTAGCTGAAGCCTTCCATCAGTTCGCGGCTATACGCCGGACTGTGCCCCGCCAGAGGATCGATAGCATCGGGCAGCTCACCAATAGCCGCCAGAGTATTGACCACAGCCTTGCGGGACAACTCCCGACCGACGGTATCATGAGCGACACGCTTGTCGTCAATAATATCCAGCGCGCGCATAACCTCGATATCCTTGCACTCCCACCAGCCCCTCAACGTGGGCGTATCGTGGCAGACCAGTGTCGCCAGTGCCTTGGTCTTGAATGCGGACGGCAGTGTAAATTGCTCCTCGCCCTGTTCAAAGATACCCATCACACTCGAATAGAAGCGGGCTGGCGGCAGGGCTTCGGTAATCTCTTCGGGCACAGTACCCAGATCTTCACCAAAGACCAGACACTGCTGACGATGACTCTCCAGCTTGATGATACCGATCATGTCCTGCAGGGGATAATGAACATAGCAACCATAGCGAGCGCCCCTGTTCTCCGTGTTGCCATTCGGACACCACCATAGTCGGAACAGCCCCATGGCATGGTCAATACGCAGGGCACCACAGTTACGCATATTATTACGAATCAGCTCAATAAACGGCTGGTAACGTCTTTCCTGCAGAACAGCCGGATTAAACGGCGGCAGTCCCCAATCCTGACCTTGTGGCCCCAGAGCATCAGGTGGCGCACCGGTGCTGGCTTCCAGAACATAAATATCCCGGCCTGCCCACACATCGGCGCCATTACTATCGACACCGACCGCCAGATCACGGTAGATACCCACCATCATGCCGGCGTCTTTCGCCTTCTGCTGGGCCGCCTGCATCTGTTGGCCCACCAGCCACTGAAGATATTTAAAGAAGGTGATCCGGGGCTGGTTCTGTTCAGCGAAGGCTTGCACAGATGGGCTGGATGGCGAATGATACGCCTCCGGCCAGCAGCGCCAGCCCCAGCTATTCATATCGCTCTTGCGGAAATGTTCGAACAAAGCGTCGAACAGGGCAAATTGATCCAACTTCTCACCCCGCTCCTGACAGAACGCCTGAAACACCTGTTCACGGTCACTCCCCTGACCCAGATGCTTATTGGTGAACTCTTCAAAGAGCCGTTCCAGCACCTGCATTTTCAGAGGCACAATCCGGTCGTACTCAACATAATCTGTCGCCCGCAGCTCAACGAGTAGCGCCCGGTTTTCCGGCTGAGCCAAAAGGGATTGGGCGCTCTCAGACCCGGCAAACTCCGCCACCTGTTCCGGATCAAGATAGGTCACATTATCAAATAGACGACTGGAGGGGCTGTAAGGGGAGCAATGCAGTGGGTTGCTCGGATACAGGGCGTGTATCGGGTTCAGTCCGACAAAATCCGCCCCCTGTTTACCCAGCTCTCCGGTCAGCGTGCCCAGATCGGTCAGATCACCCATACCCCAGTTGCGCTGGGAACGCACGGAGTAGAGCTGTACGCCGGAACCCCAGATCTTCTTGCCCTGCTTCATCGCCTCCGGTTCAAAGCAGACTTCGGGCACAACAATCAGAGACCCCTCGGCAGACAGGCCTGCACCGGACACAGTCAGAGAGTGGTAGCCCAGAGGCAAACAGTCCGACAGAACGATATCCACCTTTGCGTACTCGGTTTTGGCGACAGTGGCCGTCTCTTTCACCGCAACCGGTGCCAGATTGACTTGGTGAGTCACTACATCGCCTGTTTCCAGAGTGATGTATAGCTCCAGTCTGTTCGGACGCTTTGCACTTTCAAAGCACAACTCTACAGCCAGCTCTTTCTGTTTATGAACGACAGTGACAGGCTTCAGTACGGTCTGCCACTTTTTGGCATGCACCTCTTCAATCGTTTTCTGTACGCTGTCGTTAGTGCTCATATCAAAACCCATGGCCATCAGCAACGGAGTTTTGTATTCCGTCTTAATGGTTACCGGGTCGCCAGCAAAGTCAAAGTAGGTGCCGGGCATACCACACAGTTCGCCCAGACGATCAATCAGTTGATGGTCAAGCATTGGTCATCTCGCACAGTAGAGTCAATACCGGCAGCAGACTGCCGGCTGAAAAAGGGTTAGCAGGATCACTCCCAATGGGGAGCACGGGTACGGGAGAATGCCTTGCCTGTGTCGTCGAACACATGGCAGTTCTCAGCCGGTACGCCCACATGGAAATCAGAGCCTGACTCCCGGCAACGGGAATCTTCCACACAAACAGTAAAGAACTCGTGAATATCCGGATGACTCAGGTAGATGAAGGATTCATTACCCAGATGCTCAACAGCCTCAATCTTGCCGGTGATGCAGTTCTCGGTATCATCCTGCTCTTCATGCTGCTCTTTATGGTTGAGCACATCCCGAGGACGAATCCCCATAATCAGGAAATTACTGGGTATATTCCACTAATTCATTGATTTAAAAATATTAAAACGTTTACAGAATGCGTAATTTTACGAATATACAATGGGGAAATGACGCACATCAAAAAATGTGCAGTTTTATAAAAAACTTCAATTTTCTGGTAGTGGGTCAAATGTGTACTGAGAGAGATTTCGAATGGTCAGAGCTGTATCCCCAAGGACAAACCGCGTTATTTCTGCAAAAACACAGACTGTGCCACCAAATTTTTTATGCTCGACATCGTCATCGGACTGCTGATCAATAAGATTGAGTTCGGGAGGGATATTTATGCTACAGCACACATTTGATCCACTACCCTTTTATCGAAGATGAAGTCATCAATATGAGACTGCCCCCCAATGAAAAACCAAAGCGTTACTTTCGCCCGATTATCATTATTGATCATCTCCCATAGCGTATGTCTCGCAGTGGGTTTTGCCGCCGGCATTTACCTTTTACCCATCCTGACCGCTCCCGATGCACCGTCAGCATCTGTCCTCGAAGACAGCAGGCAAACCCAGCGTTTCCAGGGAGAATTTACTAAAGACCGGAAAGACAGTGACCGGGTCCATTGGGGAGATGGACAGTTCAGCGTCAACAAGGACTCCATCAGTTTTTCCGGAAATATTGCCCCCGGGCCAGACTACAAACTTTATCTGTCCCCGCGTTTTATTGAAACAGAAGCGGACTTTAATCAGCACAAGACCGAGATGATTCGGGTGGGTGACATCAAAACTTTCGACAATTTTATTATTCCACTGCCCTCCACCATTGACCCGACCCAGTACAATACCGTCATCATCTGGTGCGAGGCCTTTGGCCAGTTTATTACTTCCGGACAGTATCAGCCGTAAGGTCGTTATTTCCCTGAAATCTTAAAACAGATCTGAAAAATTCTGTGTTGCCGGATCAGGGAGGCGACCATAAAACACTCCCAACTATGTACCATGTCCGGCGCACCAACGAAAAAAGCCCGAAGCGTAAAACGCTTCGGGCTTTTTAATAAGTGGCGGTGAGGGAGGGATTTGAACCCTCGATACGTTGCCGTATACACACTTTCCAGGCGTGCTCCTTCGACCACTCGGACACCTCACCAGATTGCTTTTCAGGGGAGCCCTTAAAAGCGGGGCCTAATTTATAACAGCGATTCCGCTGAAGCAATAGGCAATTTTCAGAAATTCGGTATTTCTCACTTGCCTGCGGTTTCTGCCACTGCTTTAATCGCGCGACTTCTGACACTACATGCACAGTCTGACTACCATGCTTAACTCATCTGGCGTTTTCGTATTTCATCGTCCAAAACAAAAAAAACACGCCTTAATCCCCAGAGCCAGAGTTCGAGCGCTTTCTCATTTTAGTCAGCTGCGAACTCATACGGCCTATCAGTGCCCTGTCTACTACTGGCTCACCAGCGGTACTGTGATTACCGAACACAACCAGTCACAAAGCTGTTATTGCCTCTACAGCGAATACCGGGATGCCAATAAAATGGCACGCTACCATTCCCGCAGCTTTGCCTCCCTTAATGAAGCTCTCGCATGGTTGAATCAACAGGCGGATCACTCTGAACTGCCCTTTATTTGTCCTGAGACTACCCGTGTGCAACCGGTCTATGGCGGTGACTCCGTTGATATGATACCGCAAAAACAACACCTCCCGACGCCATCACAGATGCATCCCCGGTGATTTCAGCCATAATCTCAGAATGGCATTTAAAAATGCCACAGCCGCCACTATCTATGACCAGTGCACACTATGTTTGAATCGCAGCGTGCCGCTTAACCGAAGGCTGAGCCTCACCTGAACCAAGAGCTTACGAACATTACTATGAGCGAAGAACACGACGAAACGACAGATTGTCCGGACAGTAATTCCAGGGAAGACGATAACGAGGGGCTGACGCTCCCTCATAAGAGCTTGCCGGATAAACTGTATATTATTCCAGCCACCAATCGCCCTTTTTTTCCGGCGCAGGTTCAGCCTCTGGTATTTGGAGCCAGACCGTGGGAAGAAACACTCAAAAGAGTCGCCCAGACCGATCATAAAACCCTTGGCCTCTCCTATGTTCCGAACATAGTCGGTGATGTGGCCGATCCGGAAGAGTTTCCGGAGGTCGGCTGTGCCGTCAAGATTCATAACATAGTTGAAGTTGACGATCAGGTGCAATTTATTGCGCTCGGAGTGCAGCGCTTTCGCATCGTCAACTGGCTGCGGCGCCGGCCTCCTTTTCTGGCCCAGGTCGAATACATGGAAGCGCCCGAGGAGGATAAAGACACCCTGAAGGCCTACGGCATGGCTTTGATCAACGCCATCAAGGAGCTTCTCCCTCTCAACCCGCTCTACAGCGAAGAGCTGAAAAATTATCTCAATCGCTTTAGCCCTCGGGAGCCATCACCACTGGCAGACTTCGCCGCCGCCATCACCACCGCGCCAGCCCACGAACTGCAGGAGGTTCTGGAGACCATCTCGGTTCAACGCCGTATGGAGAAGGTGCTGGTGCTGATCCGCAAGGAGCAGGAGGTCGCCCGGCTTCAAAGTGAGATTAGCGATGAAGTTAATCTCAAGATCAACAAACACCAACGTGAATTCTTCCTGAAAGAGCAGCTCAAGGTTATTCAGAAAGAGCTGGGCATTGCCAAGGATGACAAGACCGCCGAGCTGGAGGAGTTCCAAAGACGTTTGCAAGATCAGGAAATCCCCGCAGCCGCGCGTAAAAAAATTGACGAAGAGCTCAATAAGCTCTCCATGCTGGAGATCGGCTCACCGGAATTCAGCGTCACCCGCAATTATCTGGACTGGGCGACATCTATCCCCTGGAGCAAACTCTCAGAGGACAATCTCGATCTGAATTATGCCCGCAAAGTGATGGACAAAGATCATGATGGTCTCGATGACGTCAAAGACCGTATTATCGAGTTTCTTGCCGTGGGTGCCTACAAACAAGAGGTTGCCGGCTCCATATTGCTGCTGGTTGGCCCGCCGGGGGTCGGTAAAACCTCCATCGGGCAGTCTGTTGCTAATGCTTTGGGCCGTCAATTTTACCGTTTCAGCCTCGGCGGCATGCGCGATGAAGCCGAGATTAAAGGCCACCGTCGCACCTATATCGGCGCCTTGCCCGGTAAGCTGGTACAGGCCCTGAAAGAGGTTGAAGTCAGTAACCCGGTCATTATGCTGGATGAGATCGACAAAATCGGTGCCTCCTTCCGTGGCGATCCCGCCTCTGCCCTTCTGGAAGTACTCGACCCCGCCCAGAACAGCGAGTTTCTGGATCACTATCTGGATATGCGTGTCGATCTCTCAAAAGTGCTGTTCATCTGTACGGCCAACCAGCTGGACACCATCCCCGCCCCCCTGTTGGATCGGATGGACACCCTGCGTCTCTCCGGTTACATCACCCAGGAAAAAGTGGCGATTGCCAAAAACCACCTGTGGCCCAAACAGCTCAAAAAGGCGGGACTGAAAAAAATCCAGATAAAAATCAGCGATGCCACCTTACGCGCCCTGATTGAAGGTTACGCCCGTGAATCCGGTGTTCGCCATCTGGAAAAACTGCTGGCGCGCATTATTCGCAAAGCCGTGCTGAAAATCCTTAATGACCGTGACCTGAAGATCAAAATCGCCACTAAGGATCTGGAAGAGTATCTGGGCAAGCCCTACTTCAGTCAGGAAAAAATCATCCAGGGTGTGGGTGTGATGACCGGTCTGGCCTGGACGGCCATGGGTGGCGCCACACTGCCGATCGAAGCCAGTCGCATCCACACCTTGCGTCCCGGTTTTCGGTTGACGGGTCGGTTGGGCGAAGTGATGAGGGAGTCGGCAGATATCTCCTACAGCTACATCATGAGCAATCTGAAGAAGTATGGCGCGCCGAAGGGTTTCTTCGATAACTCGTTCATTCACCTGCATGTTCCCGAAGGTGCAACCCCAAAAGATGGCCCCAGTGCCGGTGTCACCATGGCCAGCGCCCTGCTGAGTCTGGCTCGCAACAAAAAGCCGAAACCCATAGCCATGACCGGCGAATTGACCCTGACCGGTCACGTTCTGCCTGTGGGCGGGATTCGTGAAAAAGTGATTGCGGCCCGACGCAGCAAGATCAAAACACTCATCCTGCCGGAGGCGAACCGAAAGGATTTTGAAGAGCTGCCAGAATACATCACAGAGGGAATGACCGCTTACTTCGCCCGAACATTCGCCGACGTTGAGCAGCACCTGTTCTGACCCGGTCAAGCCCACCAAAAAAGCTGCTTTTCTGTTGCTGCTCAACCAGCAATAGCAAGCAGCTCCTTATGCAGCGCCCCCATCTTTACGCTGAGTTCTGTGGTCATTTCAGCACATTGCTGTTCCACCTGAATTCAGGAAAAAAAAGACTAAACTGAAAAAACAGTGACCAACAGACAGGATGTCATACATGGCAGGCAGCATTGATCGGGATTCAAAGGGACGTTTTCTGCAGCCGCCCTCTGATGCCTCTAAACATGTCCCTAAGCATGTTTCTGAACAACAAGAATCTGCAGTCCACTCAGACAAGAGCCAAAAACCTTTCAAAAAGGCCGCTCAACCGTGTCCTACCCTAAACCGGTTACCTGCCGCTATCAGTCCTGCATCCAAATCACAGTCCCCCGTCCTTATGGATGAAGCAGATCTGCTGTTATCTGAGACCAGAACCCTGCTTAACCAAACGCCAGATCATCGTCACGTCAGCTTACCTGACACCGATGCTGGTGAGCCACCAGCATCTCAATCGACAGAAACGCAACCCCATAAAACCATCAGCGAACGTACCATCTGCACCGAAGACCCCCAACCCTCAAGGGGCTGGTTGTCCATATTGAGTCCGTCGAGCTGGTTTAGTACCAAATCGACAGCCGACCGGACGGTAACCTCCAACGAACCCGGCTTTCTCGACAGAAATGTTATTTTCGTCTTGATCAGCACCTTTTTGTCCCGCTATATCACCGGACTCAGCGGCAAAGATATGTCCTGCACCCTCAAACAGCTCTCCACGGTTTACCACAAAAGCTGTCGGGGTCAACCTTTTGAGCCTGAAGTCATTCACCTGGATTCCATGGAGCTCCCTCAATACGGTGTCCCTCTCAAGGATGTCAAACTCACCCTCCACGAGGTACATCCAACCGCGAAGGGCGAGGGCTCAGATCCGTTCAAGCAACTGCGTATCAAGGTTTCGATTGCCGGCAAGGCGGCCATCAAACTCGATGATGACACCATTCAGGACACCGAGCTGACCATGCCTGAGACAGAACTCACCCTCAACTTTAAAGACGGTCATATCATCAAACGTCTGCTGGAGAGTGGGGGAATCTATGGCAACCTTGGCGCTCTGTTTACCAACCGTCACAACCTGACCGACAGCCTCTCTCCCTCCGCCATACAGTGCCATATTCAGAATGCGACGCTCAGCACTCAGCTCACCGGCACGCCCGATACCGGCCAAACCGCTCTGACACTGAACAACGTCAACCTGTCCATTGATCGTCTGTCAGGCACAGAAAAAAAAGCCGGAGAAAACGCGGGGGAAAAAGCAGAGAAGAGCGATGATGAATCCTACAACATGCATGTCACCCATCTGGATGCGCGTATACACAGTCACAAACTCCAGCCCATTATTCCAAAATCCCTGCGTTGTACGCTGGAAAAAACCCTGCCCCGCACACTTTTTGGCACGACCGACATCCATTTGAAGACCGAACGCATGGATATTCACAGCACAAACGGCAAGAAAAGTCTTCACTGCCCGACCCTGAACCTCACTTCTAAAGGAGACATCGGCTTCGACAAGGGGGAGATCAAGGGTCTGACCATCGCCTCCCAATCGAATCAAAAGCCCGACGGTGCCTCAAGTAAAACCGCTATTGGTTTTCGCCGTATGACAGGGGATCTGAATATTCCACAATCAACCTTCCAGCAGCCCTACGATCTGAAGGGCCCCCTGACACTTGGTAAAGGTGTCGTATATCTGAAATCGGCATCCCCGGAAAACGACGACAGTCATGCCCATGTCGCCTTCAGCACGGAGGAGGCGGACATAACCCTTGAGGGTGGAATTGAGTTCGATGGTACAGCTAAAACCATCACCGGCCATATTGACATTGACCAGCAAATAACTGACATCAAGATTTCCGAAACCAAGGCAAAACACTTTGCCGTGGGAACAGATCCTGATCAGGTCACGGATGAGAACAGATATATCCGGGGCAGCGGTAGCGCCAAAGACATTGATATTCATGTTGCCCCTGACCCAACCAGCGACGGTGAAATACAGACGAATTTATCAATCAAACAGATGAGCGCACAAAACCTTCATGGAATCATAGACTCACAAGGGGCCACATTATCCCATGCCTGGCTGAGATATGTTCCCGTAAAGAGTGAAACAGCCATCGCAAAAAACCCCAATGCCCAATCCGTGTTAGTCGAAACAGGCGCAGAGGAAACCAAACTCACCCATACCGATATCTCTGAATGGATCCCAAGCGAGGGACTGGAAGCTAATCTGGGCACAACCACGCTCACCAATGCCCGCGTCGCTTACCGTATGGATTACACCCCGACATCAAAAGTGGAACAAAATAATTACGGAAAGACATTCCAGCGCACCGCAGAAGAGTGGCAGAGGCCACCGGATAAAATAGTCTATACCGATGCCGCCTACGAGGCCGACACCGTTAACACCAGCATGACTGTGACGACCGCTGAAAACGCCAAGGTCTCCGGGACTCTTACACTCACCAAACCCGCTTTTACCACCGGTCAGTCTACCGCTATGGAACGGATGAAAGTCTCATTGCCTGCGGCGAAGTTTGATGTCAAGCAAATGGTCGGCGGCGACAATCTTGAGCCCGATTACGCTCAGATTAATGACAAGCTGCAAACCCTGACCAAAGATCTGCCCGAAAAGCCCAAAAAACAACTACAGTTGATACTCTCAAATCTGAAAACCCTGCAGCAACAAAAGCAAGAGCAACTGACGCACCAGGACGCCGTCAAACCCCAGGGACAGAACGCCATCGTCAATGCCAGTCACACGGTTTACGAGGTCAAAGTCGATCAACAGGACACCTATACTACCGACGTAAGTGTGGAAGAGCTGGATGTGGCACTCCCTTCGGGCCAGATCAAGGGGGAAGGTAAGGTCAAAAACATAAAGTCACAGATCATTCAAGAGAGCGCTGGCAAATCCAAAACGAATATCACCGCCGATTCTGTTAACGTCCAGACAAAGCTGGATCTGACCGGAACCGATCAGCAACCACTGCAACCGCTACATGTAGAAGCCTCTATGGAACAGTTGCACATGGGGTCTCAGCACGATGCCAGCCAAAAACTCAACGCCATAACCATCGGTGAAATAAAACTCTCCACAAAAAATACAGAAGATCAGCTTGGGCTTGATCTGACTCTGGAAGCCTGCGCAACAAATGCGTCGGTAGCGACCAGACAAGCCCCAGAAGAGCGCGACCGGCAGATCACCGCCAAACTGGACTCAGGAAAGCTGAACATCAAGGGTTCCATCAACGGTACCGCCGGCTGCGGAAAAGTGGGAGCGACCCTTGACTTCCAATCGGATAAAGTGAAAATCAATTCCCACTCTGATGCCCAAAGTCTTACCGCCGATTTTCCCAATTTTGCTCAAGAGATAGCTGGCACACTTAAGAAGAAGAATAACACCCATGCCAGCCCACTGGAAAAATCCGTAAACCTCGATACCCATCAACAACTGGATAAAACCCTTACTGGTCATATCTCTTTCTCGATGAAAGGGGCGCTTTACCCTTTTGTTTCTCAGGCCATCAAGCGTTCGAACAGCCGATTTATCGCCAAATATGCCGGCGTTATTCGGCTGTTAACCTTCGCCCTCAACTTCTGCATCAAGCTGGATAAGCTGCCGGTAACTAATGGCAAAATCAAAGCGGCTGATCTCACTCAATATCTAAGCATATCCTTCTTTAGCCGCCACGCCGCCATGATTCCCTTTGCCAGCCTCTGTGAAAGTATCGTCAACACAATGCAAGGCAGTATCATCGAAAAAATAATGGAGAATATGAATATGATTGACGAAAATACCGGCGAAATACACTTGGCCAAAATTTTAAAGATAACCGAGAAAGATGTTAACTTCGTAACGAACGAAGAGCTACCTGAAGTACGTCTACCAGACGCCTTCGAATCACCCGATGCATAAACCGACTCTACCCAACGCCTAGTCTGCTTTGTTATGGTATAGATGGGCGACCACCCTGACGAAAAACTCACCATAATAACTTTTCGTCCACAACAACTTTCAACAGAGAATAAAAACAGTCGTGGTCGTACCCGTTTTTATAGAGGAAAATTGTATGGCAAGATGCCAAACCGTCAATGCGCTGGTCTACCCTGCAGGCCGCATGAATGTGCTTTCTTTACGGGAGGTCAGTCAGCTGCAAGACACCTCCCGCACAGGTCTTTACAGCCTCTTTCGCCAATGTTCTCTGGCCATATTAAGCTGTGATACCGAACTCGACGATGCCCATGAACTGATGCTTCTCTACAGCAACTTTGATATCCGGATTATTCAGGAACATCGCGGACTGCAACTGGAGCTGATCAACGCCCCAAGCTGCGCTTTTGTTAATGGAGAGCTTATCCGTGGTGTTCGCCAGAACCTGTTCTCTGTCGTTCGGGATATTCTTCATCTGCACACTGAGATCGAAGCCCAAGGTCTGCATCGCCCGAAGGAACCGTACGAAATCACCAACATGGTTTTTGAAATCCTTCGCCATGCCGACGCTTTCAGACCGGGTGAACCGCCCAATCTCGTCGTCTGTTGGGGGGGGCACTCCATCGGCCATGAAGAGTATAGATACACGAAAGAGGTTGGCTACCATCTGGGGCTGCGCGAACTGGACATTTGTACCGGCTGCGGCCCCGGCGCCATGAAAGGGCCGATGAAAGGGGGGCATATTGGTCATGCCAAACAGCGTATTACCGACGGCCGCTTTGTCGGCCTGACCGAGCCCGGTATTATTGCGGCAGAAAGCCCCAACCCGATTGTCAACGAACTGATCATCATGCCGGATATCGAAAAACGTTTGGAGGCGTTTGTCCGCATGGGTCACGGCATTATCGCCTTCCCTGGCGGCCCCGGCACCTGTGAAGAGATTCTCTACCTGATCGGCATCCTGCTGCATCCGGACAACCAAGACCAACCCTATCCCTTTGTACTCACCGGACCTGAGCGATCAAAAGCCTACTTCGAGCAGATCGATGCCTTTATCGGCGATACCCTGGGCAGTGAGGCGCAAAAGCTCTACACCATTATCATTAATGATCCGGAAGCGGTCGCCAACACCATGAAGACCGGCCTGGAGCGCGTCACCCGCTATCGCCGCAAACACAACGATGCTTTTCATTTTAACTGGCAGCTCAAGATTGACCCTGTTTTCCAGCAGCCCTTTGAACCAACCCATGACGCCATGGCGCAACTCAAGCTGGAGTCCGGCCTGCCACCGGTTGAATTGGCAGCTAACCTTCGTCGTGCAATGTCAGGCATTGTTGCCGGGAACATCAAAGAGCAAGGCGTTGCCAGCATCAAAAAGCACGGCAAATTCAAACTGCACGGAGAGCCGCAGCTGATGCAGCGCATCGACACCCTGCTCAACGCATTTGTCGAACAGCAGCGCATGAAACTGCCTGGATCTCATTATGAGCCCTGCTATGAAGTGGTTACCGGGGAGTGATTTGAGTGTTGAGTGTTGAGTGTTGAGTATTGAGTAAAAAGTATAAAAACAAAGGGGAATTTACCTCCCCTTTGTTTTTTTATGGATGATTACTTGGTATCCAGCTCTTCAAAGCCTTTGACCAGATCATCCAGTGCCTTCATCTGGCGCAGGAATGGCTCCAGTTGACTCAGGCGCAGAGCGCTCGGACCATCACAACGCGCCCTGTCCGGATCGGGGTGCGCTTCAATAAACAGACCCGCAATACCCAGTGCCAGACCGGCACGGGAGAGTTCGGTCACCTGATGGCGACGACCACCGGACGCTGCGCCCATTGGATCGCGGCATTGCAGAGAGTGGGTTGCATCAAAGATCAACGGTGCACCACCACTCACCTCGGCCATGGTACGGAAGCCAAGCATATCCACCACCAGATTGTCGTAACCGTGGCAAGAGCCGCGTTCGCAAAGCATGACTTTGCTATTGCCTGCTTCTTCGAACTTCTCCACGATATTGCCCATCTGACCCGGGCTCATAAACTGGGGCTTCTTGACGTTGATGACCGCACCAGTCTTGGCCATGGCCACCACCAGATCGGTCTGGCGAGCCAGAAAGGCTGGCAACTGAATGACATCCGCCACTTCCGCCACCGCCTGACACTGGTGAATCTCGTGCACATCGGTGATCACCGGACAACCGTGGGTATCCTTGATCGCCTGCAGGATCTCCAACCCTTTTTCCATACCTGGTCCGCGGTAGGACTCAACAGAAGAGCGATTAGCCTTGTCGAACGAAGCCTTGAATACGTAAGGAATACCCAGCTTGCGGGTCATCTCCACATAATATCCAGACACTTCCAGAGCCAGATCTTTAGACTCCAGAACGTTCATTCCTCCGAACAGCACAAACGGCTTGTTGTTGGCGATCTCAATACCGTTGGGCAGAGTGATGGTCTTGTGCAGCATAATTTACTTTTTCTCCCCGGCTTCTTTCACAGAAAGTGCTTCTTGCACAGAAAGTGCTGCTTTTACGAACGCGGTGAACAGGCCATGACCGTAGCGCGGCGTCGACGTAAATTCGGGGTGGAATTGACAGGCCACAAACCATGGATGATCCTTCACTTCGACAATCTCAACCAGAGATTTGTCCACAGAGCGACCGGAAACCACCAACCCAGCATTTTCCAGCTGCTCTACGTAATGGTTGTTCACTTCGTAACGGTGGCGGTGACGCTCTTTAATGGTCTCTGCACCGTAAGCAGCCAAGGCATTGGTGCCTTGCTCCAAATGACACAACTGTGCACCCAGACGCATAGTACCACCCAAATCAGAGGCATTGGTACGCTGTTCAACCAGACCGGACTCATCCATCCATTCGGTGATCATACCGATAACGGGGTGCTTCGCATTCGGTTTGAACTCAGTACTGGTCGCGCCCTCAATACCCGCCACATGACGTGCATATTCAATAACCGCCACCTGCATACCCAGACAGATACCGAGGTAAGGGATTTTGTTCTCACGGGCATAGCGAACAGTCGTGATCTTACCTTCCACACCGCGATTGCCGAAACCGCCGGGCACCAGAATAGCGTCCGCACCTTCCAGACAACCGGTGCCATTTTGCTCGATCTCTTCCGAATCGATGTAACGCAGATTGACCTTGGTACGGGTGCTCAGACCGGCATGCTTCATCGCTTCGATCAGAGATTTGTAAGCATCCAGCAGCTCCATATACTTGCCGACCATAGCAACAGTCACTTCGTTCTGTGAATTCTGCTCACGCTCGACCACATCGTTCCATTCGGAAAGATCAGCAGGCTTGCACTCAAGACCAAAGCTCTCCACCAGCGTCTCATCCAGACCCTGATCGCGCAGCATGCCTGGAATTTTGTAGATGGAATCAGCATCTTCCAAAGAGATAACCGCACGTTCCTGAACGTTGGTAAACAAGGAGATCTTGCGACGGGAGGCGAGATCAATATGCTTCTCAGAGCGGCAGATCAGTACATCCGGCTGAATACCGATGGAGCGCAGCTCTTTCACAGAGTGCTGGGTCGGTTTGGTCTTTAACTCACCAGCTGTCTTGATCCAAGGAACCAGCGTCAGGTGCATCAGCTGGGCGCGGCGCGGACCGAGCTCAACCTTCATCTGACGAACCGCTTCCAGGAAGGGCTGGGATTCGATATCGCCCACAGTACCGCCGATTTCCACCAGCGCTACATCCGCATCACCGACGCCGGCAATAATGCGGGATTTAATCTCATCCGTAATATGCGGAATAACCTGAACCGTACCACCCAGATAGTCTCCACGACGCTCTTTACGCAGCACATGTTCATAGACGCGGCCGGAGGTAAAGTTATTACCCTTACCCATGGTCGCATTGATAAAACGTTCATAGTGACCGAGATCCAGGTCCGTCTCAGCCCCATCTTCGGTAACAAAAACCTCTCCATGCTGAAAGGGGCTCATGGTTCCCGGATCCACATTAATATAAGGATCCAGCTTTAGCATGGTGACTTTTAGCCCACGAGCCTCAAGAATGGCAGCAAGGGATGCGGCAGCAATACCTTTCCCCAGTGAGGAAACAACACCGCCGGTGACGAATATATAGCGCGTCATTGAAAACCCGTTATCTGATCAGCGTTTTGAACGCTTCGAGGAGTAGAGGAAGAATGAATACAAGATGGGGTTGCACGATACCAAAAAGCGACCACTCTCTCAACTCAACGGTTCGAAAGAACCGTCCGTCCTCCTTGCAAAGAGGACAGACCAGCAGGTAAGTAGCTAACCAAATTAGTCAATCATCTATTCAGAAAGGAAGAAATAGCTATCCCAATCTATAGGATTATTAACTGCATAATCATAGAGATAATACCCGATAATACTGCCGCCCAGAGTACCCAAAGTGCTAGCTGCTGGCAGTGGCACATAGGCACTAACGCCGGCACCAACCCAAGCCCCTGCGGATGAAAACAAGGACTCAGCACCTATATGAGCAACATCACCGAGGTTAAGCTTATCCAGATCGCCTTTCTGATAGTACTCGTACATCGTGTTGCCCATACCAACAACTGTACCAGCAAACAAACATGGTATCTTTCTGGAGAGATTAAATGTAGCCACCGCGCCTAAGCCGCCACGCAAACCTTTGCCGGCAGTAGTCTTAGCAAAATCCCTGAACTCTTCGTCCGAATATTCGTGTGGCAACACCCCATCTCTCTTGTATCTATCGTGGATATCCAGACCAGAATGAATAACAGCACCAATCAAAGCACCATTCATAAATGCCAGAGCATTGTGACCAGCGTACCTGTAGGAGCTCTCAGCGTTGGCATCGTTGTCAAGAACGATATAATTTTTAGTATTGTCGTGAGATAAACTGTCAGCATCCACATCTTTCTGGACTACATCATTGAATTTTTCAAAATTTTTATCTTCCCGGGCTATATTGTATACTGCCTCTGGCAACTTAAAGGTTGTTCTATCAGGCGCAAGTGAATGCATAGTGCGTAGCTGCCCCCAGAGCTCCCCCGGGGTAGCAGCCGACATTGCATCACTCTTTGCTAAGACATAAACATTGTGCGTGCCAGATGCGCCAAGAACAACATCTTGGATCCCCGTCCCATATTTCGAGCGCAGGGTGTTAGTGAGGGTGTCACTATAAACGCCGCTATCGTAAATCCCGGACTCACCCACACGCCCAAGCTTTTCAGCCTTATGACGAAGCTCACCCACATCAAACTCTTTTGCAACGCTCTTGAGGTAGTCTGTCGCTGCAGTGGTGAGACTTACCTTATCGCTTTCCGCTAGAGCGATAACTCTCAGTTTACGTTTTTCCCCTAAGCTTTCAGTCAGATGATCGGACGGGCTGCTCAGTAACGTCACTGAGACCTCTCCTTGAGTGGGGATCCACATCTCAAAAACTTCCTTGAGCGCATGGGTACCGTACACTCGAAACAAAACACCGTCGGCATTGGTATTCAGTAGTACCGTGGCATTATCGCCCATCAGACTCAGCAGACTATTGCTCCCATCTGCCAGCTTCTGAAACACAGCTCCGAGAGTACCTGTTAGCTCAGCCTTCTGCTCCTCAAGTGCATCATCAGGAAACTTAATATCCATCAGATTGCCCTCGCTATCATACTCCACTCGCGAGCTGACCATAACAAGATCCTGAATATTAAATCCTTCGTCAGGTACTTTGGTTATAATTTGCACAGTTCCCAAGTCCGGAATCGACCTGATGCGGTAGTTTATATCATCCCTTGTAAAGACTTCCGTTTCTGCGCAGGTATGATGCCGCCAATACATTTCTTTGGCGCAAGAAAAATCGAGAAAAACTCCTGAACTCCCTCTCACAAGCGAAACATCACTAATCATTGGGGCATTCTGGAACACATCCGCATTACGCTCCTGATCGACCCTATCAGTCTCATATTTCCACATCGAAACGCCGCCCGACGCAGAAACAACTCCCGAAACAGACAACGCCAGCATCACAGATAACGCCAGCAGATTGCTCTGAAACTCATTCACAGAACGACACTTCAGTCTAATCATTTTCATTTGCTTCCCTTAGTAACAAGCTGGCTAAGTTTAGCCCCCCCCCCCAGAGCCGCCAGATTATAGTGTTAAAAAGTGTTACCACTTTTTTCTATCTGCCATTTCAGACTCCATGCCGGCATTCCATCCTGTTCCACAGGGTTGCTTTGCCAACTCTCAGCCACAAAAATACCGGGATGCAGCAATTCCCGCTCTTTATACGACATCGATAGAAACCACAACGACACAGACTATGCCCCACGGGGACAAGCGGCATCAGCCACAAGAAACCAGCTCAAAATCGTACGAAACAGAAAAAAAGATCTGCGCTACAGCCTTTACGGATCAAGGGATACAGGAAAGAGCGGGAATGGCTGCCGGGAATGGCAATCAGCTCATGCCCCCGATGCAATACCGGAATTTACTTTGGTATCTACCTTGATGTTTCCGCCAAGAAACATAGAGATATTACCCATGCCAGACTACAAGAGTCTGAGTCATACACGTTGGGATGGTAAATATCACGTTGTGTTCATCTCAATAAAAAGGGAAAAAGTGATTTACGGAAGCTTGAGGAGATTTCTCGAGGAGATATTCCATAGGCTTGACGAAAGGAAAGGCTGCAAAATCCTTGAAGGTCACCTGATTCATCGAGAACAGTTAAAAATAGACTGGCAATCGCACCTATGGGCGCAACAATAGCCCTTTGAGTGCATCCCCTATAAAAGCCTACGGCTCCGCCGGAGGTCGTTTAACTCCTGCTTTAGCCAGTGCAAAAACTTAAAAAAAGGAAGGAAGAACCATCAAAAAGGCTATCCACCAAATTTTGATCATAACTAATAACTGCATCATAGAGATAATGCCCGATAATACTACCGCTCAGAGTACCCAGAGGGACAGCTGCTGGCAGTGGCACATAGGCACCAACGCAGGCACCAAGCCAAGCCCCTGCGGCTGCCGATATGGATTCAGCACCTGTATGAGCAGCATCAGAGAGTTTAAACTTATCCAGACTGCCTTTCTGATAGCGATCGTACATCATGTTGCCAATACCAACAGCTGCACCAGTAAGAACACTTGGTATCTTTCTTGAGAGATTAAATGTAACCATTGAGCTTAAGCCGCCACGAAGACCGCTGCCGGCAGTAGTCTTAACAAAATCATGGAACTCTTCGTCCGAATATTGGTATGGCAACACCCCATCTCTCTTGTATCTATCGTAGATATCCAGACCATAACGAATACCACCAACCAAAACACCACCCCTAATCCCTGACGAGAGCACGTTGTTAACGAGGGTATCTCTATAAACTTGACTCCTGTAAATCCCTGACTCGCCCACACGCCCAAACTTTCCAGCCCAATGACGAAGCCCCTCATCAAACCCTTTTGCAACGCTCTTGAGGTAGTCTGTCGCTACAGTGGTGAGACTTCCCTGATAGTTTTCCATTAGAGCGATAACTCTCAGTTTACGTTTTTCCCCACAGCTTTCAGTTCGATGATCGGACGGGCTGCTCAGTAACTTCACTGAGGCCTCTCCTTGAGTGGGGATCCGTATCTCAAAAACTTCCCTGATCGACTCTCGGGTATCGTACACTCGAAACAAAACACCTTCGGCATTGGTTCTCAGCAGTACCACGGCATCATCATCCATCAGACTCAGTAGATCACTGCCCTCATTCGCCAGCTTCTGAAACACAGCGCTGAGAGTACCTGTCAGCTCAGCCCTCGGCTCCTCAAGTGCCGCATCAGGAAACTGAATATTTATCAGATTGCCCTTGCTATCATACTCCACTCGCGAGTTGACCACACCGAGATGGTAAACATGGGATGTGTTTAAAAAATGCGCCGTTAACAGGTCCGGAATCGGCTCGAAGTAGTAGTTGGGCCGACCATCGCTAAAGAATATTCTTCCTTCTCCTCCTCTAACGTCAATAAGCAGAGCCCTATCCGAAAGAAAAGATTCGCTGCAAGAAAAGTCGAGAGAAAATCCTCTCCTCCCACTCACAAGCGAGGCCCCAGTAATCATTGGGACATACTGGGACACATCCACATCACTCGCCTGATCGACCCTATCAGTCCCATCTTCCCACATTGGAGCACCCTCCGCGGAAACAACACCCGAAACGGACAACGCCAGCATCACTAATGATGCCAGTAGACGACCCTGAAACCCATTCCCGGAACGACACCCAAACCTAGCCATTTTCACCGACGCCCCTTCCCTTATGTGACATACCGGCTGAGTCTAGCTCTCCCCCTCCAGAGCCTCCAAATTATAGTGTTAAAAAGTGTTACCACTTTTTTCTATCTGCCATTTCAGGCTCCATGCCGGCATTCCATCCTGTTCCACAGAGCTGCTCTGCCAACCCTCAGCCACAAGAATACCGGGAATGGCAATCAGCTCATGCCCCCGATGCAATACCGGAAGACGGGCTCTCAGCCAGGCAGGCACAGCCAGTTCATTTAGCCATTTTTTCAGGGTCTTATGGCCTCGCCGTCCAGGAAGGGCAAAAGGCTCTACAACAATACCACCGCGCAATGACCACTCTCCCTCCAGCGTTTTTACTGTATATTTTCCCGGATGCTTTTCCGAAGGAGAGGGGCACGCCTGCTGCGCATAGACCCCACCATTACCCTCCATGGAGAGCAGCAACTGCGGTGATAATACCTCGGGGTCTATTCCATGAAGAGTAATGGCGCCGACAGGATCAGGAATAGGACCGACCAGCAGCCAGTGCCGGTAACGGCGCACACACCAACCCGATCCGTTAAGCACCGGCTCACCATCCGGTCGCGCCCTGACCACCTCATCGAAGATCTGTTGCAGTATCCCTTGAGAAGGGAGAGGCAGATGTTGCTGTACGCCCTGCTGCTGTAATTCCTGCTGTAGCCAGTGCCGCAACAACACGTTACGGCGCGGTCGTGAAAGCTCTTCCAACTGACGGCCATCAAGGGCTATCACTGCACCCAACCCGGGCAATACCAACCGTTGTGAACAGGCCGCATAATCAGCAACCACCAGTTCATTCAGTAACTGGCTGGCATCATCACACAGATCAGCAAAACGGCTAATGCAGCTCTTCGCCCCCGGCCAGCGGGCATCCAGATGTGGCACAATCTCGGCCCGCAGGAAATTGCGGTCAAAACGGGTATCGGTATTGGAATCATCTTCAATCCAACACAAAGCATTCTGCCGGGCGTAAGCTTCTATTGCCACTCTGGAGATATCCAGCAATGGGCGCACAAGCCTTCCCGCACCCAGGGGGCGATGCCGGGGAATACCTCGCATACCATCGACCCCTGTGCCCCGAACCAACCGATAAAGCAAGGTTTCCACCTGATCATCCTGATGATGAGCCTGCAACAAGCACTCTCCCGCCTTCAGCTCCCCCTCAAAAACGGCATAACGCGCGACTCTGGCACGCTCCTCCCCCCCTTTTCCAGCAGTGGCATTACCACGCATATGGCAAGAGACCCGATGCACAGACAGGGGAATATCCCACTGGGAACAGAGTGAACGGGCATGGTCAACCCAACCGTCCGCAAGAACATTCAAACCATGGTGCACATGAACAGCCCGCACGGTTTTTATAACCCCCAACGCCCGCAGCTGCCGACAGAGATGCAACAATACGGTCGAATCCATGCCGCCACTAAAAGCGACGACAAAAGAGAGCGTAGAAAGAGAACGACCGTCCAGACTGCCAGCTAACGGCTCTTGGAGACTTTTCTGGAAACTTCTCTGAAACTGTTCGGAAGAAAGGGTATTTTCGGAAAGGGGAGTGATATCAGCCATCGGTCTCTTAATATATGTGGCGGTTAGCTTTGTGATGGATAACTGTGTAGCGCGTTATGGCAGGGATTAAAAAATAAAACCAGAGACGTTATCAGGAACACCTCTGGTCATCAAAAACGGCCAACGGCTATTAACTCACGCCGATCTGACGCAAACGCTGGTAACGACTAGCGACCAGTTCATCGCCACTCAGGGTTTTCAGTGCAGCAAGCTCCTCAAGAAGAGCCTCCTTCAAGGTAGCCGCCGCCACGGGAATATCCCGATGTGCGCTGCCCAAAGGCTCCGGAATGATTCGATCCACCAGCCCCAGTGTCATCAAACGCTCGGCAGTGATCCCCATTACCTCGGCAGCATCCGATGCCTTCTCGGCAGTCTTCCAGAGGATAGAGGCACAGCCTTCAGGGGAGATAACCGAGTAGGTGGAATACTCCAGCATCATCAATCGGTCGCACACACCAATGGCCAATGCCCCCCCGGAGCCACCCTCACCAATCACTGTGGAAATAATGGGCGTTTTCAACCGGGACATCACCGCCAGATTCCAGGCAATTGCTTCGCTCTGCCCGCGCTTTTCAGCATCAATGCCGGGATAGGCTCCGGGTGTGTCGATAAAGGTCAGAATGGGGAGTCGAAAACGCTCCGCCATCTCCATCATCCGACACGCCTTGCGATACCCTTCCGGGCGAGGCATACCAAAATTGCGGCGCACTTTCTCACTGACTTCCCGCCCCTTCTGATGACCAATCACCATCACCGGCTGACCACCAAGCTCCGCCATACCACCGACAATAGCCGCATCATCAGCCAGGTGACGATCGCCATGAATTTCATCAAAATCAGTGAATATTGCCTGCAGGTAATCCAGCGTATAGGGGCGACGGGGATGACGTGCCAACTGAGACACCTGCCAGGCCGAAAGATTGCTGAAAATGCTGGCGGTCAGCGTTTTGCACTTCTCTTCCAGGGTGCTGATTTCACCCGTGATATTTAGCTCATTGTCCGAGCCGACAAGCCGCAACTCTTCGATCTTGGCTTCAAGCTCAGCAATTGGCTGTTCAAAATCTAGATAATTTGGATTCATCTGTCCCGCATCACATACAGCAAATATTAAGATTTGCTACACCTTAAGGAATCACCCGCACTATGTCGAGGGCAAAGATGTAAGCCGAAGTTACTAAATATTACCAGAAACGCGCTCAAGAACTACCACTGGTCCACGAACTACCTCTGGCCCAAGAAGAACTACCTCTGGATAAACTCTTCCACTTCCAGCCCGGCTCCACTTCGTACTCCCAGCGTTCGCACACTGTTCTCCAACTGCAGCAGGCGCTGATTAATCTGTTTTCGATGGGTATCCAGAGATTTCAGCCGGTCGTCATAGGTTTTTTCCTGTCGGTGCAGATCATCCGATGCTTTCCTGTTGTCCCCTGCCACCACATCCACTATGCCAGACAATTTATCAACGCTTTTCTGTAAATTGTCCAGTTGTTCGCGGTTAACCGCCGCAGAGGTTGTCAGGTCCGCATTAATGGTTCGCAGCTCTTTTTTCAGCCCATCAAGACCGGAAGAGACCTCCTTCAACGCCACGGAGTTGTCCTCTACGTGCTGCACGGATTTCTTCACAGAAGCTCTGGCAGCGGCCACATTTTTGGCCAGATCATCCAGCTGATTCTCTTGTGCCTCAATCATGGGCCGATTGCGTTTATTGGAGAGATCCCAGAGTTTACGGATTTCAAAGTTGATCGCTTTCAACTCATCTTTCACCTCATCGACCGCACTGCCACTGCGATTCAGACTCTCTCCGGTCACCGACACAGTCTTCGAAACATTCTGCAATTGCGTACGGGCACTCTGTAGCTCCTGGTGCAACTCCTGCAGCCACAGATAACCGCCACCGGCAAGGGAGAGCAGCGCCAATGCCAGCGCCGTAATGGCGACACGTCCTGACGCAGTGCTTCTACTGCGAACCTTCTCGTTGCGAGCCCTTCCATTTTTAGCCCTTCCATTGTGAGCCTTTCCATTGTGAGCCTTTCCTGCCCGCTCCGTCATCCGGTCGGAAAGATCATCTTCCGACAAAGAGAGCGTGGGCAGCTGTTCAAAATCATCCTGAGAACCGGGTTTCATAGTTTTTATAACACATGGGAATTTCCAGCATTTTAGAACAAACCACCTGATGACCCAATAGCCTTAACATCCGGATACCGTACTAACCGAGACAGTAATTGGCAAAAAACCGTACTCGCCATCAAATCGTAGTAACAATTACGACCTCAGTGCTATTATCTACCGGATTAAATTCTGTCCCAAAAAAAAAGAGTGGAGATAACTGAATGGCTTTTGAACTGCCGGCTCTTCCCTACGCCCGAAACGCACTGGTACCCCACATCTCTGAAGAGACCCTGAACTACCATTACGGCAAGCATCACCAGACCTACGTCGACAAACTGAACGGTCTGGTAGAAGGCACTGATATGGCTAATCAGGCTCTGGAAGAGATCATCAAGACCTCCAGCGGTCCGATCTTCAACAACTCGGCTCAGATCTGGAACCACACCTTCTACTGGAACGGCCTGAGCCCGAACGGTGGTGGTCAGCCTGCCGGCGTACTGGCAGAAGCTATCGCCAAAAGCTTCGGCTCTTTTGAAGAGTTCGTAGCCAAATTCAATAATATGGCTGTTAACAACTTCGGTTCCAGCTGGACCTGGCTGGTCAAGAACAGCGACGGCTCCGTGGAGATCGTCAACACCAGCAATGCGGCCACCCCGCTGACCACTAACCAGAAGCCGCTGCTCACCTGTGACCTGTGGGAGCACGCTTACTATATTGATTATCGCAATGTTCGTCCTGATTACCTGAAGGCCTTCTGGGCGCTGGTTAATTGGGAATTTGTTTCCGTGAACTACGCGTAAGGAACGCTTCGTTGACGGATACCTGATTAAGTTGGGAAATATCCTAATTAAGTTGGGAAATTACATTTCAAGTAACGATTATGCTGCCTGACAGATCATTTTGTCAGGCAGTCAAACACTGTTCTGTTGCAAAATCTGGAGTGAATGAAAAGTCAACGCTTCCCAGAGACAATTA
>SAMEA5043665__coassemble_28_pt1 | contig 52319 bp, 43 predicted proteins | sample SAMEA5043665__metabat2_low_PE_004 | metagenome-assembled genome bin SAMEA5043665 (sample SAMEA5043665) | Gadus morhua | reverse complement strand
ATAACTAAACCAAAACCAATTTGAAACCGATGGTTTCTCTGGGGCTGGACCGCTGGGTTCTCCTGTGTTGGGCACGAGTGAAAATCCTCGGTTTCAAACTGGACGGGGTATAATCCGATATTTTCCTATAAAGCCTATTTGGTATCGCTACTCAAAGTGGTTCCAAATACTCCACCATTAGCTGCACACTACGGCGACCACGGAACTCATTCACATCCAGCCGGTAAACCGCCCTCACCCTGGTTATGGCACTATTTGGCCAGCTTCGGGTATCAATATTAAACCAGATGGCATCAATCCACTCCTGCCCACCTTCCGGCACCAGCATCATTTTCAGATGTTTGCTGCCCACGAGGCGTTGCTCCTTCAATTCAAAGACACCATCGAACAACGGCTCAGGAAAGCTCTGCCCCCAGGGGCCAGCCTCTCTCAGCAGTTCAGCGGTCTCCAAAGAGAGCTCTTGCTGTTTGAGAGCGCCATCTGTCATCAAACAGGACTCCAGCTGCTCCGGCGTCAGCAGACGACGGGCTTCCCGGTCAAAAGCTTCGGCAAAGGTCTGGTAATCCTGCTCATTGATAGTCAAACCGGCCGCCATGGCGTGGCCGCCAAACTTGAGAATCAAACCGGGATGGCGGGTAGAAATGGCTTCCAGCGCATCCCGAACATGAAAACCGGGAATGGAGCGGGCTGAACCCTTGATCTGCCCCTCATCACCGGGAGCAAAGGCGATCACTGGGCGGTGGATTTTCTCTTTCACTCTTGAAGCGAGAATACCGATCACGCCCTGATGCCAGTCATCCTGATAGAGACAGACACCCCACGGCAGCGCTTTCTTATCGCCAAGCTGAAGTTTGGCCAGATCCCGCAGTGCTTCCTCCTTCATGCTCTCTTCGATTTCACGACGCTCACGATTAAGGCTGTCCAGCTCGCTGGCAATGGTGCAGGCATGGTTCGGATCATCGGTGATCAGTAACTCTATGCCGAGGGACATATCATCCAGACGACCAGCCGCATTTAAGCGTGGTGCCAGAGCGAAACCCAGATCGGAAGCGACCAGTTTTGTCGGATCACGTTTGGCCACTTCCGCCAGCGCCAGAATACCGGGGCGAGCCTTGCCTGCGCGAATACGACTCAAGCCCTGATGCACCAATATACGGTTATTGCTATCCAGACCAACGACGTCTGCCACAGTTCCCAGGGCGACAATATCCAGAAACGAAGCCATATTGGGCTTGGGTCGATCACCAAACCAGCCTCGTCTATCCAGCTCAGCTCTAAGAGCGCAGAGCACATAGAAAATCACCCCGACACCGGCAGTATTCTTCCATGGAAATGTACATCCGGGCTGGTTGGGATTGACGATAGCATCAGCTATAGGAAGCTCTTCACCAGCAAGATGGTGGTCGGTCACCAGCACTTTTATACCCGCCTCTTTGGCGGCTCTGACACCTTCAATGCTGGAGATACCATTATCCACCGTCACCAGCAGATCGGGATGTTGTTCTTTGGCAACCTCAACAATCGCGGGCGACAGTCCGTAACCATACTCAAAACGATTGGGCACCAGAAAGTCTACATAGAGTGCTCCCATTGACCGCAGAGCCAGTACGCCCAAAGCAGAACTGGTGGCACCATCGGCATCAAAATCACCGACAATCAGAATACGCTGCCTGTTCATCACCGCATCAGCTAACAATTGAACGGCACGGTCAATGTCTTTTATTGACTGACTGTCTGCCAGAAATGGCAATGTCCGCTCCAGTTGACGACTGTCGCTGACACCACGGGAGAGATAAATGCGCTGCAGCAGAGGGGAAAGATTGCTGGGAAGGTCAAAAGCAGCCGCATCGCTTACGACTTCCCGTCTGATGATGGTGGCGGTCATGGGCTTGGGGAACTCCAAAAAAGACTTTCCACGATCTTAAAGCAAATTGAACCACAGAGGCACAGAGACACAGAGAAGAGCTGTTATTAATAATTTTTTCCTCTGTGTCTCTGTGCCTCTGTGGTGAAATCTTTTTTTATAGCGCAAGTGTTTGCCGGATATAGTCGTGCAACACAGTTTTATCATTAGCCAATACATCATAATGCTCTGGACGTTTATGGAGATCTGCCAGCCAGGATGGCAGTGGCGGCTCCTGCAGTCCGGCACGAATAACAGGCTCTGGAAACTTTAGCGGATGGGCAGTCGCCAACGTCACTACCGGCGTCGATTTATCCGCTCGGCAGGCACGCGCAGCCTTTACCCCTATTGCCGTGTGAGGATCCAGCAGATAGCCCCCACAATCATCGAATACCTGTCTTATCGTTGATATAACGTCCTCATCGGACGAGTCATCACTGACAAAGACATTTCGTGCCAATTTCCAGCGATCAGGGTTGATTGCGATGGAGCCCGTACTGTCAAACTTATCCATCAACGCTTTCAGCTTTTTGCCATCACGATCCTGAATATTAAACAGCAGTCGTTCAAAGTTACTGGAAATCATAATGTCCATACTGGGCGACAGCGTTGGCAGCAGTTGTTGTTGGGTGTAGCTATTATTGGCGAAAAATCGGTGCAAAATATTGTTACTATTGGTGGCGACAATCAGCTGTTTAATCGGAAGCCCCATCCCTCTGGCAATATAACCGGCAAAAATATCACCAAAATTGCCGGTAGGAACCGAAAAAGAGAGCTCTCTCTCCGGCGCACCCAGCGATAACGCAGCATGAAAGTAATAGACAATCTGAGCCATAATGCGCGCCCAGTTAATTGAATTGACCGCAATCAGACGACGACCGTCTTCCAGAAAAGATTGATCTGCGAAACTGGCTTTGACCAGAGCCTGACAATCATCAAAGCTGCCTTCCAAAGCGATATTATGAACATTGTCGGCAATCACCGTGGTCATCTGCCGTCGCTGCACTTCCGAAACCCGGTTATGGGGATGCATGATGAAAATATCCACATGCTCGCAGGCACGGCAGCCTTCGATGGCGGCAGAACCGGTATCGCCGGACGTCGCCCCCAGAATCACCGCCTTCTCACTACGCCGCTCCAGCGCCTCATTAACAAGAGGCCCCAATAGCTGCAGAGCAAAGTCCTTGAAGGCCAGCGTCGGGCCGTGAAAGAGCTCCATCACCCACTCATTGCTATCCAGCTGCACCATCGGTGCAACAGCTTTATGGCGAAACGGGCTATACGCCTGTTCAACAATTTGAACCAGACGTTCTTCACTCAGAAATCCATCAACAAATGGTCGTATAATTTCAACCGCAAGCGCGGGATAATCCAGCCCCTTTAAACAACGAATATCGTTTACAGAAAACTGTGGCAGTTTTTTGGGTACATACAGGCCGCCATCACTGGCCAGACCGGTTAACATAACCTCTTCAAAGCCAAGCTCAGGGGCCTGCCCCCTGGTGCTGATATATTTCATTTTTTTATCCCAAATGCTCGACTCGGATATGCGTCACCGGACCAGTCACATCATCCAGCTCTGCAATAACCTGCAAAGCTTTGATTAAAACCCCTTCCCGGATTTTATCGGTGAGCAGCACAATATCCGCCATTCCATCGTTCTCTCTCGTTTCCTTCTGTAACAGAGCATCGATATTGATGCCGTGTCGTCCAATCACTTCCGTTACCTTCATCAGTACACCGGGATGATCTTTGGCGCGTATACGCACATAGCTGGCCGCAACAATATCTTCGATAGACAGAGTGATTACATCATCCTGTCCGGCATCGTAAGGCAGTGGTGGCACACTCGTACCGGACAGCACATCGGGCGCATCCAGTAATCGGGCAATATCGGCAATATCAGCAACAACGGCAGAGGCGGTTGGTTCACTGCCGGCACCCGGACCGTAATACATAGTCTGACCTGCGGCATCACCATTGATCAACACACTGTTCATCACCCCATCAACCCTTGCCAGCAGATGTGTTTGCGGAATCAGGGTCGGATGCACCCGCAACTCAACACCCTGATTGGTTTGATGGGCTATTCCCAGGTGCTTGATGCAGTAACCAAGCTCTTCTGCATAACGAATATCGTCCGGGGTTATACGACTAATGCCTTCTGTATAGGTTTCATCAAACATCAGTTTGGTGCCAAAAGCATTGGCGGCAAGAATTGTCAGCTTGTGGGCGGCATCAATACCTTCCACATCAAAGGTGGGATCGGCTTCGGCATAACCCAGCTGCTGAGCTTCTTCCAAAACCTCCGCAAAGGGGCTGTCACACTCTTTCATTTTGGTCAGAATAAAATTGCCGGTGCCGTTGATAATACCAGCCAGCCAATTAATTCTGTTGCCAACAAGTCCCTCGCGCAAAGCTTTGACTACGGGAATCGCGCCTGCCACGCTGGCTTCATAAGCGACAATAACACCTTTTTTTCGCGCCCGTTCAAAGATCTCGTTGCCATGCTCCGCAATCAGTGCCTTATTCGCTGTGACCACATGTTTGCCATTTTCAATCGCAGTATTCACAAGATCGAGAGCAACATCACAACCGCCTATCAACTCAATAAGAATGTCGACTTCAGGATTTTTGGCAACGTCAAAAACATCGCTGGTCACGGAAATATCTGCCGTATCACAGGCGGGGTTAGGCCGTCGGGCAGCTATCTGCACAAGCTGAATACTCCTTCCGGTCCGGCTTTTTAATTGTTCCGCATTTCTTTGCAGAACATTCACTGTACCACTGCCCACAACTCCAAGACCGCAAACCCCGACTTTGACAGGCTTCAAGCTGACACCTCTTAGAAAGTTTTTGATCATCAGATCGTTATTACTTTTCACCATAAAAATGCAACCCCTGTTTCCATTATCCGGGGGCGGGGGCGACATTTCCCACTCATGGCCGCTGTTGTACTGCCTTGTTGATAACTTATAGTGCCAGACTCTCTCTGTCCAACAGCCCCTTATAAAAAAAGAGCCGGTGATTCTCAGGAACCACCGACTCTCTCATGTTACATCATATCTTTGAGGGCTACTTAGAGACCCATCAGTTTCAGCAGATCTGGCGCTGGTTGATAACCGGGAATGAAGCGACCATCGTCAAGATAGACTGCCGGTGTACCACGAACACCCAGCTCCATACCCAGCTCATATTGAGCTTGTACAGGACTGTTCTCACACGTCTCTTCTGCCAGAGTGCCACCGTCTTTCAGAGTGGCCAGAGCCGCACCACGATCCTTGGCACACCAGGCAGATGTCATTTTGGCAAAGGCTGGGGACTGTTCACCACCACGAGGGAAAGCCAGATAACGGACCTCAACACCCTTTTCATTCAGAGCAGGAACTTCCTTGTGCAGCTTGCGGCAGTATCCGCAGTCAACATCAGTGAAAACATATATGACTTTTTTGGTTTCGCCCTGGGCTGGATAGACAATCATGTCCTTAACATCCTGCGCCTGCAGGCTCTTGAGGGCGTCTTCACCACGCACCTTGTCGGTCAGATTCACGAACTGGCCATCCTTGATAGCCAGCACGTCACCCGTGAACACGTGCTTACCGTCTGCGGTGGCGTAAAGCAACTCTCCCGTCACCAGCTTGACCAGAAAAACGCCGTCAACCGGGCTTGGCATTACGGCACTCAGTATGAGCGCTGGATTCACTCGATGCAGACCTGCCTGAATAGCATCCCTCACAGGGTCACTCTTGGCTGCCGGAGCTTCCGCTTTAGCAATCTCTACTGCCGCAGTTTTTATTTCTGGTGCCATTTCTGCGGGAGCCTCTGCGAACACATGTCCCGTCAGCGCCAGAGTGGAAACAGCAACAACACTTAACCATTTTTTTTTCAACATTTATAACCTCAATTATTGGTGCAGTGATGACATCAATCCGAATGCCAAATTTTTCGAGCCAAGATTGCCACGTGTGATTTTCCTGAACTATAGACATTTTTTGTCTACATGCTCAGAAATTAATGCCACGTTCAGGTGGTGGGCAGCGAACAGTTTTGTAACTGTGACCCACACATTTGGAAAAAATGCCCAAAATCGCTATCGGCGGGAAATGCCACTCTCTCCCCGAACAATTAAAATAGGGGCTGCATGTCCATGGTGACATTAAAAATACAAAAAACTACAAAAAAAAGGCAGCCATAGGGCTGCCTTTTTCTCGTCGTATTGTCGCAAAGCGTTGGATGAAACGTGGATTAGCCCAGCTTTTCCTTGATGCGAGCAGCTTTACCGCTACGCTCACGCAGGTAGTACAGCTTGGCCTTGCGCACGTCACCGCGACGCTTGACTTCGATGCTTGCCACTATAGGGCTGTAAGTCTGGAAAGTACGCTCAACACCAATGCTGTTGGAGATTTTGCGTACGGTGAAGGCAGAGTTCAGGCCGCGGTTACGCTTGCCAATAACAACACCTTCGTAAGCCTGCAGACGCTCACGGGCACCTTCCTTAACACGAACCTGTACGATAACGGTATCGCCAGGTGCGAAAGAAGGGATTTCCTTCTGCATCTGCTCAGCTTCAATCTGCTGAATAATCTTGCTTGTGCTCATTTGCTCTGTTGCTCCCAAAGTCAGTCGAAATCGAGAATCCGTCAGGAATTCTTTATCACTCGCCTACTGCCTGATTCTTATCCGCATCATGATGTTTGCAGAGTTCCTGTTCAGAGACAGCGCTCTGTTCAAGGATAAAATCAGCCAGCAGCTGCTCTTCTTCACCGGTCATTGCCCGACCTTCGAGAAGGTCCGGCCGCCGTAACCATGTACGCCCCAGTGACTGCTTCAACCGCCACCGCCTGATGTGCTCATGGTTGCCGGAAAGCAAAACTTCCGGTACCCGGCTGCCTTCAAATACCTCAGGTCGGGTATAGTGAGGGCAGTCAAGCAAACCTTCGGCGAACGAGTCTTCCTGAGCAGAATCCTGATGACCCAGGGTGCCCGGTACAAAGCGCGATACGGCATCGATAAGGGTCATGGCCGGCAGCTCGCCGCCACTCAGGACAAAGTCACCCAGAGACCACTCTTCGTCGATCTCTTCAGCGACCAGTCGCTCATCTATGCCTTCGTACCGTCCTGCGACCAATACCAGCTTCTTCCGTGTCGCCAGCTCTTTCACTCCCGCCTGATCGAGTCTGCGACCCTGAGGCGAAAGGTAAATGACAGTAGTATCAGGACCAGCAGCCGTTCTGGCTGCCTGTATTGCATCACGCAGAGGTTGAATTTTCATCAACATGCCGGGACCACCGCCAAAAGGCCGGTCATCCACCGTTCGATGTTTATCGTGGGTGTAGTCCCTGGGATTCCAGGTGTTCACCTCGATCAACCCCTGCCTGCATGCCCTGCCCGTTACGCCGAACTGGCTAATGGCAGACAACATCTCAGGAAAGAGTGTAACAACATCGAATCTCATACTTTTTTCACCATGGAAAATACCTCCATTTCCATCATCTGAAGAGGTCGGTATTTTCAGCACATGGCTGTCAAAACTCCGGATCCCAATCGACCCGGATGAACCCTTCATCAAGGTTCACTTCGGTAACCACCTGATCTTCCAGCCAGGGAATCAAACGCTCCCGTCGGTCAGCGCTGCCGCTGGCACCACGTACCACCAGAACATCGTTTGCGCCGGTTTCCATCAGATGGTGAACCTTACCCAGATTGATGACGTTACCTTCTTCACTCTGGGCAAATACTGTCAGGCCTTCGAGCTGGTACCAGTAGTACTCATCCTCGGCTGGCGCTGGCAGCTCTCGACTGTCGACCAGAATCTCGGCGCCGATAAAACGTTCCGCCTGATTCCGATCCGCCGCCTTCTCGAGCAGAGCGATAACACCCTTCCCGTGGATACGGCCATTGTCGAGCGGGACGGTCTGTTGACGACCATCCGGGTATCGCAAACGCCACTGCCGATACTCCAGGATGTTGGTCATGGGTGATGTAAATGAATACACCTTTACCCAGCCCTTGATCCCGTAAACTGCCGTAATACGCCCCATGACCAGAAGATCATCACCACTGGTTTTTGAAGAGCCGACAGCCTCAGCAGCAGGTGCTTTACCTTCAGCGTGCATTAAGCGCTTTTCAGCAGTTGCTTAACGCGATCGCTCATCTGGGCGCCCTGCTTAACCCAGTGATCAACACGCTCGTTGTCGATACGCAGACGTTCTTCCTGACCACGGGCTTGTGGATTGAAGAAACCAACGCGCTCGATGAAACGACCAGTGCTGGCGTTACGGCTGTCAGAAACGGTCAGATGGTAGAAAGGGCGCTTTTTGGAGCCGCCTCGGGCAAGACGAATAGTTACCATGGAATTTTCTCTTCCTGTAATAAGCGATGCTTTACGGCAAAACGACGAACTTTGCCGCTAGGAAAAACAGCCACACCTCGCACTGAAAACAGTGCGGAGAGAGACATTTTACCCGGCTGGGGGAAAGACCGAGCTTTCTCCCATAAAGGCGCAGTATTCTACGGCAATTTTCGCCATATGCAATATAAGATATTTGCCTGATTGCACTTCGCTAAGCCGCTCCTTCAAGAGCTTTCAGACCCTCATTCAGGCTTTCAAAGGGGTTCAGGCTCTCAAAGGGGGCTCAGGTTATCAAAGGGACTCAAGCTGAAACCCGGTCTGGCTGCGCCTGTATCCGTATCAGAACGGAAACTTCTTGCCACCACCAGGAGGGAGCAGACCACCGATGCCGCCCGTGCCGACCCCTGTTTTCGGCATCGCTGGCACTTTGCCTCTCAGACCGCCCATGCCGCGCATCATCTTGGCCATGCCACCCTTGCCGGTCAGCTTCTTCATCATTTTGGCCATCTGCTTGTGCTGTTTCAGCAGACGGTTAACATCCTGAACCTGAGTACCGGAACCGGCCGCAATACGTCTCTTGCGGGAACCGTTGATATCATCAGGGCTACGACGCTCTTTCCCCGTCATGGAGCTGATAATAGCCTCCATCTGGACAAACATCTTGTTCGCCTCCGGGCTCTGAGCCACCTGCCCCATGCCACCCATACCCGGCAGTTTATCCAGCAAACCGCCCATGCCACCCATATTCTTCATCTGCTGAAGCTGGTCATGGAAGTCTTCCAGATCAAAGCTCTTGCCCTTTTTCAGCTTGGAGACGAGCTTGTCGGCCTTGGTCTTGTCCAGCTTGCGCTCGGCTTCTTCGACCAGGGAGAGGATGTCACCCATACCCAGAATACGGGAGGCGATACGATCGGGGTGGAACGGCTCCAGCGCCTCGACCTTCTCCCCCACACCGATAAACTTGATCGGCTTACCGGTGATATGGCGCACAGACAGCGCGGCACCACCACGGGCATCGCCATCAGCCTTGGTGAGGATTACACCGGTCAGCGGCAGGGCATCATTAAATGCCTTGGCGGTGTTGGCGGCATCCTGACCGGTCATGGCATCGACCACGAACAGGGTTTCGACGGGGTTGATCGCCGCGTGCAGTTCCTTGATCTCCGCCATCATATCCGCATCAATGTGCAGACGACCGGCGGTATCGATAATCACCACATCCAGATGTTTCTGGCGCGCTTCCTGAATGGCATTGCGGGCGATATCAACCGGCTTTTGGTCGATGGAGGAGGGGAAGAACGTGGCACCCACTTCACCAGCGAGTGTCTCCAGCTGTTTGATGGCCGCCGGACGGTAGACATCGGCAGAGGCCACCAGCACGGACTTTTTCTTGCGCTCACTCAACCATTTGGAAAGTTTGGCCACGGAGGTGGTTTTACCAGCGCCCTGCAGACCCGCCATAAGGATAACTGCGGGGGGTTGGGCGGCCAGATTCAGCTCATCATTGGCCGTCCCCATCACGGCAACCAGCTCGCTGTTAACGATCTTGACGAACACCTGACCAGGGCTCAGGCTCTGCTGAACCTCCTGCCCGATCGCGCGATCGCGCACCCGGTTGATAAATTCCTTGACCACCGGCAATGCGACGTCGGCCTCCAGCAAGGCCATACGCACTTCACGGAGGGTATCTTTGATATTGTCTTCAGTTAACTTCGCCTGGCCGGTGACGTGCTTTAGCGTCCTCGACAGGCGTTCAGAAAGATTCTCGAACATCCGGCGCTCTCTTAAATTTTGGCGTCCATAAAACGGTCAAGTATACCTGCTCTGCCTGCCATCCTGCATCTTTACCTCTTCATTGAAGACCGTAAATTACGTATATCAACATTTTCCCACCACATAAATACAAACAAATGGAACAAATCAAACTATCTTGCTCAACCTACAATTTTGCTCAACCTACAGTGCATCTCAGGAGCAGTGTAATGCCGAAGCCGAAAAATATTCGTTATTTCTTTTGCACTCTGGCTGTCTTGCTAGGGGTCCGCACGCCCCTGCACGCCTCGTCGGAACATTACAATGTGCGTCAGGCAATCCTGACCAGAAATTATATGGCGCATGAGCGGTTCTTTAACCGCCTTACGCCTACATTCGAGACTTTACAACTTACGATTCCTTATCAGATTAAGGCTCAAAAGAGCAATACACGTCAGGAACTCAATGGTATTTTTCGTGAATACCCCAGATCCAGGGCAACCACTTATGCCCTTGTGACTGCTGTTCCTGTCCTTTTCTTATTTGCAAGCCGTCATACACTGTCAAGCTGGATATCTGATATATCCACTGCATCCCCGGACTCTATCGCCCAGCAATATTTTTATATTGCCCTGACTATCTCTTATGGCATCTATCATATATTCTACCCCGCTCTCAACCAGTTTTACTACTCAGCTATAACCGCCTACCTGCCAGAAAATGATCTTATTTTGCAGTACGGCAGCAAAAAGCACCTCCTTTCCACCTCGCTGCAGGCCTTCATTGAAAACACCATTATCTATCCACATTGGGAGGCGCCTGTAGATATTTCTCTGGAGAGAATACAGAAAATTCTTAATAAGGCACTACGGCTTCCCATTATGACCAAAGAGCTTCACTACGATCATGAGAAGGTGACTGTTGCTCTGAAACACTACCCTCAGGAAGTGAAGAAACGTCTGGATCGTTTCGCCCACGCTGAAATCCTGTATCAAAATATGACCCCCCCTCCCTCTCACCGTTTCCCCATCTACCTGCAAGGAGCTCCGGGAACCGGTAAAACCTTTGCTGCCAGCCAACTGGCCAAAACCATGGGAACAACACTGGCGACTGTGTCCCTCGATGGAGCCACCATTGACGATATTGTCGGTACCCCCTTTGAGAATGCTGATGCCAAGTCTGGTCGACTTCTGGATGCCATCATTGCCAATACCCATTCCACCCATGATATTAATCACAAGAACCAAATTCTCATTATTGATGAGTTTGATCGCCTGCTGACATCAGAAGATAAACAGTCTAAAGATCTGTTGAGCTTTATGCTCAAACTGCTCGATCCAACAACACGCCACTTTTATTCGCCCTACCTGAGGACCTCTATCAATCTGCCTGATACCATCATTCTGGCGGGCAATCAGGATATTTCCGAGCTGACAAAGCAGAGCCCACGCCTGGAAGCCCTGGACTCCCGACTGGAAACAATCCGGTTTCCCGGCTTTGACGATGAGGCTAAATTCAATATTGCTATAGAGTCCATCATTCCCAGATTGGAAAAGAGCTACCAATCACTGAATTCCTTCTTTGATGATTTCACTCTTCCTGAGGAAGACCTTGATCGCCTGAAAGCTTTTATTGTCAGCGATGAAGATCCCGGCCTGCGCAGCATGGAAAAATTTATCTTCATCCTGTTCGAGGAACACCTTAACGAACACAAATCATGATCTGCCCCCCTTCACCACCGCCCCGGCTTATGCCAAACTCAGAGTTGGTGAAGAAGGTGGATCAATGTCAGTAGAAACATTCAGTACCGTTGCCATTGTTTTTTATGTAGCCAGCGCACTGTGTCAGTGGTTTCGTATTCAGGAACGGAACATCAGCAAACTTACTGTGCAGCTGCTGGCTCTGGCGGGAGCCGCTGCACAAACCCTGAGCATCTATTGCATCATCCACCCACCATTGGGTATTAATCTGCACTTTTTCGCCGTTGGTTCACTCTGCTCGTGGCTGGTTATTCTGGTTGTTCTGATCAGCAGTGTTCGCAAACCTGTGGAAAATCTGCTTGTGGTACTGCTACCCATGGCCATTGCTGCTATCGCCACCAGCACCTTCATTCCTGTCCGGCCCTCACTGCTGGCAAACAAAACACCTGGAATGGTGAGTCATATCCTTGTCTCCGTACTGGCCTACAGTACACTCACCATCGCAGCCTTTCAGGCTGTTTTGCTGGCCTATCAGGAAAATCTGCTTAAACATCACCATCCCACGGGTATCATCCGGGCATTTCCGCCGATGCAGACCATGGAAAAACTGCTGTTCGAGTTTCTCTGGGCGGGTTTGATTCTTTTGACGGCCAGCCTTGCCAGCGGTTTTGTCTTTCTGCAGGACATGTTTGCCCAACACGTGGCTCACAAGACAATTTTGTCTGTACTGGCATGGCTACTGTTCGCTACTCTTCTGGCCGGACGAATGATTCTCGGCTGGCGGGGGCGCACTGCAATTCGCTGGACTCTCAGTGGTTTCGTACTACTGATGCTGGCGTTTTTTGGCAGTAAATTTGTTATGGATCTGGTTATCAACTGAGAGCACATCACTTTGAACGAAACACCCATCGGCATCCTGCTGGGCGTACTGGTTTTTCTGCTGTTACTGTCTGCCTTTTTCTCTGGCTCCGAAACCGGCATGATGGCCCTGAACCGCTATCGGCTGCGCCACTTAGTGCGCAGCGGTCACAAAGGCGCACAGCGCACCAGTGAGCTGCTGGATCGGCCTGACCGACTCATCGGCGTCATCCTGATCGGTAATAATTTTGTCAACAATCTCTCTGCCGCTATCACCACGGTGATCGCCATTCGGCTATGGGGGGATGCCGGGATTGCAGCCGCCACACTGCTGCTGACCCTGGTCGTGCTGATATTCAGTGAAGTGACGCCGAAAACCCTGGCCGCCATGAAACCGGAAAGAATTGCCTTTCCCTCATCCCTTATTCTGAAACCACTGCTGAAACTGCTTTACCCACTGGTCTGGTCGGCCAATACCCTGTCTAACGGCTTGCTACGCCTGATGCGAGTCAATCCGGAAGATGCCTCTGGCGACCAGCTCAGCCAGGAGGAGTTGCGCACTGTTGTCAACGAAGCAGGCAGTCTCATTCCTACTCGTCACAAAAGTATGTTGCTGAGCATTCTTGATCTGGAAAAGGTGACGGTGGATGACATTATGATTCCCCGCAACGAGATCATTGGTATCGATATCGAGGAGGATTTCGAAGATATCCTTGGCCAGTTACGCAATGCCCAACATACGCGAGTGCCTGTTTATAAAGGGGATATCAACAATATCGTCGGCATGCTGCACATGCGTAATGTCGCACGACTGCTCAATCTGGATGAAATCAATAAAACCACTTTGCTGCAGGAGACATCCGAACCTTACTTTGTGCCGGAAGTCACACCTTTGCACACCCAGCTGGTCAATTTCCAGAAAAAGAAACTGCGCTCGGCTTTCGTTGTTGATGAGTACGGCGATGTACTCGGTCTGGTCACCCTTGAAGATATCCTGGAAGAGATTGTCGGTGATTTCACCACATCCGATGTTGAAGATCTCAACCACGACGTTGTACCACAAGATGATGGCTCTTACATCGTGGATGGTGCAACCAGCATACGTGACATCAATAAATCCCTGGGTTGGGAGCTGCCTATTGATGGACCAAAAACCCTGAACGGTCTGATCACCGAGCACCTGGAAGAGATCCCTGAGCACGCTGCCAGTATGACGCTGGATAAATACCGTCTGGAAATTTTGGAGATTCGGAATAACCGGGCACAGTCCATCAGGATATGGACTATCTGATCGATCCCCGGCTTTTAGGTGGTTTTTTGAGAGCGGGCACTAGACTTCACAACTCCAGTGCCCTTTTTCCTGAATGGCAGCGCGGATTTGAGGAACGTCCAGAGGCAGACCGGCATCCAGGGTTACGTTAAGAAACTCCACCAGCATGATCGCGGTCAGCCCCCAGATGGTGTATTCCTCAAACTGCCATGCCGGCACCTGGAAAACCACGCCACGATAACGCAGCTGATCGATGCGCAGCCGATCCTGCTCCAGAAAATAACTGACCGGTACCCGGAATATTCTGTCCAGTTCATCAGGATTGGCGACCAGCTCCACATTGGGATCGATCACTCCGACAAACGGGGTCACCTTAATGCCGAAGCGGGAGACGACCTCCCCGGTTGAACCGAGAACGTTCACCTGATCACCACGCAGACCGATCTCTTCATGGGATTCACGCAACGCGGTATGAACCAGATCAGGGTCACAGGGGTCACGCTTACCACCGGGAAACGCCACCTCGCCACCATGGGTATTCAGCCGTGTAGCACGCCGGGTAAACACGATTTCCGGATCAGTACTACTCCGGGTTATTGGAATCAGCACGGCGGCTTCCGGTGCGCTTATATTTAATCGGCGCGGATTATGCGCCCTCAATTGCTTGTGTATATGTTCAATCATATCTGTACGAACATCCTTGCCCGTGTTGCATCGTCTTGTAATATGTGAGTCCAGCATAGCAGCTCCACCGCCAATAGCGGAACCTTCCCCGCAAGCGGCACGGCTAAATTTCCAACACCCGATATTCACCGCCCAGCAATAAATCAATAAATGTGCTGAAGGATAATCCGGTACCCATTTTCTGATCCAGCTTGCGCGCCCGTTCTCGCAAGATCAGCGGATTAACCAGCTGCCGATGCTTCAATGCGGCCAGCACCACCATACCACTCTCCGTACGCTCCCACACGAACACATGGGGAAACACAGCCAGGACGCTGTCAATATCACTCTCTACCTTCTTGCGATCACCACCGAGAGTGACAATCAGTACACCGGGCTCAGTCAGACGCTCGCGCACCTCTGCAATAAACGATTTCTCTCGCGCATAGTCAGGCAGACCACTCCCCCTGTGTCGGGATAGCCCATCTGCCCCCGCATCCAGATAGATCACATCATAGCTATTCCTGGGACGGCCCAGCAGATAATCCAGTCTGGAATCCTGACGAATAGTCAGCTGGTCATTAGAGCGCAGCCCAAAATAGGTGTCCGCCGCTTTGATCAGCTCTGGATCGTACTCTATAACATCGAGAATCTGAGCGGGTGTCGCACTGCGTAAAAAGTTGATCAGCCCAATATTATGTAACCCGACAACAAGTGAGCGCACCGGCGTCGGCACCAGCAAAAATGAGGCCAGAAACTCCCGTTCATCCTTCTGCAACAGCTCTTCCGGCTGCGCCATATTAATTCGGGAAGCGATGAACTCCTGACCCGCAATATCATGAAAAAGAAGAGAGCGGAACACATCCTCATCAACGAGCTTCAATCCATGATATTTGTCCGTAGCCTTCGAGAGCACAACCCCCTCCTCCGGCAAGGGAAGGAAGCCGTTTATGCACATGAGCGACTTGGCCCCTGCATTCAAGGTATACACTGACACCACAAGGATCAGGCATTTTATGACCATCACTCGTCGAGCACATCTCATCACCGTCGTTATGCCCGTTGTTATGGCAGTTGTTATGGCAGTTGTCATGGCTGGAAAACATAATAAAGTATAGTTATCTATCGACAACGGCAGCAGCGAAAAAGTTCCCGAGGGGGTATAACTTTGATCCCCGTTGCCTACAGTTCTGGCAGACTGATCTGACCAACAGAAAAACACCCCTCACGTTTTTCAGCGCAGAGAGAACAGAAATGAAATATTGCAGCCAGTGTGGAATGACTCTCATCCTGACCATACCAGAAGGTGATAATCGTGAACGGCACGTTTGCAGTGGCTGTCAGACTATTCATTATCAGAACCCGAAAATTGTTACCGGCACGCTGCCGGTGATCGGCGATAAAATCTTGCTGTGCCGTCGTGCCATTGAGCCTCGCTACGGACTGTGGACCCTTCCCGCCGGCTTTATGGAAAATGGCGAATCGGTACTGGACGCCGCCCGCCGGGAAACTTGGGAGGAGGCGTGTACCCACACCTGCCGGGAGCAGCTTTACATGATGATCAGCCAGCCATGCATCAACCAGGTCTGTATGTTTTATCGGGCCGAGATTGACACACGGTATACGGAAGAACCCCACTTTGCAGCCGGACAGGAGAGTCTGGAAGTCCGTCTGTTTGATGAGCAGGATATTCCCTGGGATAAGCTGGCTTTTCCTACGATAACTCGCACCCTGGAGCTATTTTTCCGAGATCGGATCAATGGGAAATTTCCATTACGGGAGGAAAGCTTATGACACTTGTCGTTACGCCAGCATACTTACTGCACCCTGTCGCAACAAAGGGCTTGCCAACAGAGTCAGACGGCCACACCTGAAGTACACATAAAACAAATAAACACATTAATGAAACAACTTAACTCCATGTGGATGTTCTATGATCCTACCTCATTAATTAGGGGTGTATATCTCCGTGGTTAATACTCAGTTACTCAAATTGTCCCGCTTTGTGCTTTCAATGATGCTTGGTTTTACCATGAGCCTTCTGCTCATGGGAACTATAGCAAAGGCTGATATAGAAATAGCCGGCTACAATCCAGCAGAAGTTCAGCGCTGCTCAATTCGTGACTCCATGGTCATACTAAGATTTTTTGATTCACTCAATGAGCTGTTGACTCTCGAAGAGTACAACGAAGCAGACATCCAGAAAAAAGTTGAAATAGCACGCTCCACCACCAGCGACGCATATTCGAAACTCTCAAGACTAGATCCTGCAATGTCGTTATTTTTTGAGGCTGTAGTGTGTGGGGCTACCGCTGCTGCTTCATGGTGGGGGGGGGTGCCCGTGCAATCAAACGGCTTAACAACTCCGCAGCAGTAGCCATGTTCTTAGGGCAAACAACCCCACTAATTTATGGGGTAACTGCAATATTACTATCTCACATTGCGTATACCTTATTTCCTCCGAGCCTGCAAGAGCTACTTTTTATTCATCAATACGGCAGCAAAAAACTTCTCTTTGATAAATCCATGCAGCAGCACATAGAGAACGAGCTCTTCTACAACTATTGGCGAACCCCAACGCAGGACAAACTCTACCAGCTCGAACGGGTTCTTGATGTTGCCTTGCGCCTGCCGCTTTACAAGAAAGACCTTGCCTATAATGAAGAATCTTTTTCAAAATCTTTCAAGAACTACCCATCAGACATCATTGAGCAGCTGAGAAAGGTTACCAAAGCTGAACTCGCTTTTCGGAAAATGGAGCCAGCTCCGGATCAGCATTACATTATTTACCTTCATGGTGAGCCCGGAACAGGAAAGACTCACGCAGCAAAAAAAATCGCAGAAGCTATGGGAACTGAGCTTGTGACTGTCATTTTGGATGGCGCATCCATTAAAGACATTACGGGCACACCGGCAACAGACGCAGACCCCAAGCCAGGTAAATTACTCGAGGCAATAACCAATACGCCCTCAAGAGATACCATCAATTTCAGCAACAAAGTTCTTCTGATTGATGAGTTTGATCGCCTTATCACTGCTGACGATGACAACTCCCGATCTGTACTGAGCTATATGCTGAAGGTTCTGGACTCATCATCACACCAGACCTTTGAAAGCAAATTTTTAAAAAGCAAACTCCCTTTGCCAGATACAATAGTCCTCACAGGGAATTCTGACATTGAGGCTCTGTCCGCCAAGTCCCCACGATTTAAGGCACTTGCGTCCCGAATTGAAAGCATTCATTTCCCCGGATTCGATCAGCAAGCGAAGAGTGCCATAGCCGAGACACTGATTTCAAAGTTGGAAACCAGTTATCAGTCTATGGGAGAAGAACATAAGAATTTTCGTATAACCTCCGTCGAAAAAGACATGATCGCAACTTTTATTGCACACGATCAGGACCCCGGTCTCCGTAGCATGCAAAAATACATATATACATTATTCAAAAATATGATAGATGCCCCTCCCACTCCCCCTGAAGACTCTGAACCTGAGTGTACGGCTCCTCACCAGTGCTCCGGCGAATGCCAGACTCAAACTCAGGCTTTATGAGGTCAGCATGATTTATCGGGGCACGCTTGATACAGGACAGATGGAAGGGCATCTTTTTGCTGCCAGTCCGCCTGTTTGACGAACAGGATGCTCCCTGGAGGGAGCGGGCTCTTTATACAATAACCCGCGCACTGAAACTATTTTTCCAAGACAGAATCACCGGAAACTTTCCATTGCGAGAGGAAAGTTTGTAAGCATAGGGCAGGGTTTATCTGAAATTTTCAGTATTCACCGTTAACATTGCTTTCAGTGCTTGTTCTATGACCTCTTGTCCCCTAATCTAGCGATCAAAACATACATCTTATAAACGCTGAGGAAGAAGACATTTCTGCATTCCGGCAATGACAAGCACCATTACCCCCCATATCTCCAGCCCTTGTTTTCAACTAAAGGGCACGATGGTCACTCTGATGACTCTGGAGCTGTATCGCTATGACGAACCCATGCTGGCCCAGCAGTTCCAGAGGCTTCTGGCACAGGCGCCCCGTTTCTTTGAAAACAGACCCGTGGTCGTTAGCCTGGAACACCTTCACAATCCGGACAGCCCCGTTGACCTTCATCGACTGAAGAGGCTGTGTGCGGACTTTGGCATCAACCTGATGGCTATTCGCGGTGGTCTTAGTGTGCATCGCGAGAATGCCAGTGAAGCAGGCATGGCCTGGCTAGCGGCCCCACCCAGCACTTCTGACCGTAAATCCACTGTACAGATTTCGCAGCAAGAAATACCGCTGGCAGAAGTCAAGGAATTCTCGGCAACGCCTCTCCACCCTGACAAACCGAAGCCGAACAGTGTAGCGCCACAAGAGCAGCCTGCAACAGCACGTGTCATCGATACACCGATACGTTCCGGCCAACAGATTTACCATAATGGTGATCTTATTATCACCGCCCCGGTCAGTGTGGGTGCAGAGGTGCTGGCAACAGGCCACATCCACATTTATGCCCCTCTGCGGGGACGCGCTCTGGCTGGTATTCGCGGCGACTCGAAAGCCCGTATTTACTGTACTCATTTTGAGCCAGAACTTGTCTCTATACATGGACATTACAAAACAATATCGAAAGCAGATTGCTCAGACCTGTGGCAAAAAGCGATTCAAATCTATATGGATGGTGATTCCCTCAAGATGACACCCATGTATTTAGGACCTAAGGAGTAAATTTTGGCGAGAATTATAGTTGTCACTTCAGGCAAGGGTGGAGTTGGCAAAACAACAACCAGTGCAGCACTGTCAACCGGACTGGCAAGGCATGGATACAAAACCGTTGTCGTAGATTTTGATATCGGTCTGCGCAACCTGGATCTGGTGATGGGTTGTGAACGACGTGTCGTTTATGATTTTATCAACGTCATTAATGGTGAAGCTGGCCTGAATCAGGCTTTGATCAAGGATAAAAACACAGACAATCTGTTTATCCTGCCCGCTTCCCAGACCAGAGACAAAGACGCCCTGACTCCAGAAGGTGTTGATAAAGTCCTGACAGCACTGTCCGAAGAGTTTGACTACATCGTCTGTGACTCACCTGCCGGTATTGAGCGTGGCGCGTTGATGGCACTCTACCATGCCGATGAAGCGATCATCACCACCAACCCGGAAGTCTCCTCGGTGCGTGACTCTGACCGTATTCTTGGCATCCTGCATAGCAAGTCCAAGCGGGCGGAACAGAATCTTGAGCCTATCCGCGAACACCTGCTACTCACTCGCTACGATGCCAATCGTGTCGCGCGTGATGAGATGCTGGATGTTAAAGATGTTGAGGACATCCTGGCTATACCTCTATTGGGAGTCATTCCCGAGGATACTGACGTCCTGAAAGCCTCCAACCAAGGCATTCCTGTCATCAACATTCCTGAAAGCAATGCAGGCTTAGCTTATGATGACGCAGTGAAAAGACTTCTTGGAGAACAGTGTCCCATGCGTTTCCTGGATGTGCCGCGCAAGGGAATCTTTCAACGGCTGTTCGGAGGGCAATCATGAGCTTACTGGAAGCTTTTCTTCGCAGACAAAGAAGACAACCCTCAGGTAGTAGTGCAGCCATTGCCAGAGAGCGCCTGCAAATTATTGTTACGCACCAGCGAGCAGGTCAGAATGATCCCGGCTACATCCCGGCCATGAAGCAGGACATTCTGGAAGTAATTCGCAAATATGTGCACGTAGGCGAAGAGCACGTTAACATCAATTTTGAGAATCACGACGATGTCTCGATACTTGAGCTTAACGTGACCCTGCCAGAAGACCGCGCTATGGATGTAGATGTGTCCTGAGGGGCACATCATTCAATCACGGCATACCATGTATCTCGAACTTGTTGATATTGCTTTTCTGACGTTTTTGGCTGTCGTCATCACTTTCTGGTGGCGTATTCAGTCCATCCGTCAGAATGCTCTGACCCATGCCGAGCGACGCTGCAAGGAGTTGGATCTTCAGTTTCTTGATGGCGGCATCGCTCTGCACTTCAAAGGCTTCCAGAGATCAAAAAGTGGACGTCTTCTGCCTCTGTTTGTCTGTCATTTTGAGTTCTCATCAACGGGGGATGATCGCTATGAAGGCTCCGTTCATATGTTGGGCAGGTATCTGAAAACGATTCAGATCCCGCCACACCGGATGACCACCCCTCCCGATAAACGATTAGACGACATCTTTTAGCCAATGCAATACTCTTTATCCAGTTTGCTGTAGCCCAATCCCTGTTCCTTATACACGTGAATCTGCATGGGAATACGTTCCTTTAGCGCCTCTACGTGGGAGATGACTCCAACCATCTTGCCACTGGCATTAAGGCTATCCAGCGCATCCAGAGCGGTTTCAAGAGTCTCTGGATCCAATGTGCCGAAACCTTCATCGAGGAACAGGGAATCAATACGGGTCTTGTGGCTGACAAGATCCGAGAGCGCCAGTGCCAGCGCCAAACTCACCAGAAAACTCTCACCACCCGACAGAGTTTTGGTATCCCGCGCAATTTCACCCTGCCAGGTGTCAACCACCACCAGACTCAACTCATCTTGCTCTTTACGACGCAACTGATACCGTCCATACAGACTCTGCAACTGACGATTAGCCAGCCAGACCAGATTATCCAGTGTCAGCCCCTGAGCATATTTACGGAACTTGTCGCCTTTGGCTGAGCCAATAAGATTGTTCAGGTGCTCCCAGAGTGCCAGTGTCTCCCTCTGTCTGGTGATGTGATTGAGTGTCTCACTCTGGCTGTTCCGGTTTTCCTGATTCTGCTTAAGGATCATAGAGATCTCTTTTAGCCGGTCTTTTATCTGCTCATACGCCGCTGTCGCATGGCTCAGTGCTTCTGCCACTGTCGTCAGTTCCTGATCGGTCAGCGCCTGCTTCTGCAGAGTTTCCAATTCATTTTCAGCCTGCATCAGCAGAGCTTTTGCACTGTCTCTCTGTTGATCAAGCGTACGCTTTAGCTGCTCCAACCCGGCACGCTGGTCGGCCGGTAGTAACGCTGTCGTAAATGCCTGTTCGTCGGCAAACGGGCTGTTATTCAGGGCTCGTTCCCACTCGCTGCCAGCCTGTTTTTGATGCACCAGCAGCTCATCAATATCACCCTGTAACTGCCTGACAGAACCCGACAGCGAGCTGGCTCGCTCTGCCAACTGCACACACTGCGTTCTCACAGACAACAGTGCCTGCTCAACGCTTTTCACAACATCCTGCAGACGCAGTCGTTCACCATCAATGGCTTTATCACCAAACAGTGATTGACGCTGCGCCAGCTTCTGATTGAGATTGCTCTCTGTGGTTTTGCTGTGCTCCTGTGCCTTCTGCACATCCCCGGTATGTTGCTGTACTGCCTGGGTTACCAGACTTACCTCACCCGTCAGACGATCCAGCTCCCGCTGTGCGTCAACGTGCTGCTTCTGAGAAAGTTGATACTGTTGCCAGCTACTTTGCTGTTCAGTCAGCCATGCGTTCTGCTCTGTTAGTTCAGGAAGCGTCAATGAAAGTGACGACAATGTTTCCCTGATTGACTGCTCAAGAGCCGTCAGTGATTGGGATTGCTGCTGCTGTTGAACGGCTAATTCCTTCAACTTTCCATCCAGCTCCCCGATTCTGTGCTGAATGATCTCGTGTTTATGGTCAGCATCCTTCAGTTTCTCACGCAGATCAGACTGCTGCTTCTGAACTTTCTGACATTCACCATTTAACGCATCCAGTCGTTGAACCAAAGAGTGTAGATTTTCCCCCTCCGTCCGACGCTTATTCAGCCAGTGTTCAACACCCTCTCGATTATTGATAGAGAGCTCAACCCTTAGCTCAACACATAGCTCTCGCCAGCGGTTCAGACTCTTACCTATACGAGCACTGACTTCTTCAATGGCTTTAGTGTCTGTCTCAATTCGCGTTTCAAGACGGGTGACTTCTGTCCCCATCGCTCGCCCCTGCGTTTCCAGCTCAGCCAGAAGCTGCACCTTCTCATCACGCCGTCGCGCCGTATTGGAGGGAGCGATTTGCTGATACTGCTCTATGGCAGGATGCTCTGGCGAACCACACAACGGACAAGCCTCACCCGGCTGCAGATGGTTACGATGCTCACTTAAACCGGCAATCGTCTGCTCCTGCAGCACCTGCGTATCCAAATCTTTCAGCCACTGCTGCTCTTTGCGGTACTGTGCCCGGAACTGCTCCAGCTCCTGTTGTCGCTGCTTAAGAGTGGTTTGCTGCGCGATCAGGCCCTGCTGAAGTTGATGGAGATTTAGCCCCTCTTCCCGATTCTGTTCAAGCAGGGCTGAAAGATTCTGAATGGCCAGACGCTGGTGTTGGAACTCTCCAAAACGCTCACGCCAATGCGCTTCATCGTGATCGCCCAGTGACTGCTGATATCTGTTATCCAGATCCTGCATCTGACTTTCAGCGGTTTTCAATGTAAGAGTGGCAGCAGCAACAATCTGTTCCTGTTGTGTTAATTGCCTGCCGAGTGTCGTCTGCTGCTCTGTTAACTCACAGGTCTGCTTCTGTATCTGCCGAAGAGTGCCGTGTAGCTGTTCCCGGCTGTGCAGCTGCTGCTTCCAGCCGGAAAGCTGTTCGCCCATATTTTGGCAATGGCTGTGAGTCTGCAGATACTGTTCAGCCTTAGTCATGGTCTGACGGGCTTGTTCCTGCTCACTTTGCAGGGCTTTCAGCTGAGTCGTCTTCTCATTGACCGCATTCTGCTGCTGCACCAGTGCCGTTGTTGCCTCTTTCTGCTGCAACTGCAACTGACGAATCTCACTGTCCAGCGGAATGACCTGGCTTACCAACAGATTTTCCATCTCTCGCTGCTGCTCGCGACTCTTCCCCAGTGCGTGCTCTGCATCCTGCAGCCTGCTCTGTTCCCGTTGCAGCTCACTGTTAACCTTGTGCTGCTCATTAGAGAGTTGAGTAAACGCATTTTGTTGTTTATCCAGAGTGGCACTTGTCGTTTTCAGAACATCCCACACCGAACGAATCTCAAGGGCAGGCAGGCACTCTTCCAGCTTTTTCAATTCCGAAGCCTGAGCTGTCAGCTGCTCTTCTGCCTGCTCACAGCGGCTACGATTATCTGCAACCAGTGTCTGCTTTGCGGCAATGGCTTCCAGCCACTGCTTCTGCAGCAACAGGGTATTTTGACGACCATGAACATCAATCTGTTGCTGGGCCAGCAGGCTTTGCTCCTGTTCAAATTCGACAATTTGCTCCGGAAACAGCAGCTTTATACCTTCGATTCGAGCCTGCAACAGTCTCAGCTTCTCTTCCTCATCCCGCTTACGGGCAAAGACTCTGCGGGAAATTTCACCGTAAATCTCGGTACCGGTCAGCTCTTCCAACAACTCAGCACGCTCATTGGCTGACGCTTCAAGAAATGCAGCAAAACCACCCTGCGCCAGCAACATGGAGCGCGTAAAACGGGCAAAATCGAGACCGGTAATATCACTAATCTGTTTGAGTTTATCGTTTATTTTTGTGGTGATAATTTCACCATTCGCTATCGCCAGCTCCACTTGTGGAGCCTGTAAACGACCATCGACCTTTCCTCTTGCACGACGCTGGCTCCAGAAAGATCGATAAATTTTGCCTTTGACTTCAAACTCCACCTCCGCCAGAGATTCCGAGGTATGGCGCGTCATCAACTCATTTTCAGATGCCGAGACCTGCAGACGGGGTGTCTGGTGATAAAGTGCCAGACAGATCGCATCAAGCAGCGTGGTTTTTCCCGCACCGGTTGGGCCGGTAATGGCAAACAGCCCATTATTGACAAAATCAGGCTTGGTAAAGTCAATCTTCCACTCCCCTTTCAAGGAGTTAATATTCTTGAGTCTCAGGGTAAGGATTTTCATTGCTCGGTCTCCTCCTGAAGACGTCGTGTAACCACACTCTCTGGTACCGCATCCTCTTCTGGTACTGCATCCTCTGGCACCGCATCCCCTGACACCCGATCGTCTTCCAGCTCCGCTACCAGTAACGCAAACGCTTCAGAGAGTTGGCCACTGGTTTGCTCATCCAGATCCATCATTTTCAGGCGGCGGGCAAAAACCTCTTCGACTTTCAACTCAGCCAAAGTCTCTTTCTCTTCCTGTACCAAACCGCTAGAAGACTCTTGTCGCTTACGACGAACCCTCAGCACTGCCAGCGGCAACTCTTCGGTCACGGTCTCAATTTCACTCTGCAGATCACTGATCCAGTTTCTATCATCGACAACGATCTCTACCCACGGCTCAAGATCGGATTCAGACTTTTGAGCGGCCAGCTCCTGAAGCCCGGCTTTGATGGTTTCCAAGTCGCCCTTGAGACTGACCAACTTGCGAAACTGAGGGACTTCAACTTCGGTGATCTGACTGAGGCTGCCGCCATCAAAATCGACCAGCAGCACCTGCTTGGCGCTGGAACATTCATCGAAGCTCAGGGGAATGGGAGAACCCGAGTAGCGAATATGCTCATGGTCAGAGACCTTCTGCGCTCGATGCAGATGCCCGAGCGCAATGTAATCCGCCGGAGGAAATGCCGATGCAGGAAATGCCGATAGCGTCCCGATATAAAGGTCCCGTACCGACTCCGATAATTTACCACCCACTGTCGTTAGATGCCCGGTGGCGATAACCGGCAGGTTCTGGGCCTTGGCCTGCTGTTCCGCTAATTCGTAGACCATTCGATAATGTGTGGTCATTGCCGTCAGCAAGGCTTGTTGCTTGTCGTCACCAGAGTCACCAGCACGACTGCTCATCACATCTCTTGCCCGGATATAAGGAACCGCACAAAGCACAGCGCCCGCTCTGTTGCTCCTATCATGCAACACCACCACCTGACACTCCGGCTCCTGAGTAGCAGCACCAATCACATGGGTATTAAGGCAAGAGAGCAAACTGCGGGACTCATGCAATGTCGCAACAGAGTCATGATTTCCACCGAGCACCACCAGCTGACAACCACCACTACCGGTCTGTTGCAGATCAACAATAAACTGGTTATAAAGAGTCCGGGCATAACTGGGAGGTACGCCGGTATCAAAAATATCACCGGCAACGACCACCGCATCAACATGTTGCTGTCGTATAGTATCCAACAGCCAGTCGAGAAAAAGCCGATGTTCCTGCTCTCGGGTTTTTCCTATAAAGTGCTGGCCAAGATGCCAGTCAGATGTGTGCAGAACCCGCATGCTGCTCCCCCCTGCGTTGACCGAAATTTTTCCGATCTACAGATAATTTGATAAAAAAGTAGTACCCTGATTATTGTTCATTCTGTTGTTTCAGCGATACACCATTCCTGCGACAATCTGTAATTTCGCTCTATAAGCTTTCACGCACATGATCCTAAAAGAACGCTCTTGGCAATAAGCAAGAGATACTGGGACATGGGTGTTTGCTTTTTTTGGAGCTCTGTTTTTTGTGAGGACACTTATGCGCGGATGGATCATTTTCAAGGATACCGCCACTCTATTGAAACCAGAAACTTATGAAGTTGAACGGTTTATGGAGGAGGCCAAAAAGCAGAACATCGATCTTCAGGTTTACTCTCCGGACGATTTCGATCTTACCGTCACCATGGACGGCGATCGCAGTATTCTGCTAAATGGCAAGCGTGTTCCACTACCCGACTTTGTTATGCCTCGCATGGGCGCGGGCACTACTTACTTTGCACTGGCGATTATCCGCCACCTTGAGCGTCTTGGTGTTTACTGCGTTAACTCCTCGCTCAGCATTGAAACGGTCAAGGATAAACTCTGGGCTCAGCAGATTATGGCCCAGAAAAATCTGCCGACGCCAAAGACTATGCTAGTTAAATTCCCTGTCAACATCGATCTTGTTGAAGAGAATATCGGCTTCCCGATTGTCGTTAAAACAATTTCCGGCTCTCAGGGCAGCGGTGTGTTCCTGTCCCGCAGCCGTACCGATTTTATCGACCTGATGCAGCTGATTGAATGTACTTCCAGAAACGTCAACATCATTCTGCAGGAGTTCATTCAGGCCAGCCACGGTCGTGATTTGCGCGTATTTACGGTGGGCGGCAGAGCGATTGCCTGCTTTGAACGACGTGCGTCTGGTGATAATTTCAAAGCCAACTACAGCGCCGGTGGCTCTCTGCACGAAGTGCTGATGACCCCGGAAGTCGAGTGGCTCGCCACCCAGTGTTCCAAAGAGATGGGACTGGACGTTGCCGGTATCGATCTGCTTTACGACCATGATCATTTCAAAATTTGTGAAGCGAACTCTTCACCGGGTTTTGAAGGTCTGGAAAAAGTGGTGGATATCAATATTCCGCAGGAAATTTTCCACTACATCCGCATCCGTCTGGGACTGTTCCAGCGCAGCATGGTTCAATCCAACACCACTCAGCCTGTAACAGCTCAGCCTGTAACAGATCAGCCCGCAGAAAAACTGTCTTCAGTTACGCCTGTAGCAGACAAAAAACAGAAAAAAGAAAAAGTCTGACGCTGGCAGCCAGACAATGCCGACCGACCATTCCGTCGGCATTGCTTGGCAGTTCAGCCATTCAGCGAATAGCTGTCAGCAAATAATCCATCGCTGCATGCGGTTTTGCCGGAGCCGAAAGGTTTGGCAAATATTGTGGGGCAACAAGAATTTTTCGCTCCATCAGATCAGCCAGTGCACCACGATAGGCCAGAGACGTTTTCCCCATAAACAACGGTGTTAAATCATGCTCTTTGTAGCAGGCCATAACATCCTTGAGCCCCTTCAAATAAACATAATCCTTGGTGAAACCACCGCCACGGGTAACCCGCAAAACCAGAGAAAACGCTGCATCCCGATCCAGACCGTACTCATCCTCCAGGCACTGAAAGATCTGACTGAAACGATACCCCTTAATCAACATATCCACGGCCAGTACCCGCAGAGAGAGCATCTGCAGACGTTTCACATTGATATTGCCACTCATATACTCATTAAAAATCGCCAGCCCCTCCTGGGTATGAGTATTTCCCGGCAGACCAAGGGAGAGCACTTTTAACGGCTGAAGTTGTGCGTTAAATGTCGTGTAAAGATGAACATCAATTTCATGGTGAATCAGCGCCTGAATATCCAGCTTTGATAGCGTTGCAGACTGGTTTAACAGCAACATTTTTCGAGCGCCATCCACCATAGCCTGAGCGACAATCTTCTTGGTTATGACCGTTTTCACATCCAGTCCACGTTCAGCAATAGCCTGTTCAAAAATAGGAAGAGCCTGCTGCATCGGCATTTTCTCCAGCAGGTTTTCGTCCAGTTCTATCTCGGGCGCATGGAGCAGAAAACGGGCGTTAGCAATATCATCCGTATCCGGCTGACCATAGTAGCGAAGGGAGTTATAGAGAAACTGCTCGGTACCCATGTGGGCGAGCATCTCTACCTTGTTGGCGTAGGAGTCGACAACATCCCGGTAGAGATTACGAATAACCGGATCCTGAATCCTGGAAATGGGCAGGTGGTAGAGCCGTTCCCGGTAGTCGTACGGATCGATGCGCAGCTGTCGATAGCGGAACCTGGGTTCGTATTTTTTGCTATTGGCCAGAAAGCGGCGCTTTTCCAACTGCAAGTTGACCGGATTAACGTAAGTGAGCGTGTTCAGGTGTTTGGCCATCTTGAACAGCTGCCTATCAACCTGCAATACGACCGGTTCCAGCTCGGAGCTGACCAGATCCCGTTTACGCACTTTGGTATTCAGGGTTTTGGCAAGAGTGGTTACCGTATTCAGGCAGGAGTGATAAAGCTGATCACTCAGATCGGTGAGCACTACCGGAAATCCGTCTCCCATCTCCTCATCCATATAGACCTTGGCTATATCGAGGGGAATAACCAGGGTATTGCGCTTGTGCTGCCGACAGAAAGCAGCCTGATATCCTCTCCCTTCAAAGGCGGCATTACGCGCCACTGTCGTTTCAATGTTAGGCAGCCGGACTTTGGTCAGCTGTTTCTCAAATGCGGTTATGGTAGACCCCCAGCGTTTAAGGTTCATGCACCAGGTGCCAATATTGAAAACGGGAGATTTTTCAGAGGGGTTGCGTAGATAGTTATAACTGTGGATATCGAATAAAAGTGAACCGCTGTGGATCTTGTTCAGCGTATCCAGGACAGCCTCTAATATTCGGTAATACTGGGCGTGTTTTTCAAGGCTTTTCTCACACTGTCGTTCAGTGGGTGGTTTATTCCACACCTGTTTTCCCCAGACCTTCCCGTAAACAGCGCTCTCAGGTTCCCGGTTCAGGTCGTATTCATAGCGGGAATCAAGCACTGCCAGCGTGATGGGAAACGAGGCAATCATTACATCGGTAAACGGGTCCTCCTCGTACCGACGCTCCTCTTCTGAGAGCGCGCACTTTTTCCTTAATTCCGGTCGAAGGTTGTGGCCGGTATGGATGGCGGTGGCAAGAAAGGGTACATAGTCTTGTATTTTTATATGAAGGCTGCCATTAAGGCAGCCTTCAAATGTTTCCCTGCGGGAAAGACGACCAAGAATATCTTGCTCAGAGAGTGTCTGCATCTTCGATGATCTGCCGAAACGAGTTTTTTCTGTGAATCAGAGTTTCTCGCGTCAGGATAACACCTTCGATAAAATCAACCACCTGTCTTTGGAGTTTAACCCTGTTTAGACGGTTGATACGGGTTATACCCCCAGGGCTCATTACATTAACTTCGAGCAGCTTGTCGCCAATCACATCTACGCCGGCAAAATAGAGGCCATCACGCACCAGTTTGGGACCGATCTGGCTACACATCTCTTTCTCTTCTTTCGAGAGTACATGTTTAACGACTGTACCACCAGCATGGACATTAGAGCGCACATCACCTTTTGCAGGTATACGACGCATAGCTCCTATAGGTTCACCATTCAACATTAAGATACGGACATCGCCGTTTTCTGCACCTTCCACGTAATCCTGAAGAATAACGTAGTTGCCACCGACGCCTTCCTTACCGCCTATATAGAAGTCCAGCAGGGAGCGCAGGTTGGCCCGGGCACTTTTTTCAACAACGATAACGCCCTGACCGCCGTAACCGTCCAGGGGTTTGAGAATCATTTTTTCCTGATCGGACTCTTCGATCACTTGCTGAAGATATTCACGATTTTTGGAGACGTGAGTGGCCGGAATATAGTCTTTGGCAATATCCTGAAATGAGGCCGTATAGAGCTTATTGTTAGCAATTCGCAGGCCATCGATATCATTCATGATGAAGGTATCCCCTCTCACGGAGTCGAGGAAGTTCAGCATCAGCAGATCCAGCGGCGGATTGCAGCGCATGAAAATGACATCAAAACCAGACAGGGGCAACAGCACCTGCTTGAACTCGGCCTTGCGGTAGAAGCCGGGAATATTATCACCTACTTTTCCGGTACGTTTCAGGACATCACAAAACGCACTGACAATGCTGTCACGAATAGTCAGACTGCCGGCCGTTGCCACAGCAACAGTGTGCCCTCGTGAGGCACATTCGTGAATAATTCGCAGGGTGGTATCAGTTTCGGGCTCAACACGTTCCCACGGGTACATCAAAAAACAGATTTTCAAAGGCTTTCTTCCAGTGTTCCGGTTCAACATTCATATGACAGGTGTAGTTTACCAGACACTGCAAAAAGAGCTGTTAGAAGAATATATCCCCTACTTTATCAGACGACACTTGGGTGATCAGGATTCAGGTTTTTGTGCATCTTCTTTTCTTCTTTTCGTCAACACCGGAGACCCAGAGAGCGGCACTTCAAGAGCTTTTTTGCTGCGTCTCGAAAAAGGTTGTTGCACCTCGCTGCTCATGGTTACGACTGCCCCATCATCCGAGGTGTACTGAAAATACCTCTTGTTGGATTGTTTAATGGTATTCAAAAATTCCTCCCAACTTTTGTCGGCGGGCTTGTCCTGCAATTGTTCATAAGCTCTCTTATAATTGAGCCATGTGTAGGTAAAGAAGTTTTCTTTATTTGGCTTGTACTTTTCTTCTAACTTTCCAAGGGCGCATTTCGCAGCAGCCTTGTACTGCTCAACCCCCTTTGCTTGCACGCCTTCTGCAAGTGGAGCAACACAAACCTCTTGCTTGGTGCCGGGGATAATAACTGTAATGGTAATACCCAACTTCTTGGCCCGCTCGGGGTTATCCAAGCATTCATACAGCACTTCTAACTGCGTCACTGCCCATTCATGATTGATGTGATACTCGACCTGCTTGTGCAGTTTCTCCGCAGTCCATTGGGTAGGATTTTGTCCACCAGAAGGAGTCTGCACGCTTATTGAATCACCGGGACTGAGCTGGCAGGATCTACTACGCTGCCGCAACGGGGGCGGATCGTTCCTTCTTCGATTGCTACGACGGAGTCCATCCGTTATGGAATAATCTCCACTTTCTCCACTTTCTTCCGCTCTGAAACGACCCGAACGGAGGGAAGTCGGGCCGGAAACGCTTGTTGAACTCTGCATAATTACATCCTCTTGTAGAGTTCCTCATTTCTTATTGAGAGTACCAAATACAGAGAAAGTTCCCATTTAGACCATAGTCGTAAACAGCAACCAACCGTGCCCTGTATCACCTGCCGTAAGCAGTGCTAACATGCTGGAGAAAGGTCAGACAATACAAAAATGATGATGCGTACACGACCAAATGACTTATATCTCCCTGCCTGGGAGAATATCCTGTGATCTCCGTCTCCCAATATATTCTGCACATCAACCGCTACCTGTTGCGACTGCAGTGGTCCGTACTGATACTGATATTATTGATGCACTTTTCCGCATCATGGCTGCTGCTGGCACTGGTCAATGAACGCGCTCTGGCCGACCCGCAGCTCTTTTACTACTTCTATGTAGTCACCGCTTCGACTGTTGGTTACGGGGATCTCTCCCCTGAAACCGGGGCGGGGCGCTTTGTGGTCAGCTTTTTTGTTATTCCCGGCGGGATCACGCTCTTTGCTGCATTAATCGGAAAAATCACCACAGTTCTTATAAATATCTGGAGACAGAGCATGAAAGGACAACTGGATCTCAGCAACCAGTTGCACGACCATATGGTTATTATGGGTTGGCATAAAGAAGCCACCAGCCGTATGATCGACCTGATCTTTGGCGACCTGAAGCGCACCCCGCGAGACGTTGTTCTGGTGGCGACCCAGACGATGGATAACCCCGATCCCCAGCGCATTCACTTTATCAGAACAGACAATCTCGCCTCGGCAGACGCCTGTCACCGGGCCGCCGTTACTAAAGCCGAGCGGATCATTATTAACGGACAAAACGACGATAACACCCTGACAACAGCGCTCAATCTGGTTGCCACCCAGACTAAGGCCCATATCGTCTGCCACTTTCACAACCGCTCCATGGCACTGCTTCTGCAGGCCCATGCACCACGGGCAGAGTGCCATATCAGCACCACCACAGAGATGCTGGTGCGCTCTGCGCAGGATCCGGGGTCTTCCAGAATCCAGGGGCAGTTGCTCGATACACTGACCGGCCCTACACAGTTCAGCCTGCAGGTACCGAAAGAGTTTTCCGGCTGTCTGTTCAGCACCCTCATCAACCAATTTAAAAACTATCACGATGCACTTGCCCTTGGCGTTGCGGGCAGCATTCACGGCGATGATCTGTTACTGAATCCTCCGGCAGACTATGAGGTTAAAAGTGAACAACTCATTTATTATATGGCTACGCAACGGCTACTCGCCGTAGAGATCGATTGGCAACGACTGCAGGCTGGATAAACCATGCATATTTTCTTTATCTCTCCCACAAGCTACGGCGTTGGTCTGACCTCCGTCGCCCTGGGGATGGTGAGGGCACTGGAGCAAATCGGGCTAAAGGTGCGCTTCTACAAACCGGTCAGTCAGCAGAACGGTCATACCGAAGACATCTCTGTAGCCTTCGCCCGCCGGACTCTGCACCAGGAGCCTCCACAGCCACTGTCGTTCACCCATGTTGAAGATATGCTTGGTCGTCATCTGCAGGATGATGTGCTGGAGGAGATTGTCAGCAAAATTAATCAGCTCTCCTCTTCCACCGTGGATGCACTGGTTGTGGAGGGGCTGACGCCAACCCGCAACGTACCGTGGGCGACCCGCCTCAACAGTGATATTGCCCGCACACTCAGTGCTGATGTCATTATTGTTACCCGTGCTGACGAAAACAGCCCTCAGGAGCAGGCGGATTTGCTGCGCATCAGCGCCGATTACCACGGCGGGGTGCGTAATTCTTCTGTATTGGGCTACGTTCTGAACAAAATGCCGGAAACCATGGTTGAAAAGTATGGTACGCAACCACCCGATCTGCGGCCTTTGCCCCGTATGCCGGCCAGCAGTTTCCCGCCGATAGCCCACATTCTCTGGAATCCGGAACTGGCAGCTCCCCGCACCCGTGATATTTGTGAACGACTAGGGGCAACCATTCTTTATGAAGGCCAGATTGATTCGCGCAGAGTGACACGGCACATACTGTGTGCCCGCAGCTCCGCCATGATTACCGAACATCTGGTCGCTGGCACGCTGATCATTGCTCCGGGAGACCGGGACGATATTGTTATGGCAGCCTGTCTGGCGGCCAGTAACGGCGTACCACTTGCCGGTCTGCTGCTAACAAATGGCGAGCCGCCGCCAAAAGGCACAATGCGCCTCTGTTTGCCGGCGATTACCGAGTCACAACTGCCGGTCATGCTTACGACAACTAACTCCTACGAAACCGCTACCCTGCTTGACCGCATGGATCCCGAGGTGCCAGCAGACGACGTAGAACGTATGGAAAAGGTCATGGATGCCGTTGCAGCCCATATCAATATGGAGATATTTCGCTCCCGCTGCGGTCAGCCTCGCAAGAATTTTCTGACCCCACCAGCATTCCGTTACAACCTGATGGCTCAAGCACAACAGGCGGGCAAACGCATCATTCTGCCGGAGGGGGAGGAGCCACGTACGGTGGAAGCGGCAATTATCTGCCAGAACAAGAGCATTGCCGACTGCGTACTGCTGGGCAATCCTGAGAAAATCCACGAGATCGCTCGCGGGCTTGATAGGGTTATACCCGACGGTTTAACAATCATTAAGCCGGATGCTATTCGCAAAAAGTATATTGCCCCCATGGTTGCTCTGCGCAAACACAAAGGGCTGAACGAGGCGATGGCGGAAGCCCAGTTAGAAGATACGGTCGTACTCGGCACGATGATGCTGGCTCAGGGAGAAGTCGATGGTCTGGTATCTGGCGCTATCCATACTACGGCAAATACTATTCGTCCGGCATTTCAGCTGATTAAAACCGATCCGCAGGCCGGTGGGCTGGTCTCTTCCGTATTTTTTATGTTATTACCGGATCAAATCGTTGTTTATGGTGACTGCGCCGTCAATCCGGACCCAAGTGCCGAGGATCTGGCAATCATTGCCCTGCAGAGTGCCCGTTCAGCACAGATCTTTGGCATTGAACCCAGAGTGGCGATGATCAGTTATAGCACCGGCGAATCCGGGCAGGGTTCTGATGTAGAAAAAGTGCGGGAAGCAACACGCATTGCCAGAGAGCTGGCACCTGATCTGTTAATCGACGGACCACTGCAGTATGACGCGGCGGCCATTGCTTCAGTCGCTGCCGGTAAGGCTCCGAATAGCCCGGTAGCCGGCCAGGCTACGGTATTTATCTTCCCCGATCTGAATACCGGCAACACCACCTACAAGGCGGTACAACGTAGCGCCAATGTCGTAAGTGTCGGGCCTATGCTACAAGGGTTGAACAAACCGGTGAATGATCTCTCGCGAGGTGCATTGGTGGACGATATCGTCTATACAATAGCCCTGACTGCCATTCAGGCCGTTCGGTAGCCGTCTGTGTATGTGAAAATAGTTACAAAAACACTGTAGCATCGCCGTTCGCTACAGTGTAAAAACCAAAAATCATGACTCATACGGACAAACAAACATTCATGCTGACATTCTTTCCAGCGGCCATAAGAGGGATCATTTCGACACTCTTTCTGGTCATAAACACTCTCCTGTTCTGTGCACCTCTTCTTGTTGTCGCCCTGTTCAAAGCTCTCATTCCCGTGAAAGGCTTTCGGACTCTGTGCAGCCATATACTGAATAATATTGTCTCGGCCTGGATCAGCACCAACAGCCTCATTATGCGCCTGTGCAATCCGACAATTATCACCTCCTCTGGTCTGTCGAGTCTGGATAGTCTTGATAAAACCATGTCCTACCTGGTTACCAGCAACCATCAGTCATGGGCCGATATTGTGCTGGTACAGGTTCTGCTGAACAGACGCCTGCCACAATTGAAGTTTTTTCTGAAACAAGAGCTGATCTGGGTTCCTGTGCTCGGACTGTGTTGGTGGGCACTGGACTTCCCTTTTATGAGACGACACACCAAAGAGTATCTGGCCAAGTATCCAGAGAAAAAGGGTGAAGATATGAAGGCCACGCGCAATGCTTGCGAAAAATTCCGCGATACTCCGGTGTGCATCTATAACTTTGCAGAAGGTACTCGCTTCAGTACGGCCAAGCACGAACGACAGCATTCCCCTTATCAGTATTTGCTCAAACCAAAATCAGGCGGCGTTGGTTTTGTAATAGGGGCTATGGGTAACAAGATGGCCGATATAATCAACATCACCATCAGCTACCAACACAAGACCCCCTCATTCTGGGAGTTTCTCTGTGGCCATAGTCCTGCCGTCCACGTTCATGTGGAAGTTGTGAAAATTCCGGAGCATTTCACTACCAGAAACTACCAGGAAGATCGGGGATATCGCGCTGAAATACAGCGGTGGATGAATGATCTCTGGCAGGAGAAAGACGCTCTTATGGACAAATTCAAGCAAGAAGAGCGATAAAATCAGAACCGAACAGGCTGGAAGACCACAAAGGCCTCCAGCCTGATTTTATCGCTATTACCGCTGCTGCAGCTGTTTCAACTCAATTTCTACTCGACGATTCTGGGCACGCCCTGCCTTCGTTTCATTTGAAGTCAATGGCTGGCTGGAGCCCACGCCATAAGCTGTGATCCGATTCTGGGTTACACCCTGAGATTCCAGATACCTGGCAACGCTGCGAGCGCGTTCATTGGACAGAGGCCGATTAATCTTCTGCTCGCTGCCTGAGGAATCGGTATGACCAACAACTTCAATGGCTGTTTTATTAAACTCTTTCATCACCGTAGCGACTGAGCCCAATACCTGATAAAAGTCAGACTTGATCGCGGCATTACTGCTATCGAAGGTGATACTGCCCGGCATGATCAGTTTGATATCATCGCCGATACGCACCACCTGAACACCCGTTCCCTCCAGCTCCATACGCAGTGCAGCTTCCTGCTTATCTGCGTAAGCACCGTAACCGGCACCGGCCAGACCACCGGCCAGAGCACCAGCCAGAGCGCCATTTTTACCATTTGCGGCGGCTCCCACCAGAGCACCCGCCACTGCGCCAATACCTGCGTATTTGGCGGATTTGGCGGTCTCCTGTTCGCCAGTATACGGATTTGTGGTCTGGCAACCAGCCAGAATCACACCAACCAGAGACAATGCAATTACTCGTTTCATAGGCAATTTCTTATCCACAGATGTAAACTATTAAACCATACACGGGTTATCTACCCCGGATCACCATATTTCCACGAATTTCGGTGCCAATGGTAGTGTCCGGTCCGTGCCCGGCCACAACAACAGCATCCTCATCCAGTGAATAAAGACGACCACGGATAGATTTTTCCAGAGTCGCATAGTCTCCACCCCATAGATCGGTACGACCTACTGCTCCCCGGAAGAGGGTATCACCCGCAACGAGCAGTTTTGCATCAGCAAGCCAAAAACTTACTGAGCCAGGGCTATGACCTGGCGTATGGATAACAACACCATTACAGCAAGGCAACGCTTCATCATCCTGTAGCCAGAAATCCGGATCTGGCACTGGCTGATAAGGTACACCAAACATACGACACTGAGTCTCCAGTGCTTCCCAAAGGAACTGATCATCCCTGTGCAGATAAATTGGAGCGCCGGTTTTTTCCTTGAGCTCACCACTGGCCATAATGTGATCCAGATGAGCGTGGGTATGAATCAGGGCGACAATGGTCAGACCGTGCTGTTTAACACGGGCCAGAATCAGATCGGCATCACCACCCGGATCAACAACCATGCCCTTACCGCTGACGGGGTCACCGATAATGGTACAGTTGCACTGCAAAGGTCCGACGGGAAAAGTATCTCTGATAATGCCCGGATGCTGTTCAGTCATATTTGTTTCCAACTTATTAAACTCCTGGACGCCAACCGTTGGTAATCGGGTAGCGACGATCCTTACCAAAGCTGCGCGAGGTTATACGCACGCCTACAGGAGCCTGACGTCGTTTATATTCGTTGATATCCACCAGACGCAAGATGCGGTAAACCGTTTCACGATCGTAGCCACAGTTGATGATGGCTTCTGCACTCTGATCCTTTTCGATATAGAGTTCCAGAATGGCATCAAGGATATCGTAGGGGGGCAGGCTGTCCTCATCGACCTGATCCGGTGCCAGCTCGGCAGAGGGCGGGCGGTCAATGACTCGCTGGGGAATCACCGGGGAGAGGCTGTTTCGGTACTCAGACAGTCGGAATACCATTGTTTTTGGTACATCTTTCAGTACATCAAAACCACCCGCCATATCGCCATAAAGAGTGGCATAACCCACGGCCATTTCACTCTTGTTGCCGGTGGTCAGCACCAGATAACCTTTTTTGTTGGAGATCGCCATCAGCATCACACCACGACAGCGTGATTGAAGGTTCTCCTCGGTAGTATCCCGACTGGTACCAACAAACTCTTCTGCGAGAGTTGCCATAAAAGCGTCGTACATCGTCTTAATGGGCAGCTCTTTGTAAGCCACTCCCAATGTTTTCGCTTCAGCGGCAGCGTCTTCCTTGCTGATCTCGGCGGTATACTGGAATGGCATCATAACGGCTTCTACTCGATCAGCTCCGAGCGCATCGGTGGCAATAGCAAGCGTCAGGGCTGAGTCGATACCGCCGGACAATCCAAGCACCACACCTTTGAAACCATTTTTATTCACATAGTCACGAACACCCAGCACAAGGCTATCGTAGATGCGAGCCTCTAATGTTTTCAGCGGTGCTTTTTCACCATGAATGAACATGCCACTCTTTTTGTCGTATTCCGCAATAACAAGGGCTTCCTCATGAGTTGGCATCGAGAGAGCCAGCTCACCATTGCCGTTCATAACAAAGGAACCACCGTCAAATACCAACTCATCCTGTCCACCAACCTGGTTTACATAAACGACAGGAATATTGTTTTCTTTACAACGCTGGCCAACAACACTGTAACGCTCTCCCTGTTTATCCATATGGAAAGGTGAGGCATTAAGGTTAAAAATAATTTCCGCACCCGCGGCTTTCTGGGCAGCCGCAGGGTCCGGGAACCAGACATCTTCACAAACGGTCAAACCAAGCCGCACCCCATGACACTCAAAGGTTTCGGCGGTCGTACCCGCTTGAAAATAACGCTTCTCGTCAAACACCCGGTAGTTAGGCAGATGCCACTTGGCATGTCGGGCAACCACTTTACCATCACGAATAACCACTGCCTGATTCTGAAGCTGATCGTCAACCCGCACAGGAATACCAACAACCAGATCAATATCACTGACTTCGGCCAGTACCTTCATAGCCTGCTCAATACGCAGGTCAAGGCTGGGACGCAACAACAGATCTTCTGGCGGATAACCACAGAGGGCTAACTCGGGAAAGACTATAATGTGGGCACCGTGTTGAGTTTTAGCCTCACGGGCTGCTTCAACAATCCGGCGGGCATTGCCCTCTACATCCCCGACTAGCAGATTAAGCTGGGCGAGAGCAACACGCAGAGTTACAACCATGGAAACCTCAATTTAACAAAACATTTGCAATCTGAGCGATATTTTATAGTGTCTCTGGTAGAGATAAAGGGAAATTAACTGACGAGGGCTGTGTCACTAAAGCGAACTGTTGCGGTTTTCTGTGGAGAAGTGGCTGTGTAAAATCAAAATCATCCCCCGCAATTGCAGTATTTTCCAATCCAGAAATGAGTCTAAAGGCACGTATTTACACCTGCACTCATACACAGATTTAAGCAGGATTTCTCCGGCTTGTTGTCACCGCTCGACCGATTTATTATCAGTCATTGCTTCTGATTTTTCCTTCAGCTGATCCGGCGTGATGCCCTTAGATACTGATCAGACTGTGCGAGGAAGCTTAGGGAGGCTTAGGACATCCCCGAAGGTTTTGAGGAACTGTACGGCAGCCGCTAAACAGCTGGAAATTACTTTCCGGGCGCTTCGGTATCGACTGAAAAAACTGGATTTGGAAGGAGAGCCTGAGACATCAGAATAACTGAGGCCTCACGTATCAGAGCTGAAGTCATAGTCCATATCGGGGCCAGGCTTTTGTAAGAAGTGCCCCTGAACGTAATCTGACCCGGTACGCCAAACGCGGGTCATTACATTTGGATTCTCAACATGGGGAATAATCGTTCTTCGGCCAAATCTGTGCAGATTATTTATCATATCCTTGATCAGCTTCTCTTTCTCAGAGCTAGCAACCAGATCATTAATGATACTGCCATCAAACTTGATGTAATCCGTTTCAAAATCCTTGGCTATACACATAGGATTTACAGTCGTACCGAAATGACAAATGCTCGTGCGACAACCAATTTTCACCATCTCTGATAGTGTATGCGTTGCCTCTTTACTGAACCGTGCAATACTCTCTTCATCCAGCTGAAAAATCAGAGAACTCGGTGATACACCCGTCTTTTTTATGAGCAAACGAAGCCACGGCAGAAATCTCTCATCCTTAACCGATGCGGTACTGATATGAAGAAAGAGGCAAGACTTAAGCTTATCATCACTTTTCAGTAATTTTTTAATACTCTTCAGGATAACCCACTTATCTATTTTCTCTGCCAAGGGTGTTTTATCGATAGCTCCCATAAACTGTCCTGCAGAAATATTTTTACCACTAGGGTCAATGATACGTAGCAGCACATCATAATGCGCCTCGCTATCCCCCTTAAGGCTTGCTATAGGCTGAAACATAAGCCGAAAACTTTTATGATCCAGAGCATGCTTTACCAAAGCATGGGCATCACCGTCTACCGCCTGTTTTTCAAGTTCAGCTTCGGGAGAAAAAATCTGATATATATTGACACCACGTGCTCTAACTTCAGTTAACATACTCTCAACGTGTTTCAGTACATTATCGCAGTCTTTGAAATATTTCAGTTCCAGAGCGACTAGAGATATTGCCATCTGATAACTTTTATCTCCAATATCAACAAACAACCTATTAAAGTCATCGGTAATATTGCGAGCAATACCTATTGGGTCATCCGTTTTATCAAAAACAAAAACTACCCCTTCTGTGGATACAGGGTAATTTTCTTTCTCAAAATAGGAATGTAACTCTTTATTAACCGCCGTCATAATAACTGTTTTTTGATCACCATCAAGAGCATCAACCAATGTACTCCATTGATGAAACTCAATTACAAACAGTGTTGTAGCATCTAGCACACTAGAATCACCATGAATCTCATTTAACTTTTCAGCCAATGACTTCTGGTACTCTTGACAACCATATTTTTCAAAAGGTACAGGCTGCGTACTGACAACATCTTGATTATCAAGTTCTCTGTTAACAATACAGGACAACAGATCATAAGCATTATTTTCTACAACATCATTCGCCCCTTGGGATATCCATTTCACTCTACTATCGGATGAAGCATCAGAAGAAATAACAATGAAAGGGATAAATTGATGAGATATACATCTTTTCTGAACTGATAACGCCTGAGATAATGGGATTGATGGTAGATCAACATCCAGGCCGATAATAACATCCCACTTCCCATCAAAAAGAGAGCTTTCGTAATGTGCCAATGAATTGGCACAAGAAGCATTAACATCAACTCCCAATGTCGACAGCTTGCTGGAGATGCTCTCAGCTATCTCAAGGTCACCATTCAAAATTAACAGATTCCAGCCATATCCCTTAGCATTCATAAATAAAACAGCTCTATGATAAGATGATTTCATCTATCAGCTTAGCCTCTATCAAAAAAAAATAGAGACGAGTGATTAACGAATTACCAGCAATCCTCATCATCATTGCGTGTACCAGTCGAACCTTTGACGCCTCGACTATTAAAATAGATACAGCTACAGTCCGTATCGTCTGCCTGGACACTGCCGGCGACCGGTGTAGCAAAAATGGTGTATTCATTAGTAGAATCCGTATCACTGCTGGCAGCAGCGCAATCCACTCCACTCCATATCCCCGTTACAGCTTGCAGAGTATAAAAGCTATTATCGGAATCATCACCGCCAAGGAAATTTATATTATCGGTATATTCGTTCTGCAGCACATAAAAACGCTCCTGAGATAAGGATACACGTTGGATTGCAATATAAGCATCAGACCGATTCGACCGATAAATGTAATCCCGATAAGACGGATAGGCAAAAGCAGAGAGAATACCGATAATGACGATTACTATCAGCAACTCAATCAAACTAAAACCAGAAATCATTGTCTTTTTAGCTATCGTTGTGTACATCGCTAAAGTTCCATTTTAAGTACCGGATTTACGCAAACGTCAATCCATTAAAGCCTTATCCAGAATATCAGATGGGCCATGAATAAATATTCGCGAAACTGTTCTGCCATCCTCTGAATGCAGTGAGACATCCAGCCCAGGCAACAGCAAAAAATAATTAGAATCTGAACGAACAGTTTCAATAACAACATTGCTGTTCATAGTGTACAAAATATCGCGCCTATACAGTTCCAGAGCAGACTGTTCGGAATGCACTTCCTTCAACGTGCCTCTTACTAAAAGGCCGTCCGCAGCCGTTGCGCCTACTGCCATCACAATCGAGAAAATTGTTATTATCCATTTCATCATCAATACTCCCTCAGTTCGCGCCACGACTGTCGTCCCAACGTAGTACCACCAGGATTTTCACCAATTTTGATCACATCTCCACCAGACCCGCTTGTGTACTTACACTCAACCCCTGCACCACAGTTTATTATGGTGGGCACTTGCAGCATTCCTTCTGACAAAATTCCTGAAGGCGACTGACATCGACCACCAGAACACAACGCCTGGACATTTGCGGAAGTCCAGCTGGATAAATCCACATCGTCCTTATCAAACTCGCTATCGCTATTGATATCGAATGGTGGCTCGTACACGTATCTGCCATCCACTGCATTCAGCTCCATCAACCAGCTCTGTCCACCATTGTCACAAACGGAGGGAGATGGCAAAAATGTGGTGAAAATGATGCGTCCGTTACGAAGCACCGGGCGGGTAACCTGTCTCTCTCCACGGTTATCTCCATTCATCGACAACTCCAGAACCCAGCCTTTGTGGTTTCCATTACCACAACCTTCCCAACAAATCGCATTATTGGAGGTAAAGCGCAATGTCACGGAGGTATCCCCACTATTACTGTTACCATCCTTATTGCTATCTACGGGATAAACAGCCAACTCCCTCTCTATGGTCTGAGCCAGCAATGAGGATTCTTCTACTGCGCTATCCCTCTTTTGCGCGGAACTCCACCCTACAGCGCCATATTCTGACCAGATACCATAGAATTTCTGCGTTGTCTGACCAGTAATCATATTATCAATATTTTCCAGATACTTACCGGTACCAAAGTATACAATCTGGCCAAACATTGTCGGATGCTTTGCTACAGTCGGCGCTACCGTAATGGGTCGACCCTCCCCCGCAGAAAACAGAGGTATGGGAATATGTTTTCCTTGAGAGTCAGAGTAAATAGTGTACCCATGCCCCCAATCTCGACTAACATAAAACTTCCATAGATTTCCCTGAAGATCTCCGGCATAGATAGCATCAACAATACCATCGGCATCAGTATCCACAGCTGTCGGGGCCGAAAGACCATTAGGTGAGGAACGATCACCCGTTAAAGTATCCAACACGGCCATCGTCTCACCGGTTTCTGCATCCAGGATAAATAACATCGCTTTGCCATTGGCGCTGTTATAACCGTTAGCGACTATTACTGCCCATCGGTCATTCCACATTTTTGCAATCACAGGGTCACCAAAACTGAACCCCATATCATCGCCATGTGTATCATGCTCACTGTTAAATTCCCACTTGAAAATTTCGTTGGCTTTGCTTTCAGAAAAATTGTTGGGATCCGTTACATCCAGAGCATAAACACCTTTGCCGCCGCCCCGCAAAGCACCCACTAACAAGGTCTTCCAGGAGCAGCTACCTGTTCCAGAGGCATTTGTGCACACATCCCGGCTGGTTACGGCACCATCCACATAGTACCGATGGTCATAATCCGGGTCGGCCAGATGATACAGATCACCCGCCAGAGTGTTAGGGACAAAGGCCAGCTGCTCCTCCCCCGTTTCAGCATCAAAGCCGTGCAGCATGCCATCATTGGCTCCTACATAAATCATGGCATCCCGATTGGCATTACGGGTTTTGAAGGCTTGATAAGAGGAATCTGTAATGCCAGCGTTTGGCGGCCCAACATACACAGGCTCAGAATGTACCAGATCACCCAGTTTGGAGTTGCGCTTCCGAAAGGTGTAAGCATTAAATGAATTGGCATTCGCACCCCTGAGATAATCAACCAGCGCCCCGGTAAAGTTATCTGTACTGCCTGTGGCCCCCAACGCCTGCATTCCTGCTGTCAATTTCGCCTGATAATCACTGGACAATGATCCGCTGCGAAACTTTCTCCCGACAAGATCATCATTACTGTTGCGATCAGCCGTGATAATTACCCGGCTGAAAGGTAGCTGATCTGCTGCCTTCCAGGTAGCTGTGGCACTGACATCGCCACCGGATGGGTCAAGCGGAAGAGCCCATAGATCCCCCGTCCAGTCTGCGCTGTCAAAGCGTGCCTGATAAACATGGGTATCCCCCTGCAGACTGCCTGAGTTCGTCGCAACCGCCGCTGCTGATCCTGTACGGCGATCGACTTCCGCCAAAGCACCGGAGAGTGCATTGACCATCTCATCGGGTGTGCGGGCAGAAGAGAACAACCCTCTACTATTGAAAGCGGCATGCCACATATCATCGATTTTGGCTGGGGATCTAGATCGAAAAGGATCGCCCCAGTCACTGCTTTCGGCCAGATTAATGCCATTTACATCTGGCCAACCATCACCATTGCTATCGTCCAGTAGCCCCTCGACCCCGAAGGCGACTGTGAAAGTACTCATATTCTGATGTGTGACAGAATTCGAGGAGGATGACTGAACACCATTGGCTAAATCACTCCGCAAATCATTGCTGTAGTAGTAATTAGCAATATCTGCCACGGTAGACGTATAGGAGTCACCATCAGAATTACCAATAGAGGTGTTACTGAAGCTGCCATTCCAGTAACCATCAGAAAACAGCACGGCAAAATTCTGCTGGCAGCTATCAGTAATAGGCGCATTTATTCCAGACGTTGAGAGATAGGTACCAACCAGATCCAAACCTCGGCGAAGCGGTGTTCCTCCTGATCCGTGATAAGAACTAAACAGGCTGGAAAGTAGATCCTTATTATGGGTATCCAGATCATTATCACTCGGGGAATTTACTTCCATATTTGACTGATTGATATAGCCAAGTGCATAACGATAATCTGGGCTGAAATTAAGCAAAGAACCAATGGCTGAATTTGTGACATAAGAACGACGACGTTGGTATTGATACCAGTTGGCGTAATTCTGTTTAATGGCATTAACTTCCGTCGTACTGGTTATATCTTGCACTTGATTTTGCTGTCGTACCACCCTATTACCCGATACGGCGTAAGTGACTTCCCAACGCGAAATGGAAGAACCATTAATCTGATAAATCGTGTGATTATCCCAGGCATCAACCTTGCCATTTGAACCTGATGAATAGTTGCTTGCCGCCACGCCGGGCGAGCTACCTGTGTAACCTGCCGAGTCATCAGCCACAACATAGAAGGAACCTGTCAAATCCCTCACCGAACTATATCCGTTGGATTCTGATACCGGATGTTTGCGCGCAGATGTAAAAGACGCATCAGAAAGACCAATCCATGGTTCATAATCTTTATCTGGATTGAAATAAGTAACATTCATGTCACTGGAGAGAATCCTCCAGTCATTACCGTTATCAAAAAAAGTTATTGAATCCGCATTATATTCATAATACCCCTCAAACATATAATAAGCAGTCCCACCATCCGATTTATATATTAATCCAGAACTGTTAACAGCAGGACAATCAGATGAGGTGGTAGATAAATAATTACAGTAAGGGAAATGAGTTTGTGTCAAAATCTCCCAATTCATAGACCCTGAATCATCCAGCATCAGTAGGACATTGGGTACTGCACTATTTTTCAGAAACAGAGGTTTATCTGCCAGATTTAACGCAGAGGCATGGCCAGCCGCCAATATTGTAAACATACTGATTAGTGAGAATTTTTTTGAGAGCTGCATTCCTTACTCCTCCCCATATAACTTCAATTGACATGCCTTGCCGCATAAACACTCTGCACAAGTACCAATGAACGAGCCTCACTGTAATCCTCACTTTTTGACTCCAAATGTCTCTGGTAGCTTGGGTCTACCCCCCGGGAGGTAATGCGATAATACTGAATACCTGTTGGCTCTCCGCTACCTGCGGACAGACTGTCGCGGACGAAACTCCATTTTTCGACAACAACCTTAACAGAGTGTTCAACATTGTTTTGCACGTTCGATAAATTGTCCCAGTAGCTACTATCACGGTAATCCATCGTGCCAGTTTCATAACCAATATTGATATTACCCAACAAAGTTTCCACCTCTGCTATTGTTGAAGCGTTCTGCAAGACCTGTTCCGCCAATCTCAAACCTGTTTCTGCTGATTGAAAGGCATAGTCTTGATCATGAAATCCCTTACCCAAATGAATATCCAGCGCAGATGTTCTCATGCTGTCTGTGCCCATCAAAGTAAGCAACAACAACAAAATCATAGCAACAATAAGTGCTGCACCATCTTGCTTTGCGGGAAAACCATATCTCATCATTCACTGACTCCCTGTCGAAGAAATACACTCAAAGCCAATCAATTACCATTCCCTAAAACCGCTAACCCCAAGGCTCTGTTTCTCAATGTGACTGTCATTGTATATTCACGACGAATCCTTTTGTCGCTCGCATCTTCCGGACTATAGTTTTGTCCGAAATAAAAATAATCCAAACCTTGGTCAGCCGCATTATTTCTTTCTGTTTCCAACAGCATAAAAATACGGACACTAACGACTCGAGACCAATCAGTCACGCTATCTGCTTCTACATACGTATTAGCAGATACTCCATTATCAAGATTTTCACCATATAGAAACTGCAGATTTAATACGCTGGGAACAACTTCTTCTGCATTTTTGTAACTACCGTCGGAATTAATTTCCTTTCGGTACAAAGAAGGCCTGTCTCGCCCGCTGGGAAGAGCAAGATAATACATAACGCCCTGAATCATAAGGGCCTGCCCTCGATCTCTGAACTCATATAACTGGAGAGCATTGAGATTTGTGGTACCAAGATTGACGCGGCCATCAACATGATTAAACAATTTTGTTTGAAGTAACATATTACGTTCACAGTCGCTGACCACTAGGAGACGCTCATGATCATCTAAACCCTCAGGAAAGCCTGTCATCGTCTCCGGCACGACCTCAAAATACCCCGGCGTTGTGTGAATATAGCGATTAATATCTAGAACATAGGGCTGGGCGACCCACAGTTCCAGCACATCACTCCCTTCCAGCATATCAACCCGACCGGCTTCATCCGCCTTAGCGATCTCGGTGATTCCTGCCGTTGAGCTGCCGATGGTCAGTGGCCCATTGATTGCGATGGGCGTTATTCCTGAAGAACCTAACGTTGCATTTGAAATTGCACTCATGGGAGTTGTAGATGGCAGCCAGCTCGAACCACTAAAGGGGCTTTCGCTCAGGCCATACACACTTAAGGCATCACCATACTCCGTCTGCGAATACTCCCAGCCCCGTATACCTACCTCTGGCATAAACCAGTCATGAGAAGAGTCAAATCCTCTGATAATTGTTTGATCTCCTCCAGAGACACACCCTCTATAGCCAGAGGCGCGGATATCATTGGCAAGAATCTCCAGAGCCAACAGTCCACGCCCTTCATTACTGGATAATCCCTCACGGGCAAGGTAAGTTATTCGGCTGTTGAGCATGATGGACAACGCTCCGTACAGGAGTACAGTGCCAATAAGTGTGGACACCATCATCTCAACTATTAGAGAACCACGCTGGATTCCTTTCATTGCGTACCTCCTCATGGCTCAAAAACCAAAATTAAGTGACCATCTGTTGTCTGGGGATCAGCGGTGAGTTCTACATTGCCATCCCTGGTCGGATCCATATCCCAGAAAACATGTATAACGTAGGTATCTCCCGTGTCATCACAGGTGGAGCGAATGTCAGCAACTTCCCCGATATAATCTGCCGGATCCTGGCTGGGAGTACTATCCCGACAGATATGGCTATCTCCCTGGGGCAACGTTCTCTCAACCATCTGATGCCATTCATTGATGTCCGTCTCTGCCATCTGCTGTGGTGAACAACCTTCGGTGGTGAAACATTTGCTATTCTCTACAACGCTTCCCGTATTCGGTACGGCATAGTCTCCAGCTTCAGCAGCTTCGAAATTGGCTCGCATCCGCTCTGCCATATTCTGTGCCAGAGAGGTCGCTCGACCATAGTGATGGCCAGTTTGCTGGGTTTGAATAGCAACAGCCTGCATGCCGGCAATACCCAACAGCCCCACAGTCAGCACTAACAAGGTGACCAGATTTTCAATCAGGTTAAAACCTTTCTCTCGACGGCTACCTGTGGGAAAAGATTTAAAGTGCATCACATTCCCCCTTAGAGACAATACTGTCTTCAACACGAAGCCGCCCACGGAAAATAATAATCTTGCCCGCAAAATTGACGACATCGTCACTATCTTTTTGACAGAACAGCGCAGAAGGATTGCTTGGAAAACTGTTACCACGAGCCATAAAGCGGATATAGTCCAATCGACTACTACCCGTGCTACCACCAAGTTCGATATCTATATCATCTGCAACCGACTCGTAGACTTTGAGCAATACATCCCCATCGGCTGCTGTAATATCTGTGGGAGAGTCTCCCCTATCGACAAACAATAACCACCCCTGTTTCCAACCATCTCCGGCTCCGGTACCACACTCTTCGGTGTTTGCTTTTCTGGGACAAAGCACCACATCCCGTCTGCGGGTAATGGCTTCCACTCGCGCATAAGAGGCAATATTTTTGAAACTACGAAACGTTATCTCCGCTTCATAGCGTTTGAAAAAATTCATCATGGAGGGAATGCCGGCTGTCACCAGAATACTGAAAATAGCCATCGCGCAAAGCAACTCCGGCAGGGTAAAACCGGCTAATTGAATTCTAGAACTAAAAGCTGCCTGGGTTGAAAGCATGGGGTACCTCCCTGGACCTCATGAACGAATACTCCAAGACTAGGCAGAAAAAACGGATAAGTAGTGCAAAAGCCGCCGGAATACGACCAACGGCGTAAAGTCGAAGATAAACGGCTGTTTATTGAGGATTTTCAATAGATTCTGGATTGATAAACATATCCAGAATCATCAGCCCGGCCCCCAGAGTAATCCCCATATCGGCCAGATTAAAGGCCGGGAAGAACCAGGACTGCTTATAATGAATCAGAATAAAGTCCACCACATGTCCAAGAAAAACCCGATCCCAGAGATTACCCAGGGCTCCGCCCAGAATCAGGGTCAGGGCCACGGCCTGCAGCTTCTGCTTGCCGTCCAGACGCCCCATCCACACGGCCAGGCCAATGCTGACAACCGTCGCAATACCGATAAAGAACCAGCGCTGCCAACCACCCGCAGAGCTGAGAAAGCTAAACGCCGCGCCCCGGTTGTGAGCCAGCGTAAAACTGAACAAGTCTGGAATCACCGGAAACTGTTCATAGAGAGCGAAATTGGCCACAAACCAGTTTTTCGTCCACTGGTCCGCCATAAATATCAAGGCACAGACTGCTACGCAGGTTAAAAAGAGACGGGGACTACGAATCATAACGTTCCATTTTTAATCAGATCATTCAAAGGATAAAACAGCGCCGGCAAAAGCCGGCGCTGTCTATTCAGGGTTTCGGGGCCATCTACGTCTTCTATTATGCGTAGTAGCGCACTTCGCCTTCACCTTCCACGTTCTCTATACAGCGACCACACAGGTCGGTGTATTTTTCGTAAGCGCCAACATCTTCACGATGGTGCCAGCAACGATCACACTTCTCGTGAGCAGACTTGGCAACGGCAACCTTCAAACCTTCCACATCAGTGTCTACAGCACCATCAGCGGCATCAGCCAGAGCAGCGACATCAGCACGGGAAGTAATCAGAACGAAGCGCAGCTCATCGCCCAGCTTGCCGATCTCAGCCTTCAGCTCGTCAGAGGCGTACAAAGTCACCTCGGCCTGTAGGCTGCCACCGATCTGACCGGCGTTACGGGCATCTTCCATCGCCTTGTTCACCGCCGTCTTCACCTCCATCACCTTTTCCCAGTAATTGCGGGTAAAGATGTTGCTATCCAAAGCAGAAAGGCCGGTGTACCACTCTTCCAGATGTACGCTCTCTCCGCGCTCGCCTGGCAGTGCGTCCCAGAGTTCATCCGCGGTGTAGCTCAGAATCGGGGCGATCCAGCGCACAAACGCTTCCATAATATGGAACATGGCAGTCTGGCAGCTACGGCGAGGCAGACTCTCCTTCCGGGTGGTGTACTGGCGATCCTTGATGATATCCAGATAGAAACCGCCCAGATCCAGAGAGCAGAAGTTATGCACCTTCTGATAAACGCTCAGGAAGTTGTAGGTGTTGTAGCCGGCCAGAATCTCCTCCTGCAGCTGCAGCGCACGATCAACCGCCCAGCGATCCAGTGGCAGCATGGTGTCGTACGCAACCAGATCGGTTGCCGGATTAAAGCCGTTCAGGTTGGAGAGCAGGAAGCGCGCCGTGTTACGAATACGACGGTAGCTGTCTGCGGAACGGTTCAGAATATCCTTGGAAACGGTCATCTCGCTGGTGTAATCGGTAGACGACACCCACAGACGCAGAATATCCGCACCCAGCGTATTGATCACATCCTGCGGCGGCATTACATTGCCCAGAGACTTGGACATCTTGCGACCATTGGCATCAACAACGAAGCCGTGGGTCAACAGACCCTTATAAGGCGGCACACCATTCATGGCGATACCGGTCTTCAGGGAAGACTGGAACCAGCCACGGTGCTGGTCGGAACCTTCCAGATAGAGGTCAGCCGGCGCCCGCAGATCTTCACGACGGTCACAGACAGATTGGTGAGTCACACCGGAGTCAAACCATACGTCGAGGGTGTCGGTCACTTTCACATAGTTTTCTGCATCTTCGGCGGAGAGAACGTCCTCAGGTTCCAGATCGAACCAGGCATCCATACCCTCTTTTTCCACCAGCAGCGCGACTTTCTCTACCAGCTCAGCAGTCTGCGGATGCAGCTCTTCGGTATCCTTGTGGATAAACAGAGCAATCGGCACACCCCAGGTACGCTGACGGGAGACACACCAGTCCGGGCTCTGACCGAGCATGGATTCCATACGATTACGACCCCAATCCGGTGTGAAAGTCACATCCTTCAGAGAGTTCATGGCGGTATCCAGCAGACCCTGCTTATGCATGCTCACAAACCACTGCGGCGTGGCACGGAAGATCAGCGGCGTCTTGGTACGCCAGCAGTGCGGATAACTGTGGGTCATTTTGGCCTGCGCCAGTACACGACCACGCTCTTCCAATACCGCAACCACTTTCGGGTCAACTTTATAAACGTGTTCACCGGCAAACAGCTCTACCTGTGAGCGATAAATACCACTGTCGTCCAGATAGTTTAAAGTGCCAATGTCGTATTTACGGCCAACGTTAAAGTCGTCAACACCGTGGTCAGGTGCCGTATGTACACAACCGGTACCGGCATCCAGAGTAACATGGTCGCCTAAAATAACCGGGAGAACCTTGTCGTAGAATGGGTGGTGAACTTTCGCATTTTCCAGCGCAACACCCTGGGCACGGCCGATGATGGTGTAACCTTCGATGCCGTAACGCTGCATGGCACCTTCCAGCAGAGCTTCTGCCAGAATCAGACGCGCAGGCGCACCGTTGACTTCACACTGAACCAGCACGTAATCAAGACCTTCACCCAGAGTGACCGCCTGAGATGATGGCAGAGTCCAGGGCGTTGTGGTCCAGATCACCACCGCCACTTCACCTTCACCCTGCTCACCCGCGTTTTCAAAAGCAGGCTCAAAGCGAGCCAGCAGGTCAGCTTCATCAGCGGCCGCGTAGCGAACGTCGATCTGGGTAGAAGTCTTGTCCTGATATTCCACCTCGGCTTCGGCCAGGGCGGAACCACCCACCACACTCCAGTAAACCGGCTTGTAGCCCTTCACCAGATGGCCATTTTTGGCGATCTTGCCCAGCGCACGAATAATGTCTGCTTCGGTAGTGAAATCCATGGTCAGATAGGGCTTGTCCCAGTCACCCTGGATACCCAGACGGATAAAGTCACGACGTTGGCCGTCTACCTGAGTGGCCGCATATTCACGGCACTTCTGACGGAAGGTTTTGTAATCGACCTTATCACCGGCTTTGCCGATCATGGTCTCTACCTTGTGTTCAATAGGCAGACCATGGCAGTCCCAGCCCGGCACATAAGGGGCATTAAAGCCACTCATGGTCTTGGACTTGACGATGATATCTTTCAAAATCTTGTTAACGGCGTGACCAATGTGGATATCACCGTTGGCGTAGGGAGGGCCATCGTGCAGGATAAACGTGTCACGACCGGCACGCGCCGCTCGAATTTTTCCGTAAAGATCCATCTCCTGCCAGCCTTTCAGCATGTCAGGTTCACGTTTTGCCAGGTTACCGCGCATAGGAAACGCAGTTTCCGGTAGGTTCAGCGTGTGCTTGTAATCGCTCATCAGTCGTTTACCACAAAATACAAATTCAGCCAGAGAGCTGCAGTTGTGTGTGCGTTATGAATGGGAAAAGATGTCTCGGGCCCGGACAATATCACTATTGATAGCCAGCTTCAGATCATCCAGCTTATCAAATTTCTGCTCATCACGAATTTTATCGATGAATTCTACCTGAATACGGCGGCCATAGAGATCCCCCCGAAAGTCCAGCAGGTGCACTTCCAGACGCTCCTCTGAACCATTAACAGTCGGTCGCATACCGACATTGGCGACACCATTCCAGATTTTGCCGAGGCCATGTATGCGGACGGCATAAACGCCCCGAACAGGACAGCGGTGACGGCCGATACGGAGATTGGCCGTCGGAACCCCTAACTGACGCCCCAGTTTCTGGCCATGATTGACCCGGCCTGAAATGGTGAAGGGACGACCGATCAGTTCTGCGGCTTCCGCAAAACGACCCTCCCCGAGGAGAGTACGAATGCGGGTACTGCTGACTCTTTCGTCAGCCACCAGCACCGTGCGGGTGTGTTCAACGGTAAATCCGAAGCGCTTGCCCGCCTCCTGAAGGCTGGCAAAATCCCCTTTACGGTCACAACCAAAGCGAAAATCATCACCGACAACAAGGTGGTGAATACCCAGCCCATCCACTAAAATCTGGCGGATAAACTGCTCGGCGGTCAGACTGCGCAGGGCGTCGTTGAAGGACAGGCACAGAACCTGCCCAACGCCGTTCTGGGTCAGAGCTTCCAGTTTATCCCGAAAGGTCT
>SAMEA5043665__coassemble_27_pt1 | contig 52354 bp, 42 predicted proteins | sample SAMEA5043665__metabat2_low_PE_004 | metagenome-assembled genome bin SAMEA5043665 (sample SAMEA5043665) | Gadus morhua | reverse complement strand
ATAACCTGCTCAGCAATAACCGGCCTGGCAACCGGACGCTGAACCCGTGACGGGGAGGAAACCGGTTTTCCCACAACCTGTTCACTGGCGGCAATCGTCACTTTAGGCTTCGCCGGCGCGGCCGTGACTGGCGGCACAACAACGGGCACAGTCATTAGTGAAGATGCCCCCCCTATAGCTTCGGATTCCGGTAGCAAGGTATAAAAATCAAATACCGGTTCTTTGTATTTCAATTCCCCAGACTCCGCAATGACTGCCGATTGCGCAAGTGGAGCAACATTTATATTTGGCGTTAAATGCATACCGACCGCAGTACATACCCCAATGGCCACACCTGCTGGTAGCATGAACCAGCCCGGCACCCGCGATGGGGAAGACCTTTTTCTGCCAGTTCCGCTTTTTCTTCTCGCCCGTGTACCTATCCCTGTATTGCTACTCACCATATTTCCCTCTGAGGAACAAAAAGTAAGCCACTGAAATGGCTCTTCATCCTGACACAAACCCCAAAATTGTATATAGCAAATATCGCTTTCGGAATTCAAGCAGAGTTGAAAAATTTCTTCCCCCTTCAAGACATCACTTCAAAACCAAAAATAGAGACTTTGCTGCCCAGTCAGGGGAAGAGCGTATCTTGTCGGTGTTCTGGAATTCCTATAGCATGCTGAGCATGATGACAGCATATTTCCCACACTCAGTTTCAGTAATTTGTTCCGACTTTTATACAGTCGGCGCAGCTGTTATATATCTGAGTGCTATATATCTGAGTGCTGTGCATCATACCGCCCCTGTTTCCTTCCGACGACGACTCCGATGACCGCCGTACGGGTGCAGTGCCAACGATTGCACTGCAACTTTTTCAAGACCTGAACGTCCAAAACTACACCATCTGCACAGCCTGAATTAAGGATAGCTACATGAACGTGCTCAAGTTTCTTGACCAGAAGATAACCGCCGCCCTCGTGGCCGCTGGCGCTCCTGCCAATAGCCAGGCCATGATCCGCCAGAGCGCCCGTGCCCAATTCGGTGACTATCAGGCCAATGGCGTGATGCCGGTGGCCAAGCAGCTGGGCATGAACCCTCGCGAGCTGGCACAGAAAGTTATCGACAACCTGGATCTGGCTGAAGCCTCTAACAAGATCGAGATCGCCGGCCCCGGCTTTATCAACATCTTCCTCAAGCCAGAGTGGATGGCTGAGAAGCTGGCCGGCTACGTGAATGATGAGCGGGCAGGTGTTGAAAAAGCAGAGCAGCAGACTGTCGTTGTTGACCTCTCCGCCCCCAACGTCGCCAAAGAGATGCACGTAGCACACCTGCGCTCCACGGTTATCGGTGATGCGGTTGCCAAAACTCTGGAATTCCTGGGCCATAAAGTGATCCGCGCCAACCACGTTGGTGACTGGGGTACCCAGTTCGGTATGCTGATTGCCCATCTGGAAGAGCTGCAAAAGAGCAACCCCGAGGTGATGAACTCCGAGCTGGGTGATCTGGAAGAGTTTTACCGTCAGTCCAAGAAGCACTACGATGAAAACCCGGAGTTTGCCGAGCGTGCCCGTAACTACGTGGTACGGCTGCAAGGGGGCGATGCCTGGTGTCTGGAGCAGTGGAAAAAGCTGGTCAACGTTACCATGGAGCAGAACCTGCGTACCTATAAGCGTTTGAACGTGAATATCACTGAAAAAGACACCATGGGCGAAAGCATGTACAACGACATGCTGCCAAAGATTGTCGCCGACATGAAAGAGAAAGGTCTGGCGGTTGAAGATCAGGGTGCTATGGTCGTTTACCTGAATGAGTACAAAAACAAGGATGGTGACCCGATGGGTGTTATCGTCCAGAAGCGCGACGGCGGCTTCCTGTACACCACCACCGACATCGCCTGTGCCAAATACCGGTATGAAACCCTGGGCGCTGACCGTGTACTTTATTACATCGATGCTCGTCAGGCACAACACCTGCAGCAGGCGTGGACCATCGTGCGCAAGGCTGGCTATGTGCCTGAGAACGTGACGCTGGAACACCATGCGTTCGGTATGATGCTGGGCAAAGATAACAAGCCATTCAAGACCCGCACCGGTGGCGTTGTCAAACTGGCCAGCCTGCTGGACGAAGCCACTGCCCGTGCCACCAAACTGATTGAAGAGAAGAGTGCAGACATGTCTGCCGAGCAAAAGGCCGAGGTTATCAACGCCGTTGCCATGGGCTCTGTGAAGTACTCCGACCTTTCCAAGAACCGTACCAGTGATTACATGTTCGAGTGGGATAACATGCTCTCCTTCGAAGGCAACACCGCCCCTTACATGATGTACGCCTACACCCGTGTACAGAGCATCTTCCGCAAAGCCGGCATGAATGTTTCTGACCTGAGTGGCACCATCACCATCAAGGAAGACGCCGAGCGGGAGCTGGCCATCAAACTGATGCAGTTCAGCGAAGCGGTTGAAGGTGTAGCCCGTGAAGGTATGCCACACATGCTGTGCGCCTATCTGTACGAACTGGCGGGCTGCTTTATGAAGTTCTACGAATTCTGCCCGGTCAACAAAAACGACGTTGCTGCTGACGTGAAGAACAGCCGTCTGCAGCTGTGCGCCCTGACTGCTCACACCCTGAAACTGGGTCTGGGCTGCATGGGTATCACCACTGTCGAACAGATGTAATCAGACGTTTACCATCAAAAAGCCCCGCTTTTGCGGGGCTTTTTTGTTCCTGTTCACATCTCCAACATAAAGGTCACCGGCCCATCATTAAGCAGGCTGACCTTCATATCCGCACCAAACTGACCCGTGGCAATAGTTCCAACATTGCCGTGTATCTCTTGCGCCATGGCGATAAAGCTATTGTAAAGCGCCTCTCCCAACGCCGGTGACGCGCCGGAGCTAAAACTTGGGCGTAAACCTTTGCGGGTGTCTGCCACCAGAGTGAACTGGGAGACTATCAGTAAGCCACCACCGGTATCGGTCACGCTAAGATTCATCTTTCCATTGTCGTCTGAAAAGATACGATATTTCAGCATTTTCTCCAGAAATTTTCTGGTTTTTTCAGGGGTATCGTCTTTCTCCACACCCAAAAATAGCAAAATACCGTTCCCAATTTCTCCAACAGTTTCGCCATCAACAACTACACTGGCGTGAGTTACACGCTGAATAAGTCCCTTCACTTTTCACTCCAATTACGCAATTTTGTTTGTCGGACAGCATCCCACACATCAGCGAGAACAACCAACCGCTGTTCCCTTTGCTATGAACGTGCTCTGCCCCGAGAGGAGCAAAACCATGAATCACGACAGTCTCACTGCAGCACTCAATGCCAGTAAAAACTGGATCAAACATTTCAACCGTGGTGATGTGGATTACTGCATCTCGGCTTACACTCCTAACGCCTTTCTGGAGGCTAAATCACTTGGAGAGTATTCCGGTCGGAAAATGATCGATAACTTTTGGCGACCTTTCGTACTCTCTGGTGCCACCGATCTGAACTACTCCAATATCTGGCTCAAGCTCATCGATGAAAATACCGTCCATCTTGGTGCCGATTGGAGTATGAATGTAGGTCGTGGCGTAATCACACTGGAGAAATGGGTAAAAACAGAATCCGGAACATGGAAGCTGCTACTGGATCACTTTGAAATCCAGCAGCAGTTTGACGATTAGTCAGCGCTCTCCAAGAGAGCCACCTGGGCGACAGTATCTGAACAATCAGGACGTCATACCCAAATCGAAATCGGATCGAAATCTGTGTGCCATCTCATCCGTGGCTCGTACCAGAGCATCACGGATACTCGGCTCGTGGGTTGAGTGCCCGGCGTCGCGCACAATACGGAGCTCTGCAGAGGGCCAGTATTTTTGAAGCGTTGTCGCATTCTCCAGCGGACAGATCATATCGTAGCGACCGTGCACAATAATACCGGGAATATCACCCAGCTTCGGCAACTCATCAACAATACCGTGCTCACCAGAAAACAGATGATTCGCCAGATAATGGGTGCAGATACGTGCTAGAGCCAGAGCTTTATGGGGATCACTGTAAGCATCCAGAACCTCTTGGCTAGGGCGCAAGGTGGCACAGTGAGCATCCCAGGTGCATAACGCCTTGGCCGCGCCCATGCGTGCCAACTCATCACTGCCTGTTACTCGCCGGTAGCAAGCCGCCAACAGATCGTCCTGTTCATCCTTGGGGAAGTGCCCGGCAAAGGCTTGCCAATAATCCGGAAATATTCGGCCTGCACCATCACGGTCAAGCAACCAGCGAATATCCCCTTTACGCCCAAGCAGCGCGCCCCGCAGCACCATACCCAGCACAAATTGATTGTGCTTTGTCGTATAACTCAAAGCCAGCAACGCCCCCCAGGAGCCACCAAACAGTACCCATTGCTCCACCTTCAGCTGCTGCCGAATGACTTCCATATCAGCGATCATATCCTGAAGGGTATTATTTTCGATGGAAGCATAAGGTGTTGAACGGCCACAGCCCCGCTGATCCCAGGTAATAATGCGATACATCTCAGGATCAAAAAAACGACGACTGTATTTATCACAGCCCACGCCTGGCCCACCATGCAGAAACAGAACAGGAATCCCCTCAGGGTTGCCGCTCTCATCCACGTAGAGTTGATGGCCACCAGATACTGAGATTGTATGTCGAGCAAAAGGTTTGATCGGAGGATATAGAGTCAGCATGGTTCATCCTTATAGATTCCCGCCAGGCCGATGCGCACATCTCATCCGGATGCCTGACTTCCGCACGAAACTTAACATTACTCTGATACCACGCCGTCATAAAGACCTTTCATGATAACAAAGCCACACATCAATGGTCGTGTACGGAGACAGGATATGTCACCTGCAAAATCGACTCTGACATAAAATTCCACTGTTATTGACCTCCGTCAAATCCGTTTCCACTGGACAACTATATATTCGGACTTGTGGGTAACCACTCAATCAAAAACTATAAAAATACCAAATTTGTGGGGAATCTCTATGTCCACGACCCAGGCTCACTCTCCCGGGCAGCTGCCGGTGGAGCGAAAATCGCTTGCTGAGCGTATTCTGAACTTTATCGAGCGCAACGGTAACCGGCTGCCGACCCCGGCCATGCTGTTCTTATACTGTCTTGGAATTACTCTGGTGTTGTCTCTGGTATTTTCCATGGTCAGCTTTGATATGATCGACCCTCGATCCGGTCAGGCCATTGAAGTCAAAAACCTGCTGAACGGTGACTATCTGGCCCGGTTTGTCGCCTCAATGGTGGTCACCTTTACCTCCTTCCCTCCCCTGGGCGTTGTCCTGGTCGCCATCATGGGGGTAGGGGTTGCAGAACACTCCGGCTTTATCGGAACCACCCTGAAAAAACTGCTAAACATGACGCCCACCCGTTTCATCACCCCGATGGTGGTGCTGATCGGTGCGATCAGCAGTATCGCCTCCGATGCCGGTTATGTGCTGGTCATCCCGATGGGCGGCATTATCTTCCATGCCGCAGGTCGTCACCCTCTGGCCGGTCTGGCTGCCGCCTTTGCCGGTGTCTCCGGTGGTTTCTCAGCCGGTTTTATGCCCAGTGCCACCGATCCGCTGATCCAGGGTTTTACCCAGGCCGCTGCCCAGACTCTTGACCCAGACTACCTGGTCAATCCGCTATGTAACTACTTCTTCACGTTTAGCTCGACTTTCCTGATTGGTCTGCTGGGCTGGTATGTGACTGACAAAATTGTCGAGCCTCGCCTGACCCGCAACGTGGCTGTGGATGAAGGTATCACTGTCGAGCAGGATCAGACCCTTATCTCTGAACAAGAGAGACGCGGCTTCCGCAATGCCGGTCTGACCATGCTGGGCATGTTTGCCCTGCTAATCCTGATCACCGTGCCCGAAGCCTCCCCTATGCGGAACGGCGCAGGTTCATTGACCGCCTTCAACGCACCCTTGATGGGTTCTATCGTACCGCTGATCCTGATTATCTTTTTGATTCCATCCATTGTTTACGGTCGCACCATTGGCAAGTACAAGAACTCTGGCGATGTGATCGGGGCGATGAACCACAGTCTGATACCGATGTGCGGTTACATGATCATGGCCTTTTTCTGCGCCCTGTTCCTGAAGGCCTTCGGCGACTCCAATATGGGTACGCTGATCGCTCTGTCCGGTGCCAAGGTTCTTCAGGCTATGGATCTGCCGGGTCAGCTGACTATTGTCGGCATCATCCTGCTCACCGGTATTGTGAACCTGTTTATCGGATCACTGTCGGCTAAGTGGGCGCTGATCGGCCCGATCTTTATCCCGATGCTGATGACCGTGGGCATCTCCCCCGAACTGGCTCAGGCCGCCTATCGTGTGGGTGACTCTTCCACCAATATCATCACCCCGATGCTGACCTACTTCCCCTTGGTGGTGGTGTTCTTCCAGCGTTATGTGAAGAGTGCCGGTATCGGTACAGTGGCATCTACCATGCTGCCCTACTCCATTGTCTTTATGATTGGCTGGACAGCATTTTTATTACTGTTCTGGGGTCTGGGGCTGCCACTGGGTATCGCCGCGCCTTATAGTTATCCTGCCGTGTAACTCTCCTTCACCTCCTGCCAATATTTTCCTGAAAATCTGCTGGCCAATAGCCAACAGATTTTCAGGAGTACCACCATACTGCCTGTTCAATACTAGAATCACCTTGTCTGGGTCGCCGGCACGAGTATTTTTCACCCGTGTCCGATATATACCAAGAGATGATTCCGTTCATTATCACCCAGCTGCAGGTGCTATGCGTCACGGCAATCAAGCCAGATCCGGAAATCTGGCTGTCGGATAAAATTTACAACTGACCAGAAAAGAGAAAATTTTTATGACTGCTGATAACCGTCACCTGTTTTTGCAACCTTATTACGGAAGGTTGCTCATCGGGCTGCTTATGCTGTTCATTCTTCCCTTGCCCACCGCTTTTTCCCATACGCTGGCGTATCAGGATCCAACCGTCACCTACTACAGCTCAGATTATGAGGGCCTTTTAGAGGCTTTCGTTGTGACTGAATCAGTCGCTGGCCAGAAGCAGTTTGTGACACTCGCCGAAGCATCATCTTCGGCAGATATGTATCTGGATCACAACGGTGAATTCGTGTTGGCAGATGGCATTACCTACATTTTTGGAGGGGATCTGTTTGACCGGGGGCCCGATGACAAGAAGTTGCTCCACCTGCTGCTCAATGCCAGGAAAAGATACGGTGACCGTGTCGTGCTGATCGGCGGCAACCGGGACTACAATAAACTACGCTGGCCTCTTGAACTGGTAAGACATCCGGATATGCAGATCAAACAACTGCTGTCCGCTAACGGAATCAATAATATCAGCCAGCACTGGACGAAAGGGCAGGAGAGTCAAAGAGAGGCTCTGATCGACTGGCTGCTCAGCGATGAGATGCTTGAATATCTGGCCATGACCGTTATTGCTCACTGGCACGAAAACAGCCGCACTCTTATTCACCACGGTGATTTTAATTTGCAGGCCTTTGCCCATATACCCGACCAGGGTATAGAGAGCATTGCTCAGCATATAAAGGATTTTAACAGCAGCCCATGGGATATGTTTGCCCAGATTGATCGCCTGAATGAGTGGAAGCAGCGGGCAATGATCAAAGCTGTCGATGACTTGAAAAAACTAAAAACGATTGCTGTCCTGCAAAGAGAAGGTACTGAACTGGATAGCTCTCAGCAGGCATTTATCAGCCCCGAAAATACTACCTATCCAGAGCTGGCTTTCTATGCCGGCGCGGCGCCAATGCCTAAAACAGTCCCGGATGGGACGTGGCCTTCCGGAAAGCATATGAATATTCCGGAATGGGTAGACCGGGAATACATGCTGGCATCGCCACCCCGAGTCAAAAGCTCCAGAGATAATACCCGCACGATAACCGATGATGACGGGCTGGAATTGATGGTAACAGCGGGCATTGAGAATGTACTGGTCGGACACACTCCCCAGGGAAATTTTCCGAACATGTTTAACCGCACCAGTGATCGAAAAGGGGTGGGGAAAAAAGATGTCTGGTTTATTTTTGCTGATACATCCTATGTGATTGATAAAGCCTCAGGTACAGAAAGACGTCCGGTGGTGAAATTATCCCATCGGAACATTACCGTTGAAACGGAGGTTACAGTACCGGTCAAACAGGTCAAAAATGGCCTGGAGGCAGAAGAAACCATTCAAAAGGTGCGTTTGCACTTTGATAGCGCGCAGAACAGACAATCAGAGTTTGTGGGAAAACTGGCTCTGAGCATCAAAGATCCGCAAACAGATCAATTCCGATTGAATGATCAGCGCGGGAATCCTGACGCAGAAATGACAGACCCGGACGCTATGTTTCCAAACAATTATATTGGTATGGCTGAAGTCGAAGAGAGCACCTACAGCCTGATGACCCGTAAAAATGGACGATCAATCACTAATATTCTGGTGAGCCCTGAAGAGAGTCAGGGTTATGACTATTACGAACCGGTAAAAGAAATCAATGTGCCGGCCATTATCCCACAGTGGGTCAGGTAGTACCCATTGCAGTAGTACCCATTGCAAAAGAAGAAAAAGCCCTGCCGTCAAAAACGGCAGGGCTTTTCTTTATTCTCCGAAAGAATTACTTCCGACCGTGGCGCTTACGCTCATTTTCAGTCAGGTATCTCTTACGCAGACGGATGAAGTTCGGCGTCACTTCTACCAGCTCATCGTCGTCAATAAATTCCAGAGCCTGCTCCAGAGTGTGACGGATGGGCGGGGTCAGGATGATGTTTTCATCGGTACCGGAAGCACGGACGTTGGTCAGCTGCTTACCCTTGATCGGGTTAACAACCAGATCGTTGTCACGGATATGCAGACCGATAATCTGGCCTTCATAAACCTCAACGTTCGGTTTGACAAACATCCGGCCACGGCTCTGCAGGTTGAACAGGGAGTAACCCAGAACCTTGCCTTTCACCATGGAGACCAGAACGCCATTGCCACGCTGACCCACTTCCCCTTCCTTGACCGGACCGTAGTGATCAAAGATAGAAGTCAGGATGCCGGAACCGGAGGTCAGGGTCATGAACTGGGAACGGAAACCGATCAGACCACGGGATGGCATCATGAAGTCCAGACGTACACGACCTTTGCCGTCTGGCACCATGTCGCGCAGCTCGGCTTTACGCAGACCCATCTCTTCCATGATGGAGCCCTGATGCGGCTCTTCGATATCAACAACAACCTGCTCGTAAGGCTCTTCCTTCACGCCGTTGTTCTCACGGACAACAACCTGCGGACGGGAAACTGCCAGCTCAAAACCTTCACGACGCATGGTTTCGATCAGTACGGAAAGATGCAGTTCACCACGACCGGCCACCTTGAACTTATCCGCATCAGTGCCCTGCTCGACACGCAGCGCCACGTTGTGGATCAGTTCACGTTCCAGACGATCCTTGAGGTTGCGGGAGGTGACGAATTTGCCATCCTGACCACAGAACGGAGAGTCGTTCACCTGGAAGGTCATGGATACGGTGGGCTCATCAACGCTCAGCGCCGGCAGCGCTTCTACGCAGGACGGATCGCAAATGGTATCGGAGATGTTCAGACCATCGATACCGGTGATGCAGACGATGTCGCCAGCGCTGGCCAGTTCGGTTTCAATACGCTCAAGGCCATGGTGACCCATCACCTTCTGCACCTTGGCGTTACGCTCTTTACCATCATTGTCAACCAGACGTACCGCGGAGCCTGGCTTCAGAGTGCCACGCTTAACGCGACCGATACCGATAACGCCCACATAGCTGTTGTAGTCCAGTGCTGAGATCTGCATCTGGAACGGACCGTCCTTATCGACGTCCGGGGTTGGTACGTGCTGGATGATCATCTCGAACAGTGGCGTCATATCTTCCGCCAGATCGTCCACTTCCAGACCGGCCACACCATTCAGTGCGGAGGCGTAGATCACCGGGAAGTCCAGCTGCTCTTCAGTCGCACCGAGGTTGTCGAACAGATCGAAAACCTGATCGATAACCCAGTCAGGGCGTGCGCCAGGACGGTCAACTTTGTTGATAACAACAATCGGACGCAGACCCTGTTCGAAGGCTTTAGAGGTTACAAAACGGGTTTGTGGCATAGGGCCATCGACCGCGTCCACCAGCAGTAGTACGGAGTCTACCATGGACAGAACGCGCTCTACTTCACCACCGAAATCCGCGTGCCCTGGAGTGTCCACAATGTTGATGTGGTAACCATTCCAGTTGATGGCTGTGTTCTTGGCCAGAATGGTAATACCGCGCTCTTTCTCCTGATCATTGGAGTCCATGACGCGCTCGGCGCTCTGATCCTTTCGACCCAGAGTGCCAGACTGCTGCAGCAGTTTATCAACCAGAGTGGTTTTACCGTGGTCAACGTGGGCGATAATCGCTACGTTGCGCAGTTTGTCAATTGCAGGCTCGATCACAGGGGATGCCTCTTAACTCCTGATCCGGTTTATAACCCGGACAGGATAGTCTCTAATTTCAACCGGAACCCCTTGGAGGTTCTGGCCATATCGTTGTAGGTTTCTGCCAGAATAGCTGTTGAAGCCCCGAGCAGCTGCATATCATCCCGATACCGGGTCATATGCCGGAAGTTACGTAGCCTGGAAGAAAAACTGAGGCTATGACCCTTGCAGCGCATATCGGCTACATCGATCAACCCGAGGCGACCGTCGGGCATCATCAGGATATTGCCCAGATGCAGAGAGCGAAAATAGACACCGGAAAGGTGCAACCGGGCGACAAATCGTCCAAGATCCCGGGCTAACTGCTGCTTTTCCAGTGTACCGCATGACGTCAACCAGCTACGCAATGGCTCTCCGGCCAGCGGGCGATAACAGACGGCAGTCCGCTCAATTGAGGGGATTTTATAGACCACCAGCACCTCTACCGTAGGCACACCCAGTTTTATCAATTCACGGGCATTGTCCACAAATCGATGGGAATAGGATTTGAGCAGATCAGAGGTCAACAACCGTTTCCGGCGGAATAACTTCAGGAAATTCCCGTCCCGGAGCCGAAGAACCTTGTCACCAAAACCATCCGCTTCTATAACCTGACTGTCTTTGCGCAGTTCGTTATAGTCCGTCACAGTAAGAGTCTGCATTGAAATCTTCAGCTATCCCGGCAAGCGCAACTGTGCAGGGGAACCTGTACGTGCTGGTTGGCAAAAGAGGGGAATTCTACCCGCAAGAAACGGTTAGGGGAAGGAAGGTGAAAAATAAAAACCGAAAGCTTAAAGCTTCCGGCATGGGAAGGATTTTACTTTACTTGTAGCCGCATGCAGACGGCATCGGCCAATATACCGAATAAATATCCATTCTGCCTGAGTTTATCAGACCAGCTTTAAGGGCCTCTACCTCCCGCCCGCGGTTTCTCCTTATTAGCTCCAGGGCTATCTTACGAGTCCTCTCTTGAAAGCCGCCTGTTGAGGCCGCCGAATGTGGGTACCCGACCGATATTCCTCCACTTACCACCTACGGAACTAGAAACAAAATCTATCATCTCATCGGTAACCGGAGAAGGCCGTTGTACTACATATGTTGACCTACTGCGCATACTCGGAACCACCCTGCCATCAGTAGCAGCAGCTACTGCAAATTGCTGTGCGTAACTTGCTGTTTGAACGATTTTTGTTAGCGCCTCTTTCATATTCCATTCTCTCGAAGCTCCTGCCTCCACATTGACTAAATTTATGGCAGTATCGAAGCTTAGAAGCCCTTTTGTGCTAATCCTCTCGGTAGATGAACCTACAAAAGAAACAAGCTGAGTGAACAAATTTAACGGACGCGGGTTGATAGATTTCTCTAGTTTTCGCGCTTTTTTTTGCTTTACCAGCACTTCAATAAGCCCATAAAATGTTTGGGCTACTTCAAGAAAATTTTCAGCGTAAGAGCCATCACCACTTGTATTGTCCAAGCCAAGACGTTCAAAAATTGTATTTGTGTCATTAACCATCACTTCACGCAGATTAAGTTGACCGTCGGCTCTGTTGCCTTTAATGGTTGGTCATCCTGTGAGGCCCCTAAACCAAGGGAAAACTTCTCGAAGACTTTTGGAGTTCTGTCGCTTCAACCACTAAAGGCAACATAGCCTTGACCGTCTTTGGCTGCCACCAATAGCGTTTCGAGATTAGTTTCTACGTCTAAAACCTCCGAACTTACCGGGTATTTTTCATCCACAATCCTATTCATCTCCTCTTTATCGATACCATATTTATCCCTTATAACAGTAAATTCATGATAATCAGGTTTATTACTTGCAAGAAACCGCAAATAAAAATCCACTTTAGGCACTAATCTATTACTCAAAATATTTATTAGTTTCTGCTTCTTTTCCTCATTTTCTGCAACAAATAATTGAAGGATCATATTTTTCTCACAACCAATCGCGAGACACGTCCCAGCCACCAAGATCCAATTTATATTTCCAGTGAGCCTGGTTACAAACATGTTGGATTGACTTTCTAATTGAGTGCACAAAGTTTTGTAATTCATGTGCATTCCCGACACAATCTCAGCTGTCTCCGCCATATCGGACAAATTTTTTTCCTGCGCCACATGCTGACGCGTCAGGAATCCCCTCCCCAGCACGGATAATGGGTCTGCGACATCAGCTTTTTGGCCCTGATGTCTCTGTCCGACATTTCGTGACTGCACACTTGTTGCCTGCGAATTTGCGTTTCTGTAAGCACCCGTTTTGCCAATTTTTAAATTTTTTAATTCTGGTGTTAAAGATCACGAAGAATCTTTAGTAGTTACGGCATTTCTTCCTGATGTTGTAGATTTTGGATTCACTCTATTGTTTAAACTCATAGCGTATTCATAAGAAGGAGGATCACCAAGCTTGGATCCCTCAGCTACAAAGCCCAGCTCGCTATCTCTATTAAAATAGGCACTTTGTATTTTGAGAAAAATTGTATTCAGCGGCAAAGTTATATCTTCCATAACATCCAATATTTTTTGCAATACTCCCATCTCTATACATACGCCAAACAACTTTTCCAATTTTTCACTACAAGGGATTTTCAATCCCGCACATCCCTCGTCATTGCTTCTACATTTTTTTAGATTAGTGCTGACTTCAACTCTGTCATCACCTAAACGATCTATAACAGCATCAATCGTGACACTTATATCATCGTCCTAAGCAGAGAAACGGGCAAACCAAGCTTTATAGTTATTACTATCACATCCCTTCAAAAAACTAATAAAATCGTCATTAGCCGTTAATACAGCCGATGCAAAATGCGACAGACTTAAAGAAATCAAAACAATAAAAAACGACAATAGCAGTTTGCTAAATGCTTTTCTATGTGTTGTTTTTGGCTCATTTTCACTGCGCACCCACCAATCAGTCCATCAGGATGATGCATTTTAGAACATTTCCCACCACTAACACGTAAAATTAAGAACAAATACACCATAGCAACCACTCTTCTATAATTGCGGGCTATAAAAACAACAAATAAACATCAATAGCCGTATACTGTATTTAAATTTACAAATTTCAGGATTTGCATTTTTTGTCTAAAAAGAGCCAAAAATCTGCGGACACACCACTACCCCGAATGACAAATTATGAAATGGTAGAACAAATCTTATCTCAAGCTAACGTCAATGGATTACTATTTTTTCTTTCGGGGTCACGATAAAAGACGCTGGTGCAGCTATACTGCCTTTAAAGGTTGAAGGTGAAATTGGGCTATTTTTTATGCTCATTTTTTATGAAAAATCGGTATGGCAGTAACATCAACAACTTAAAAAACTACTTCTTAGTCTTATTTGCGTGCCAACAGGCACAGGCCACTATCCTTCGATCCGGGTTATTCGATCCGGGTTATTCGATCCGGATTATAAGAGTTTTTCTTCAACCATTTAGGGCAACATAGCCCGCTGGTGCAGTGAGCACATGTACTCCTGCGTAACCTTGATGAATATATGACAGTTACTTATTTTTTCCGTCAGTTACAGCCGGTTGCAAACTGGAACGAACCATCCCCCATTACTATCTTATCCCTATAACCACGTACCTCTGCACTTACTGCACGTAGCTCTGCACTTACTGAAAAGAGCCACACCGGTAGCTCTGTGTTATTATCGCTGGCTCTGTTTATTTACAGGTTTGTCATTTATGACCGAGCGCTCCCGCCCCGATGAGAATGGGCTGGCGATTTACCTGCGCCTTCTGGGCTATGTGCGCCCTTACTGGCCATTCTTCGCCCTGAGTATTCTGGGCTACCTGATCTTCGCCCTCAGCCAGCCCCTGTTTCCCAAGCTGGTCGATTACTTCACCACCGCCCTGATTGGCGGCGACCAGACCTCCACCACCATTTGGGGGCTGGGGGAGGTCACACCCGAACAGCTGATCACCCTTGTTCCCCTCGGCATGGTCTGTATTGCGCTGTTTCGAGGCATTGGCTCATTTATGGGCAATTACTATCTGGCCAAAGTCTCTCTGGGTGTGGTGCATGATTTGCGTACCCACCTGTTTAACGCCATGCTGCGCCTGCCTAATCGCTTCTTTGACGACAATAACTCCGGTCACCTGATCTCCCGTATCACTTACAATGTGGGCGGTGTCACCACAGCAGCGACCGATGCGATTAAAGTTGTAGTGCGGGAGGGGCTGAGTGTGCTCGCTATCCTCGGCTTCCTGTTCTGGACCGATTGGAAGCTGACCCTGATTTTTATCGCCATCATGCCGGTGATTGCCGGGGTGGTGACCCTGACCAGCAAGCGCTTCAAAAAGCTCAGCAAAAAAATCCAGAACACCATGGGCGATGTTACCCATATCGCCTCGGAAACCATTACCAGCCATCGGGTGGTACGCAGCTTTGGTGGTGAACCCTACGAACAAAACCGTTTCCTGGCGGCCAGTATCGACAACACTGAAAAGGGTCTGAAGATGGTGCGCGTGGGTGCCATCATGACACCCACCCTGCAGCTGATTATTCTCTGCGCCATGGCCGCTCTGATGTATGCGGTGCTCTACCTGCAGAATATGGGTGGCTCCAGCAATACCCCTGGTGAACTGGTTGGCTTCCTGACCGCCGCCGGCCTGTTGCCCAAACCCCTGCGTCAGCTGAGTGAAGTGATACCCAACATTCAGAGAGGTATTGTCGCAGCTCAATCGGTGTTTGAACTGGTCGATGAACAGCCAGAGCAGGATGAAGGCACCCTGGAAGTGGAACGTGTTGAGGGTACGCTGGAGATTCGCAATCTCTCATTCACCTATCCCAACAGCGATCGCCCGGCTCTGCAGGATATCAATCTCACCATAAAGGCGGGAGAAACCATCGCGCTGGTTGGCCGTTCCGGCAGCGGCAAGACGACACTGGCCAGTCTGCTGCCACGCTTCTACAACCATACGGTCGGCGATATTCTTCTCGATGGCGTGCCGATTGAGCAGTACAAACTGAAGAATCTACGCAAACACATTGCACTGGTGACCCAGCAAGTCTCTCTCTTTAACGATACTGTCGCCAACAATATTGCCTACGGCGATCTGCGGGACTGCGATGAAGAAGACATCCGTCTGGCAGCACGCTCCGCCTACGCCATGGAGTTTATCGAAGAGATGTCGGATGGTTTGCAGACTCTGGTCGGTGAAAATGGCGTTTTGCTCTCCGGTGGTCAACGACAGCGTTTGGCTATTGCCCGGGCCATTCTCAAGGATGCTCCGTTACTGATCCTGGATGAAGCGACATCGGCGCTGGATACGGAATCCGAGCGTCATATCCAGTCGGCGCTGGATAACATAATGAAAAACCGGACGACGCTGGTCATTGCCCACCGTCTCTCCACCATTGAGAAGGCCAACCGCATTTTGGTGATGGATCACGGTCGTGTCGTCGAATCCGGAACACACGAAGAACTGCTGGCCCTGAATGGTGCTTACACCCGCCTTCACCACCTTCATCATGAGGAAGGCAGCGAGGCCGCGACCGTAACCGAGATAATTGCATGAAACTGACACTGCCCCGTTTTGATAAAGCCCGTGTTGTGGTGGCTGGCGATGTAATGCTGGATCGTTACTGGCACGGCGCCACAAAGCGTATTTCTCCTGAGGCACCAGTGCCTGTAGTTAACGTGACGGGTTCGGAGGATCGCCCCGGGGGAGCCGGCAACGTCGCCCTGAACATCACATCTCTGGGCACACCGGTCTGGCTGCTGGGTGCAACCGGCGATGACGAGGCCGCGGATAGTTTGACCAACTCGCTGAAATCAGCGGGGGTCAGCTGTGACTTTATCCGTCACAACGACGTGCCAACAATTACCAAACTGCGGGTGATCAGCCAGCACCAGCAACTGATCCGCCTCGACTTTGAAGAGCCACTCCCGACAGGATTTCAGGAACAGATTCCCGAGCATCTGAACAAGCTGCTTGATAATGCCGATATGCTGGTGCTTTCGGATTATGGCAAGGGTACTCTGAAAAGCCCCCAGAGCCTGATCAAACTGGCTCGCCAGCGCAACATTCCGGTTCTGGCCGATCCTAAAGGGATCGATTTTCAAAAGTACCGGGGGGCCACGGTGATTACTCCGAACCTGAGCGAGTTTGAAGCGGTTGTTGGTCACTGTCCGGATGAACAGACGCTTATTCAGCGGGGTCAGAAACTGCGCGAGGAGCTTGAGCTGGACGCGTTGCTGATCACCCGCAGCGAGCATGGCATGACCTTGATTCGCAGAAATGAACCCGAAGTGCATTTCCCAACCCATGCCCGGGAAGTGTTTGATGTAACCGGTGCCGGCGATACAGTTATCGCTACTCTGGCAGCAGCGCTGGCCGCAGGTATGCCGCTGCCGGAAGCCACGGCTCTGGCCAACATAGCCGCGGGCATTGTGGTTGGCAAACTGGGTGCTGCGACCGTCAGCATGCCGGAACTGCGTCGTGCAGTCAGCATGATTCATGGCGTTGAACGTGGTGTTATGTCCCGTGAGCAACTGGCAACGGTTATCGCAGATGCCAAGGCTCACGGTGAACGCATCGTGTTTACCAATGGCTGCTTTGATATTCTCCATGCCGGTCATGTAGGTTATCTGAAACAAGCCCGAAAACTGGGTGATCGTCTTATTCTGGCCATTAACAACGACGCCTCTGTTCACCGCCTGAAAGGTGAAGGACGCCCCATCAATCCGGTTGAACGACGCATGACGGTACTGGCAGCTCTTGAAGCTGTTGACTGGGTCACTTCATTTTGCGAAGACACGCCGGAAGCACTGTTGGAAATGCTTAAACCGGATGTTCTGGTAAAAGGCGGTGATTACACAGTCGAACAGGTAGTTGGGGCAGAGATTGTCCACAAATACGGCGGCGAAGTTGCGGTGCTGGAGTTTCTGGACAACTGTTCCACGACTGCGATCGTGCACAGGATCCGTGATACAAACGCTGGGGCGCATTCTTTGATTCCTGAGGAACACATTGGGACTGAGAAGCACTGATAGATCACTGTCACTCCTGCCTTCGCGGGAGTGACAGCGGTACGATTAAGCCTCAGGAGCTAAGCCTCAGGAGCTCACCTTCGTGCTTTGTGAATCTTTCTGCTCCCGCCGAAACTCGGCTTTCAACTCCTTTCTCAATACCTTGCCCACAGGGGTAACCGGTAACTCCTTGCGAAATACAACCTGTTTAGGCACTTTATAAGCGGCCATTCGTTCACGACACCAGTTGATTACGTCGTCTTCGCGCAAAGATGTATTGATCGGGATAACATAGAGACGCGGCGCCTCACCCGTCTTCTCATCCGGAACACCAATGCAGGCACAATTTATGACGCTGGGATGTCCGGCAACAACATTCTCGATCTCATTGGGATAGACATTAAAACCAGAGACCAAAATCATATCTTTGATACGGTCAACGATTTTTATAAAACCATCGTCTTCCAATAAGGCAACGTCACCGGTTTTTAACCAGCCTTCATCATTTAGAACTTTGGCGGTCTCATCAGCACGACGCCAATAGCCATTCATGACCTGTGGCCCTCTCGCACACAACTCACCCGGCTCTCCCTGTGGTACCACCTCACCCTCAGCATCAATAAATTTGATCTGTGTAGAAGGCAGGGGCATACCCGCCGTTCCAGGTCGTGCAGCCGAACCGAGAGGATTAATGCTGACAACAGGAGAACATTCGGTCAAACCGTAACCTTCCGATATGCGACAACCGGTAATACCTTCCCATCGTCGTGCAGTCTCCTCCTGCAGAGCAGTACCACCGGACAGGGTTATTTTCAGGGCGCTGAAATCCAGTTTTTTAAATTCCGGGTGCTCCATCAGAGCAACAAACAGGGTGTTGAGACCGGCAAAAAAAGTAAATTTATGATTCTTAATAGCTTTGATAAACAACCCGGCATCCCTCGGATTGGCTACCAATACACTGTGCTGCCCCATATAAGGCAGACACATCAGATTCACGATAAAAGCGTAAATATGGTAGAGCGGCAAGGGTGCAATAGCGATTTCCTGCCCGGGTTCCATCCAGCGTGATCCATCATCACGCACCTGCCCGAGACAGGCATCAATCTGTGCGACATTGGCAAGCAGGTTGCCATGGGTCAACATTGCACCCTTAGCGATACCTGTCGTACCTCCCGTGTATTGCAGTACGGCGATATCGTCACGGGTACGCGGCTGAGGGGTAAAGTGAGGGGAACTTTTGCCGAGAGCCAACACATCCCGAAATTTCAAGGCCTTGGGCAAATCAAAATGAGGAACCAGTTTTTTTACATGGCGAACCAGACCGTTCACCAGCCAGCGTTTAGGCGCAGGAACAAGGTCAGCCAAGCTGGTGCGAACCAGATACTCGATCGGAGTATCACTGACAACCTCCTCCACCGTACTGCCGAAATTTTCCAGAAAGACCAGTGCTCTGGCACCGGAATCATTTAACTGATGTCTTAACTCACGTGCAGTGTAAAGCGGATTGGTATTCACAATGACCAAACCGGCCCGCAGCGCGCCAAAAGCCACCACTGGATATTGCAGCAAATTGGGCAACTGGATCGCAATACGATCCCCCTGTTTTAAACTGGTGTCGTTCTGTAGCCAGGCAGCGAACTGCGCACTGAGGCGATCAATATCCTGATAGGTGAGAGTGTGTCCAATTCCGGTAAAGGCCGGACGCTCGGAGAAGTCTTGGAACGACTCCTCGATTAACTCAATCAAAGAGTTGTACTGCAATGGTGCGGTTTCAGTAGGCACACCTGCAGGCCTCTTGTCATCCCAGAAGGCTGAGTCCATTTGCGATTCCTGTTTTGGTTATTCTTCTATCATGGAAATGCAAACCCCTATTTCCACAACTCGAGGTGTGGCCAGCACTTCCCGCTCATGGCTATTGTTTACCATTATGACCTTCTCATGGTAAATATGACAATGCAGCAACCCAGCTCCCAAAAACCTGGCTCTTGAAACAGTGTAAAATTCTTCATCAGACGACCACCTTCTGCTCTTTACAAAATGTTAAGGTTGGGGCACCCTCATAGTCATATTATTATGGCTGCCGAGACCTTGGAAATAGACTATCGCTTCATTGCCTGTCAAGAACGCTTTCATCAATTATCTCACCGCATCAACATTCAGCAGCTGGTTGAAGACTTTAACTACCTGCGTTCCAAAGCCCGCAATCAAGGTATACATGCCCGTCCGGAGACTGTCTCGTTTATCACTCGCCATATTGATCTCCTTGCTGTTGTTGAAGATCTGAATAGTGGTCAGGAAGAGTCACGCACTCTGTTAAACAGCCTGGTGAGTGAGCTTTACGATCTTAAATTTGAGGCAATATTGGCACATTGACCTATTGTCTATGCACTGCGGATTACCGTTATATTGTGAACGAGACTGGCTCTCTAACGCTCATCCCTTATAATCCGCCGATTATTGCTAAAACAGTCCCCTGCACACTATGAATTTACCAACTCTTCGTCTCAAGAAAAACGCCGACCGTCGCTTAAAAGCGGGGCACCTCTGGATCTACAGTAACGAAATCGATACCGAAGCAACGCCCCTAACTGCGATGACACCGGGTCAACAGGCGGTTATTGAAACGGCCTCCGGCAAGGCCATGGGTATCGCCTACGTCAATCCGAACACGCTGATTTGTGGTCGTATTGTTAGCCGCGATACCAAACATGCGCTGGATTCTTCACTACTGGTACACAGAATAAAAATCGCCCTGAGCCTGCGCGAACGACTGTTCTCCGAGCCATGCTACCGCCTGGTCTACGGTGACAGCGACAACCTGTCTGGTCTGGTCGTTGACCGTTTCCATGACTATCTGGTGGTTCAAATCGGCACAATCGGTATGGAGCTGATCCGCGATGAGATCGTTGACGCACTGGTCAAGGTGCTGAAGCCGACAGGTATTTTGCTGAGAAATAACGGCGGCGCACGCTCCCTTGAGAGCTTGCCGGAGTATATCGAAGTCGCTTACGGTGAAGTGCCTGACGAGTTGCCACTGGTCGAGAACGACACCCAGTTCCTCGCCCCGGTTCGGGATGGTCAAAAGACAGGTTGGTTCTATGACCACCGCCCTGCACGCGCCATGCTAAACAGCATTGCCAAAGGCCAGCGGGTTCTGGATGTTTTCAGTTATATTGGTGGGTGGGGTGTGCAAGCTGCACGACATGGTGCCAGCGAAGTTTTCTGTATCGACAGCTCTTCTCTGGCGCTGGATTATGTCCATAAAAGCGCTGAGCTGAACGGCGTTGGCGACAAGGTTGCCACCATGGAAGGTGATGCTTTTGCAGCGCTGAAAGAGCTGCATACCTCTCAGGAACGCTTTGACATTGTCGTGATCGATCCGCCCGCCTTTATCAAACGCAAAAAAGACATTCGCAACGGTGAACAAGCGTATCGTCGCATAAATGAGATGGCCATGCGCCTGTTGGGTCAGAACGGTATTCTGGTCAGCGGCTCCTGCTCAATGCATCTGCAGCGTGACTCTCTGGTTGATATTTTGCGGGCATCCGCCCGTCATATTGACCGGGAGATCCAACTGTTTGCCGAGTGCCATCAGGGTGCGGACCACCCGATTCACCCAGCAATCCCCGAAACCGCCTATATCAAGGCGATGTTTGGCCGTGTATTGCGCGTCTAACCTTTAAAAGACGCAGGAACGCTCCGTATTGCGCACTGATGCGGGGCTTTTCTGTCCCTGTGCTCTTTCTGCCCGTCCGCGCGCGTAGGCTTTATCAAGCTCGGAAACACCAAACATTATACCGCTACTCTGAAAGGCTTCAGCTCCCATTTGGAGTGCCGCTACTTCTGCCCGCTGAATCCAACCCCCACCCTTGGCACTGTCGCCGTCCATATATGACATAACACCGGCAGCGTATAGAGTAAGAATATCTTCGATACGTTCTTCACTGTTCATCATGTTTTCTGTGATCATGAAAATACCCCTTGATTCTCTTTTGTCTGCCTTAGATGTTATACGGCAGCACTGGTTCAATGATTTGGGCTATTTCAGCAAAACTTTGCAAAAACAAACGGCTGTTTCTTTCCAGTAACGTACAGAAACAAGACGACTCTGTTTGTTACAAACCCGATTTACCCTCACAAGGCATTGATTCTACCCTTGGTTCGGGTAGAAAATGCAGGCGACCAAACCGGAGGATAACTCCGAAATAACTCTGAAATAACTTCTAAATAACTACTCTAAAGGGGAAACACCACCATGTCTGCTCCTCAGTCTGGCATTCTGCCTGAAGCGAATTCTGACGCGACCTTTCTGGTACTGTTACTTAACAACGATACACACAGCCTGACCACTGTCCGCCAATTTGCCAAAACATTTCCTGGCAAGGTTGAGGAGCTTCGTCAGCGCCACCCGGACAGCAAACTTTCCGCCACTCTGGCGTTTGGCAGTGCCGCCTGGACTCTGCTGTTCCACGACAAGGACTATCCTTCCGAGCTTACCCCTTTTGTTGCCCTACGCAACGACGACAGACTGGCACCTTCCACACAAGGAGACGTACTGATACATATCCGTTCCAACAGAAAGGATGTGAATTTTGAACTCAGTCGTATGATTATGGAACAACTGGGAGAAAGTGTACGACGGGAGGAGGAAGTTTCCGGTTTCCGTTATCTGGATTCACGGGATATCACCGGTTTTGTAGACGGCACCGAAAATCCGACCGGGGATAACCGTGCCGCTGTTACCCTGATTCCTGAAGGTCAGCCTCTGGCCGGTGGTAGTTATATCCACTGCCAGCGCTACATTCACAATATGCCACACTGGAATGCCTGCCCGGCTCACCAGCAAGAGCAGGTGATTGGTCGGACCAAGGAAGAGAACATCGAATTTTCCAGTGAAGAAAAAGCGCCAACGGCTCATATCAAGCGGGTCAACCTCAAGGAGAACGGCAAGAGTCTGGAGATCCTGCGCCACAGCATGCCCTATGGTGACTCCAGGGAACATGGTCTGTTTTTTATCGCCTATGCCCACACCGCGCGTCACTTCAATCTGATGCTTGAGCAGATGATTCATGCCGATACCAACGGCCATTATGATCACCTGATGCGTTACACACAGGCGGTCAGCGGCACGGCATTTTTCGCGCCAAGCCTTGGTTTTCTGGACGCCTTATAAGGCGTGATATGCTTACCAGCCAGATAAACAGGACAGGAAGAGCATCGGTGAGCGAACCCACAAGAAACCAGAAAATCTGGCTGGTAGTCAGTGAGATTCCCGAGGGAAAAGTCGCAACCTACGGACAGGTTGCAGAACTGGCCGGAATGCCAGCGGGTGCCCGGATTGTTGGTAATGTTCTTTCCCATCTGCCTCCGGGGAGCCAACTGCCGTGGCATCGGGTTATCAGCTGTCGTGGCGAGATCTCTTTTCCGGAAGGTTCTAACCGTTACCAAAAGCAGCGGCAGCGATTGGAAGATGAGGGTATCGTTTTTATCGGTACCCGCCTGAAACTCAGCGAGTACCGATGGAATGGCATTGCCCTTTAAAGCCTATTGGCAAGAGGCATACGCCGCCCCAGATAGGCCACCAGCAGCAACGCCGGCACACCGATCACTGCGGAACCGATGAAAAAGGCGGGATAGCCAACAGCATCTACGACAGTGCCAGAATAACCCGCCAACAATTTTGGTAGCAGTGTCATCAGTGAACTGAATACTGCGTACTGCATGGCGGTGAAGGCACGGCTGGTCAGACCAGAGAGATAGGCGATAAATGCAGCAGATGCCAGACCACCACTCAGGTTATCTGCTGCAATTACGCTAGCCAGCATCCAGGATTGCGGTTCGGAGATGGCCAGAAGTGCGAACAGTAAATTGGTGCTCGACGCAAGGCATGCGCCCAACAACAGACTCTTCATCACGCCGTAACGAATCGCGAAAATACCACCCATAAAACCACCAGCAATGGTCATAAAGAGACCAAAGGTCTTGGTGATGACGGCAATCTGCTGCTTGGTATAACCCATATCGTCGTAAAAGACATTGGCAACGGCGCCCATAACAATATCGGAGATACGAAAGGTTGCCACCAACAGCAGAATAATCAGCGTCAGTCGTCCAAAACGCTCAAAAAACTCCCTAAAAGGCGCGACATAGGTTTCATCAACCATACCCGGTGACACCACATGCAGGCGCACCATCCCCCAGGCGGCCAGCAGAGCGGTCAGCACACTGGCGGTCAGACGCAACGCCTCGGCAAGAAAGGCTCCAGCCAACTCTCCGACTATCAATTTGAGTGTGCTGGAGAGATCACCTATATAACTTGCCAGAGTGACAAATGTCAGCGCAAATACCGTGGTCGCCGCCACAAAAAGACCGAGAAAACGCAGATAATCCCGCGTGCCATATTTGTGTACCGAGGCCTGGTGGCTATTCGGCTCACCAATGCACAGAGTCGTGATGATCCCCACCAGCATGGCACCCGCCATACACAGATAGGCGTACGACCATGCTGTATAACTGTAAGCCTCACCACTCCCGGAACCAAACCAATCCGCCAAAGCCAGAGCTCCCGCCCCGGCTATCATCATTGCGATACGGTAACCGGCGATATAGGCCGAGGACATCAGTGCCTGCAGATCGGGATCCGCCGCTTCAATCCGGTAAGCATCAATGACAATATCCTGAGTGGCAGACGAGAATCCCAGCATCACGGCCCCTATCGCCATGATGGTCAGACTGTCCTGAGGATCATTCGATGCCATAAAAGCCATCGATGCGATGATGGCCAATTGGGAGAACAGCAGCCACGCACGTCTTCGGCCAAGCCACGCAGTGAGAACCGGCAGAGGCAGACGATCGACCAATGGTGCCCAAACAAACTTGAAAGAGTAACCCAGTGCCGCCCAACTGAAGAACGTCACCGTCGAACGGGAAACACCCGCGTCCCGCAACCACAGGGAGAGACTGCTGAAAATAAGCAGCAGTGGTAAACCCGCCGAAAATCCAAGAAAAAGCATGGTAATCACACGCCTGTGACAGCAGGCGCTGACGGCTTCACGCCAGCTACGTTTTATCCGTTCTGGTGGCGATGATTCTGGTGGCGATGATTGTTGCGAACACTTTCCTGTTTGCTCTGTCACTGACTGTACCTGTTGGCCGTTAAAATGAACCCGGACAAGTCCGGATTCGGGGGAGAATCAGTCACGGAAATTGTTGAACTGTACCGGTACGTCCAGACTTGCCTCACGCAGCAGGGCCATCGCCTCCTGCAGATCGTCCCGCTTTTTACCGGTGACACGCACCTGCTCACCCTGAATAGCCGCCTGAACCTTCATCTTGCTGTCTTTGATCAACTTGACGATTTTCTTGGCCTGCTCTTGATCGATACCCTGCTTAACCACAATTTCCTGCTTGACCTGTTTGCCGGCGCCAATGTGGTCTTTCACTTCCATGCATTTGATATCAATGCCGCGTTTGACCATCTTGCCTTGCAGAATTTCCACCATCTGACGGAGCTGGAAATCCCCACCCGCCATCATGGTAATATTCTCTTTCTTGTGTTCGTAGCTCGCTTCAACACCGCGAAAATCGTAACGGGTATCCAGCTCACGGTTAGCCTGATCAACAGCGTTGCTCAACTCGTGCATATCTATTTCAGAGACGATATCAAAGGAAGGCATTCACCATTCTCCTGTAGAAAGTTCCATTTTGACAACCGAATTTTAGCGGATAACACGCTGCAGAACAGTGACAATTTATTAAGAAGTCATTATTAATAGGGCAATAGAGCAGTCATGCCATCTACTGCCCCCAACCCATCAATTATTCAATCCGAAAACCGATCCTAATGGTGACCTGATAGTGAGCAATCTTTCCATCCGCAATATGACCACGGTGCTCGACAACTTCGTACCAGTCCATGTTCCGGACACTCTCGCCCACCTTGGCGATCGCATTTTGCACAGCATCATCACTACTCTTGGTAGAACTTCCGACAACTTCCACTTTTTTGTAGACATGGGTTCCCATCGACTCATCTCCGCTGAATGGCTGACTCTATTCGGTTAACGAGTATAGACAGACAAACGTCATTGAATACCCTAATACAAAAATCACTGGCAAAATTGTCTGCCTCAATATTTACGATAAAATGTTTTCGATGAGACAAACCTGCGTGCAACCACTCTTTTTACATCAACCTTCACACCAGCACTGGCATATCCTTGGTGCCGGTGCCATCGGCTGCCTTTGGGGCGGACAGATGATTAAAAGCGGCTTATCTATAACGCTGCTGGTAAAACCTGAACGCGGTGCATCCCTGCCAACACGGCCGAAAGTTATCATCCACGACCATCAGGGCATCTCGAATTTTCCTGTCACGGTAGAAACAACCCGCGATAAAACACCCATCTCGCACTTGATTGTAACAACCAAAGCCGGTGATACCCTTGCCGCAATAAAGTCTGTGCAATCAAGACTGACCGAAAATGCCATCATTGTTCTCCTGCAAAATGGCCTTGGCAGCCAACAAGCCGTTGCCGATGCCTTTTCGCATCACGCGGTATTTGCGGGCTCGACTACGGATGGCGTCTGGCTGAAAAACCTCCTCTCCATACACCGCACAGGCCGGGGACAAACATGGCTGGGGCCACTCAATGAAGCCGCCAGCAGCTCTTTTCACGGCAGTGCTGTTCATACTCTGCTAACTATTCAGGACATGGAAGTCTTCCTGACAAAAAATATTCTCTACAAACTTCAGGAAAAACTGGCTATAAACTCAGCCATCAATGGTCTTACCGCTTTGATCGATCGCCCTAACGGGGATTTGTTAAAACCGGAACTTCAACGGACGGTCAGCCGGTTGTGCCGGGATACTGAAGCTATTCTTGCCAGTGATGGTTACTCTAACAACACCCCCCTGTTGGAAATGGTTAACCGGGTGCTGACGATTACCGCCACCAATGTCAGCTCCAGCCTTCAGGATGTCCGCAAGGGGCGCCCGACAGAGCTGCCATGGATTAATGGCTATCTTCTTACGTTGGCTGAGAAGAATGGGGTATCGGCATCTGCCCATCAAGAGCTGATGCAAACACTGGCAGAGAAGGGAATCCGATAAAAAAAACCGTAACTTTTCCCCTGGCGCGCAAGCATATATGCTGAACGCCCCACTGAGACGGAGAACGCCGATGAACGGACTTCAGGACTACCTGTCCCGCCTCTCCATCAGCCACAAACTGGTGCTTGTCATGCTCAGTGTGGTTCTTGGAGTCGCGATTGTGTCATGTGTAGTGCTGATTACACCGGCGTATCTCATCTCTAAAAGCAGTTTTGTGCCGGCTAATGTTCAGTCTATTTCCCATATTCTCTCCGAACCCACCATTCTCAACGCTTTACTCGATGACCGTGTCGAAGCTGAAAATATTTTGCGAAAGGCCAACGAGTACTCGCAGATCAGCACCATCTCGATTTACGATCCGAACCAAAGCCTATACGTCAGCTCTGTTTCTGAGGGCTCCCCTCCTCCGCCCGACAGGGCTCCCACCAGGGCAGAGACGGAAACGGATTATCTGAAAAAAGTCAGTACGGATGCAGGTGAAACCATCACTTTCTATATTCAGGCTGATCCCTCGTTGCCCATCGACTTCTATGCCAGCATGACTATAGCTATTGTTATCATCCTGACGTTTATCACCCTATTTGGAAGTCTGGCTACGAGTATGATTCATCGAATTATTACTCTGCCGGTATTACACCTGATCCGCGTCGCCAATACCGTGTCTATTGAAGAAAATTACAGCATACGGGCGGAGAAGTTTTACCACGATGAAATCGGAATTCTGGCGCGCACGTTCAACACCATGCTCAGCCGCATAGATGCACGGGATCAACTGCTGACAACCGCTCGGGATAAAGCCGAACAGGCCAGTCAAAAAGCCCAGACTCTGGCCATAGAGACCCGCATGAGCAACAAACAACTGGAACAAGAGGTGCACAGTCGCAAAGAGACGCAACATCAGCTCACCCGCCTGCAATACCACCTCAACAGCATTGTCGATTCGATGCCATCTGCGCTTGTTGCTGTCGATGAAGAGCTGTCTGTCGCTCTGTGGAATAGAGAAGCTTCTGTGCTTACCGGCATCTCACACGATCAGGCCATGAATGCCTATCTCGGCGAAGTTATGCCCTTCCTCGTAGATACTCTGAACCAGGTACAGGATGCTCTGGACAACAAAACCGCCGTGCATCTTGAAAGACTACTGCTGGCACTGTCCGCCGGTGAGCGTTACATGGACATGATGATCTACCCACTAACCGACACAGACCAACATGGTGCCGTTATTCGTCTGGACGACATAAGTCGTCGAATTCAACTGGAAGAGATGATAGTACAGACGGAAAAAATGATGTCCGTCGGTGGTCTTGCAGCAGGCATGGCTCATGAGATCAACAATCCTCTGGGAGCGATTCTGCAGAGTGTCCAGAATATCAAACGACGAATTTCACCTGATTTTCCTGCCAACAAAAAAGTGTCTGAAGAGCTGGACGTGAAACTGGAGTTGGTACACGACTATCTGGAAAAAAGGGAGATTATTCGATTCCTCGATAACATCCACAGCGCCGGGGTACGCGCCTCACAGATCGTCTCCAACATGCTGCAGTTCAGCCGCAGAGAGAGTCGGGATATGAAACCAACACCCATGGCAAACCTCATTGCCCAAACCCTTGAGATCGCCGCCTCGGATTTCAATTTGAAACAGGGTTTCGATTTTATGCGGATTGCGGTCAGGCAAGAGATTGATCCCCATCTGCCTCCCGTGCCGTGTATCGCCAATGAGATTCAGCAGGTGTTATTAAACCTGCTCAAAAATGCAGCTCAGGCCATCAACAACCGGGAAGATACCGACTGGCAAGGTCAGATCACAATCAAAGCGCACAAAGACAACGACCGGGCCATTATCTCAGTGGAAGATAATGGCACCGGTATGCCTGAAGATATTCGCCGCAGAATATTTGAGCCGTTTTATACCACCAAGGATACCGGCAGCGGTACCGGGCTGGGATTATCCGTCTCCTATTTTATTATCACCAATAACCACCATGGAACCATCAGTGTCAGCTCTGTACTAGAGGTTGGCACAATGTTCACGATAGGGCTTAATCTCGCGCCCCCTCCAGAGGCCGCTGACCATTTAATGTCAGGGTGTAATTCCCCGTCCGCAGGCGCATAATCCACACCTTTAAATAAAACCAACACGGAATGCACTGGAGCTTTGCATGTCAACCACAATTCTCGTAACCGGTGGCGCAGGCTACATCGGAAGCCACACCTGCGTCGAACTGCTGGAGAGCGGTTATGATGTGGTCGTTCTGGATAATCTCTGTAACAGCTCTCCTGAAGCCCTTCATCGCGTTGAGACAATCACCGGTAAAAGGGTGACATTCGTCGAAGGAGATATTCGCGACAGAGCCATTCTGCAGGCGCTGTTTAGCAAATATACCTTTGATTCTGTTATTCATTTTGCGGGTCTGAAGGCTGTTGGTGAATCCTGCCAGATCCCGCTGAATTACTACGACAACAACGTCGGCGGCACCGTGATTCTCTGTCAGGAGATGGCAAAGCACGGCGTTTTCAATCTGGTATTCAGCTCTTCCGCCACCGTTTATGGTGACCCGGCCAACCTGCCCATCCGCGAGGACTTCCCCCTCTCTGCCACCAATCCTTATGGCCGTTCCAAGCTGATGGTTGAAGAGATTCTGGGTGATCTTTACAAATCTGATAGCCACTGGAATGTCGCGCTGCTGCGCTACTTCAATCCGGCAGGAGCCCACAGTTCCGGTCTGATCGGCGAAGATCCCAACGATATCCCCAACAACCTGATGCCCTACATCAGCCAGGTGGCTATCGGCAAGCGCGAGCAGCTGTCTGTATTTGGCTATGACTATCCGACCGTGGATGGCACCGGCGTGCGGGACTACATCCATGTGGTTGACCTCGCTAAAGGTCATGTCTGCGCCATCGAGAAACTGCGTACCGGCTGCGGTCTGAAAGCCTGGAACCTTGGCGTCGGCAGTGGTCACAGCGTACTGCAGATGGTAACCGCCTTTGAGCAGGCCTCCGGCAGAGCTATCCCCTATCAACTGGCCGACCGTCGTCCCGGCGATATCGCCGCCTGCTATGCTGATGCCTCCCTTGCCGCAGAAGATCTGGGCTGGAGAGCAGAGCGAGGGCTGGACGAGATGATGGTCGACACCTGGCGCTGGCAGTCTTCCAACCCCAATGGCTATGGTAAGAACTAACCGGTAGCTTATTTCTTTTCCTGCCGGCCTCTGAATACAGACCGGCAGGAGTCAATCATGGATCACAGCGCAACCCGGCTGGGTGTTTTTAGCCTTTTTTTGTTCTCAATTCTCTCCGTTACCCCAGTGCTCTCTGCCAGTGATAAGCCCTGCCCTGCGGGTAGTCGCGATGCCCTTTCCCGGGAACTCCACACGCTGCAAAAAGCGGTTCGCCACCACAATGAGCGTTACGAAGCGGGCACGCCTGAGATCAGTGATCCAGAATTCGATGGCCTGATTCATCACCAGAACACGTTAGCGCGCTGTCTTGACACGACAACCGCACCAACCGACCTGCCACCGCTGGATACACGGCATCGCTCGCCATTGGGAAGTTTGAAAAAAGCAGCCGGGCCAGACGATATAGAGGCTTTTCTGGAGCACGCCCGCAAACTTGACTCCCCCGTTGTTCTTCAGCCCAAGATTGATGGTCTTGCCATTGAGCTGGTCTACCGAAAAGGCAAACTGGTACAGGCGATAACACGGGGACAGCACCGCATCGGCCAAGGCATCAATCTACTGCCCCTGACGGCAGAGATTCCCGCTATTCCCCAACAGCTCAGCGACCGGCATGAAGAGATTATTCTCCATGGCGAGTTATACACCCGGTCCGACAATCCGTTTGCACAAAAAGCCGCCTCGCCCCGGCACTATGTGGCCGGGTTAATCAACCGTAAATCATCATCAGCCCAGGAGCTGCAAGCACTGGCGTTCTTTCCGTGGCTATGGGTGAACAGCCCTCTCGCCAACCTCACCGCCGACGTTCAGCAAATGGCCCAATGGGGATTTACCGCACCGCGGCAACACACCACGCCGGTCAGGAGCCTGAAAGAGGTGGTTCAACTCAGGGAAAGCTATCACCGGCAAACGCATACAGACGCGGCTCCCCTCACGTTCCCCATGGATGGCATCGTGCTCAAGCTGGATCGAGCAACAGCACGCAGTCGGCTCGGACATCGGGATGGTACACCCCGCTGGGCTCGGGCCTGGAAATTTCCGGCCCAGACAGAGGTAACATCCGTGACCGATATTCAATGGCGCGTCGGACGTACGGGTAAGATCACCGTTATGCTTGAGCTTGCTCCGGTTGATCTGAGCGGCATTACCGTCTCCCGCGTCAATATTGGGCCGAAGCAGTACTTCGAAAATCTGGATATTGCCAGATATGACACGGTCTCCCTCTCCCTGAAGGGCGCAGCCACGCCCGTATTTGGCAAGGTTCTCAGTCGTCCAGGGAACCGAATAAAAACAGAAGTACCAGAACAGTCCCGCTACACCGCATTGACCTGCCTCAGTGACGCCTCAAAGGATTGCAGAAAACAGTTTATGGCCCGTCTGCTATGGCTTACAGGCCCCAACGGGCTGGATCTACCCACTGTCGATGTCCGATTATTAGAACAACTGGTTAGCCGTGGAGTGTTACAAGAGCTTAGCCAGCTGTTCACGCTCCCCGATGGCTCTCTGCCCAAAGAGGCTCTGACGACACTACACAATCATCAATTATCACTGGAGCAAGCTATCAGAGCTCTGGGCATTCCTGCAGTCGGTCAAAAACGTTCCGGCACTCTGGCAAAGAAAGCGGGCCGTTGGCAATTGATTCTGGAGGCTTCAAAGGCGCAACTTCAGGGCTGGCTTAACTGCTCGCCGCAACAGGCTGAAAAGATGCACTCTTACTTGCAGAAGAACGAGATAAAAGCAGTTGCTAACCAACTATTCAAATAAGGCGAGCTAGAGACCAGGGGGGCAATAAAACAGCAAAAAAAAGAGCCTGAAAGGCTCTTTTTATAGTTTAAAGGCGGACTTTATTAGCGGCAGCTTGACGGAAGGTAAATCGCCTTAACCGACTTCTGGTCCCCAGCATCACCTGCTGTGCACTCCCACTGAATACTCCCATTACTATCGGTAGGGGTGAGTTTGAGCTGATTAGCCGTGGCATCATCAACTTCCGTGTCATAAGCAATCACGATCACACCATTAGCCCCAATTTCAACTGAGAGGACGGCATTACCGGAGATGGTTCCCACGCCAGCCTGAGCATTCGTAGTCGGCCACTGGCCTTGAGTCGCATAAAACTCGGAAACAGCAACCTTGGCTCCCTGCGCCAAACCAAGCCCTTCGGATACGTGGGCTCGCCGGGTATAACTCTGATAAGAAGGATAAGCCACCGCACTAAGTATTCCGATAATCGCAACAACAATCATCAACTCAATGAGGGTAAAACCCTTGCGTTTTATCCCTTTTATATTTTTCATCGCTCTCTCCCTGATACGACATATTCAACTTCGGTGAAGAAAACCGGCAACATTCAAGCCAGATCACCCCAATTGTATTTCTGTATTTCGTTTGAGCTGTTGATTTCTGCAGGAACTTTCTGTGTGAAAACAGCTTCTACAAACTATAGGCAATGGAGATGATATTTCAAATAGATTTGCCTCCCCTACAACACCCCCCACATCCCCACCGCCACGACCTCATAGCATAGCTTTGCAACTATGCTTATCATTTCATTAATCAATACTGCATGTATAATTAATATTTATGTCTGAAAATATATCCGAAATGCAACTTTCCGGTTTAGCTCGAAGACTCATCATTGACGGCCTGATCGATCAGGCAACAGCTGAGATTGCTGTCAAGACTGCTCAGGAAGAGCGTGTTTCGCTGACCAGTTATATCGTAAAAAACAATCTGGTCAGCGCTTATATCATTGCGAAAAGTAACTCCGAGATGTTCGGAATCCCGCTTTTTGACATCGAAACACTGGACTTCGAGCAGGTTCCGCGTGATCTGCTCAATGAAAACAAGCCGATCCGCAAGCTGATCCGTACACACCGCTGCTTTCCTCTCTTCAATCGTGGTAATCGCCTGTTTATTGGCGTTTCCGACCCTACTACAGAAAAGGTCTTCGAAGAGATCCGGTTCAATAGTGGTCAGCATATTGAGGTGGTTCTCGTTGAAGAGGACAAACTCTCAGTCGCGATTGAAAAGCTGTTTGCAGATAATCAGACCGATCTTGGCGATCTGGATGACGAAGAGCTGGCCGATCTCAATGCTCGCGATAGCGATGATGTACAGGATGAAGAGGCTGCCAAGGCCGACGAAGATGCGCCCATCGTACAATTTGTGAACAAGATGCTGCTCTCAGCGATCAAACTGGGCGCCTCTGACCTTCACTTTGAGCCCTATGAGAAGAGTTATCGCATTCGATTCCGTGTGGATGGCATCATGCAGATCATCGCTTCACCACCGGTTACCCTCTCCCCGAAAATCTCCTCCCGTCTAAAAATCATGTCTGCCATGGACATCTCTGAGCGCCGAAAACCTCAGGACGGTCGTATCAAGCTAAAAATATCCAAACATCAGTCCATTGACTTCCGTGTCAATACACTGCCGACCCTTTGGGGCGAGAAGATGGTACTGCGTATTCTCGACCCTTCCAGCGCAAAAATGGGTATCGATGCTCTCGGCTACGAAGAGGATCAAAAGAAAATGTATCTGGAGGCACTGAACAAGCCTCAGGGGATGATTCTGGTGACCGGCCCGACGGGTTCCGGTAAAACCGTATCCCTCTATACGGGTCTGAACATTCTCAATACCGTGGAACGCAATATCTCCACAGCGGAAGATCCTGTGGAGATCAACCTTGAGGGTATCAACCAGGTTAACGTGAACCCCAAACAGGGCATGGACTTTACCCAGGCGCTGAGAGCGTTCCTGCGTCAAGATCCTGACATCATTATGGTGGGTGAGATTCGAGATCTGGAAACCGCAAGCATTGCCATCAAGGCAGCCCAGACCGGCCACATGGTTATGTCCACCCTGCACACCAACAGTGCAGCCGAAACCCTGACCCGTATGCTCAACATGGGTGTACCCTCTTTCAACCTGGCGACCTCGGTCAACCTGATCATTGCCCAGCGTCTGGCTCGACGACTCTGCCAGCATTGCAAAATCAAGCACGACATTCCCACAGATTCCTTAATACAACAGGGCTTTAGTGAGGAACAGGCTGAACAGGCTATGATTTATGGTCACAACCCCGAAGGCTGTCCAAAATGCAACAATGGTTACAAGGGGCGGGTTGGTATTTACGAAGTGGTTGAGATCACTCCGGGGCTGCAGCAGATTATCATGGAAGAAGGTAACGCCATACAGATCTCCACACAGGCCCAGAAGGAGGGCTACCGCAACCTGCGGCAGTCCGGTCTGATGAAAGCGCTTCAGGGCGTGACCAGCCTTGAAGAGGTGAACCGCGTAACCCTCGACTAAACCTCTCGACTAAACCTCTCGCTGCCGCCGACGACTCTGTCGGCTGCACACCCCGTCTTCCTCCCATGATAAGATTTCCGGAAAATCGCTTTTTAGGAATTGCACATGAAAACCTTTCTGGTGGGTGGGGCGGTACGGGATGAGCTTCTGGGGCTACCGGTCAAAGACAGAGACTGGGTGGTCACTGGCGCCACACCGAAAGACATGACCAAAGCCGGCTTTCGCCCTGTCGGGCAGGATTTCCCTGTATTTCTCCACCCCAAAACCAAGGAAGAGTACGCCCTGGCTCGTACGGAGAGAAAATCGGGGCACGGCTATGCCGGCTTTGTCTTTCACACCTCGCCGGACATCTCGGTCGAAGAAGACCTGCTCCGCCGTGATCTCACTATTAATGCCATGGCCAAAGATGAACAGGGCCATATCATCGACCCTTACCACGGCCAGCAGGATCTGGAGCAGCGGCTTCTGCGCCATGTTTCGCCCGCCTTTCGTGAAGACCCCCTGCGTATCCTGCGTGTGGCCCGCTTTGCCGCCCGTTTTGCCGCACAGGGCTTTACCGTCGCCGATGACACCATGGCGCTGATGCAAGCGATGGTCGCAGAAGGGGAGGCCGACTGGCTGATTGCCGAGCGGGTCTGGCAGGAGACCTCACGGGCTCTGGAGAGCCGTAATCCGGAAATTTACTTCTCGACACTCTATCAGGCCAACGCCCTGCACGTTGTTATGCCAGAAATCGCACCACTTTTTGCCCCATCCGACGCCATGCCTTACCAGGCACTGCACTGCGCGGCGACAAACAATCACTCTGCCGTGGTGCGCTTTGCCTGCGCGGTCAGCTCGTTTGAGGAAAACAGTAACCAGCAGGTTACCCTGCTGTGTCAGCGGATGAAGATTCCGGTGCAATTTAAAGAGGTGGCACAGATCGTATCGAAGATTTTGCCGTTCTGGCAGGGAGAATCGATCAGCCCGGCGCAGCGTCTGGCGCTTTTGCAGCAGACTGATGGCTTCCGTCGTCCCGAACGCTTTGGAGAGATTCTGGATGCTTGTACGGTTATCAGCCAAACCGCAGGATTAAGCCACCCGCTATCGACCAGACTTCGGAATGATCTGAAAAAATGCAAAACCATCGATGTGCAGGCGCTGATCAAACAAGGTCACAAGGGAAAGGAGCTTGCTGAAGCTCTGAACCGGGCTCGACTTGAGCGGCTTCAATAAGAGCGCCCAAGAGCGGCCTTACGCCGCTCTCAGCTCTACTATGTCCAACCCTACACCCCGACCATCGCTAAGCCGCAGCAGCACCCTGTTAGGGAACTCACAAGAGCCATCCCCGGCACGCAACCCCAGCTTTGCCAGCAGACAGTCAACCTGTGGCTGCAAATACTCTTCAGCCATCAGCCCCTCCCCCTTCACGAGGGAAGGTTTTTCGCTAAAAGCCAGAATATCGATATCCGCCGCACAACGCTCAGAGGAGCGCACCCGGCCAAGCTGAAGCTCTATAGCCTTGCAGACGGCTCGAAAATCCGGAGGCGCCAGCGCACTCTCAACGCTGACAACAGCATTGAGATAGTCATCCCCGGAACCACCAGCCGCTCTGGTTCGACAAACCGGGCTCAACCACAGCGCCCCACATTCACCCAACAGCGCCTCAACCATACCGGCAAGATGCTCCTCCGCCCGATCGTTACTACCCAAACCAAGCAGATAGTGGAAAGTCATGGGTGGGGAATCCCCATCTGTTCACGGGTGCGATAGGTTTCAATACCCGCAACCCCATCGCGCAGGGCGTGGGGTTTGCGGATTTTCAGCCGCAGATCGGTCACCGGAAATACGGTGAAAACATGGGTCACAATAGCACCGGCCAAACGCTCCAACAGATGGAAACGACTCTCCTGGCACAATCCCTTCACCTGCTTCCTGATCTCCGCATAGTTGAGCGCATCATCGAGATCATCGCTGACAAAGGCATCATTGAAGTGAGTGCCCAGCTCCAGATCAAGAATCAGTGGCTGGGGCTCCTCATGCTCCCAATGGTAGAAACCGATCACCGCTTCCACGTACAGGTCACTGATCAAAACCTTATCCATAAAACTTCCCGTCCATAAAAATCTTGTGCAACACAACTCAGAGCGCTTACTTTTCTGAAAGCGCAGGCAGATCCGCCATAGGCCAGCGTGGCAGCGGACGAATACCAGGCATATCAAGCTGCCCGGCCACCAGCCGCTGACAGCCCGCATAGGCGATCATGGCACCGTTATCGGTACAAAAAGCGGGACGGGCATAATACAACGAAGCCTTCTCACTCTGCACCATCGCCTCCAGACGCTCCCGCAGGCGCGTATTGGCACTTACGCCACCCGCAATGACCAGCTGTTTAAAACCGGTCTGACGCAGGGCTCTGCGGCACTTGATGGCCAGCGTCTCGACCACGGCCTCTTCGAAGGCGCGGGCAATATCGGCACGGGTCTGGTCGTCACACTCTTTGCCGCCGTGCTTGTTTACGGTATTCAGCGTGAAGGTCTTCAGACCACTGAAACTGAACGCCAAACCTGGGCGATCGGTCATCGGACGGGGGAATTTAAAGCGACCACTGACGCCCTTTTCCGCCAGAGCCGCAATGCGGGGACCGCCCGGATAGTCCAGCCCCAGCATTATGGCGGCCTTATCGAAGGCCTCACCGGCGGCATCATCCACAGATTCGCCCAGCAACTGGTACTGACCGATACCCCGGACTTCCACCAGCTGGGTATGCCCCCCAGACACCAGCAGCGCCACAAAGGGAAACGCAGGAGGATTCTCCTCCAGCATCGGAGCCAGCAGATGGCCTTCCATATGGTGAACACCCATAACCGGCACATCCCAGGCCCAGGCAATGGATTTGGCGATAGCAGAGCCCACCATCAAGGCGCCGATCAGACCGGGCCCACGGGTGTAGGCAATGGCGTCGATGTCGGCACGGCAGCAACCGGCCTGGGCCAGCACCTGCTCAATCAGCGGCAGCACCCGGCGCACATGGTCACGGGAGGCCAGCTCCGGCACCACACCGCCATAGTCGTTGTGCATATCAATCTGGCTGTACAGGGCATCAGCCAGCAGACCTTGTTCACTGTCATACAGAGCGATGCCTGTCTCATCGCAAGATGTTTCTATGCCTAAAACCTTCATGGGAGGCTGGAATACTCTGTTCGGGGAGGGCGGATAATAATATAGTGGCCAAGAGTTTGAGTATACCGCCGGGGGTTGAATATGACCCGCAAAATGCCGTAGACTCCGCACTTCAGCTACATTCCAGCCTCGTTTTGCTCGCATTACTGACCGGCTAGTTGCGAGAATATCAGGTGCTCTTGACAAAGAGCTATTGACCTGACCCATTCTGATCAATAAAATTCGCACCTTTGCGGATGCCCTTCTATCCTGTTGGGTAATTTGCGAGCCAATTCTTGGCTACTTCAAACCACTAGATAATTAAGGAAGGTGAGGCCGCATGCCTGCTGTCAAGGTTAAAGAAAACGAACCCTTTGATATTGCCCTGCGTCGCTTTAAGCGTTCTTGTGAAAAAGCCGGCGTTCTCTCTGAAGTGCGTCGTCGCGAGCACTACGAGAAGCCAACCACAGTTCGCAAGCGTCAGGCAGCAGCAGCAGTCAAGCGCCATCTGAAGAAGCTGCAGCGCGAGCAGCGTCGCCGCGAGCGTCTGTATTGATAGCATGCCCTTAGGGTCGTACATCAGTACACAGTGACTTCAGAAATAGCCCTCTCTTCGGAGAGGGCTATTGCGTTTAAGCCTCTTTTCGAATTTCTGTCTCTATCTGACCATCAGTGATACCCTCCGTGGTACTCTGGGCAAACACCTCCCAACATACGAAAGATGCTCTGCACGCCATGGCTGGATTGATTCCACAAAGCTTTATCGACGACCTGCTGGCTCGCACCGATATTATCGATGTGATCGGGGAGCGCATATCCCTGAAAAAATCGGGCCGTAACCATCAGGCGCTATGCCCTTTCCACAAAGAGAAATCCCCATCCTTCTCCGCCAACCAGGATAAACAGTTCTATTACTGCTTTGGTTGTGGCGTCAGCGGCAATGCCGTTGGTTTTGTGATGGATCACGACCATGTGGATTTCCCGGAAGCGGTGGAGATGCTTGCTCGCAGAGCCGGCATGCAGGTACCGCGAGAAGCGGGAACCCTTGAAAAGCGAGAGCGGTACGACTCCCTCTATCAGCAACTCGATGCCACCACCAAGTGGTACATGAAGCAGCTGCTCAATCATGACAGCTCCCACAAAGCCAACGCCCACAAAGCCAATGACTACCTGAAACGGCGGGGTCTCGACCAGGCCACCATCGCACGCTTTCAGATCGGCTATGCGCCCCCTGGATGGAGCAACCTGATTCAGGAACTGGGCAACACCCCCGAACGCCTGCGCCTACTATTGGACGCCGGTCTTGTGGTGGAGAACGAAGAAAAAAAATCCACCTACGACCGTTTTCGGGATCGTATCATCTTCCCTATTCGGGATCAGCGCGGCCGGGTGATCGCCTTTGGTGGCCGGGTTATGGGGGATGAAAAACCCAAATACCTCAACTCACCGGAAACGGCAGTCTTCCACAAAGGGCAAGAGCTCTACGGTCTCTACGAAGCTCGACAAGCCAATCGCGAGCTCAGTCAGATTCTGGTGGTAGAAGGCTATATGGATGTGATCGCTCTGGCACAACAGGGGATCAACAACGCTGTCGCAACACTGGGTACAGCAACAACAGCCGACCATCTCAACATCATCTTCAAACATACAAATCAGGTGACGTTTTGTTTTGACGGCGACAACGCCGGTCGTCAGGCCGCCTGGCGCGCTTTGGAAAATGCCATTCCGGCAATGAACGACGGTCGTCAGATAAGATTTCTATTCCTGCCTCAAGGCGAAGATCCAGATTCTCTGGTTCGCAAAGAGGGACCGGATGCATTTCTCGCTCGCCTGAAAGATAAACAGCAGGCGCTCCCCTTTGAAGACTATTTTTTCCGGCATTTTGAGCAGGATATAGACACTTCAACACTAGACGGCAAGGCTCGTTTAGTACACAAAGTAACGCCTTTTATCCACAAACTACCTGAAGGCTCTTTCAAAAGCCTGATGGTCAAACGTCTTGGCGAGCTGAGTGATCTCGGTACTGATGCAGTGTCGTCCATCATCCAAACCAATATTGAGACCAGAACCAACAATATTTCTCAGTTAGCATACAATCACAAGACAGATGACGTTCATCAGAGAGATGATAAAATTACTGAACAATGGTCAAATAGCTACAGCGGAAATATTCAGAGCAAACAGAAGATATTTGTCAGATACCATTCTTCTGATCCCTACAGGAGCAACCGCGCCACCCCGGTTCCGGATATTCAGCTGAGGCCGCAACAGCAAGCCCTCAGAATCCTTCTCGATCGCCCCGACCTCGCCAAAAAGCTTGAGGCCCCGGCCAAACTGATCGTAAGCGATGAAGATACCCGTTTTCTGGTGATGCTTGTTGAGTCACTGGCGCGCAATCCGGTTACAAGTACTTACGGTGTGCTTGGCAGCTGGTACGGCACCCATCTTGGCGACAGGCTACTGGCGCTTATGAAAACCGATATTCCGGTAAATAATGCCGAACAAACCTTTCGTCAGTGTCTGAGACAGCTTTCCAACGAAAAACCCAAACACACAAACGAAATAAACGACATTGAACGCCTGCGCTTGGTTTCTGCGGGTCAAAAACATGGTTGGCTAGAGAGAAAACAGCGAGCACAGCAGGAAAACGACACAAAACACTGATACAATATCTTGAAATCCGGGCTATAGCCCCAATAACATAACTACCCAGTCTTCACATGTTGATACCTACATGTCGCTGGGTGCAAAAAAGCTGCATCGCCTGCAAGGGTGGCAGAGGCAAGGGGAGCCTGATCATTCCTCTCGGTTTATAGAGAACCGGGTTCATATTCGGCGTATAGCATACAGGAAGCCCTGTACGCTATAATTGCCCGCTTATTGTCAATACGTCGGGAACATTTCGCTGTGAAAAGGTCTCGCTGCTAAAGGGTTGATATGTCCGCAAATTCTCAACAACAATCCCGACTGAAAGAACTTATCAGCCGTGGTAAGGAACAGGGTTATCTGACCTATGCGGAGGTTAACGACCATTTGCCGGATGATATTTCTGATCCGGAACAGGTCGAAGACATCATCCGCATGATCAACGACATGGGCATCAAGGTCTTTGAAAGCGCGCCCGATGCCGATGCTCTGCTCCTTGACGAAGATGATAGTTCAACCGATGACGACGCAGCTGAAGAAGCAGCAGCGGCTCTTGCTGCCGTGGAACAAGAAGCTGGTCGCACGACAGATCCCGTACGCATGTACATGCGTGAAATGGGCACCGTTGAACTGTTGACTCGTGAAGGCGAAATTCAGATCGCCAAGCGCATCGAAGAAGGCCAGCGTGAAGTTTCTACTGCACTGGCTCACTTCCCAGGTACCATTGAACTTATTCTGAGCGATTACGAACGCATTCTCGAGGAAGAGAGTCGCCTGAGTGATCTTTTTACCGGTTACATCATCGATCCCGCTGTCGCAGAAGAGTCTGCAGCCAGCAAAGAGAGCGATAGCATCCCTGCCGATGATCTCGAAGAAGACGACGACGATTCCGAAACGGAAGAAAATACGGGTCCAGATCCTGAAGAGGCCAAAATACGCTTCTCTGAACTGGCCAAAGCTCATCACGATGCATTAGTTGCCACCGAGAAACACGGTCGCAAGAGCAATGAAGCTGTTGCTGCCATGGCGGCGACTGCCGAGCTTTTTGTTGCTATCAAGCTGATTCCTCGTATTACTGACCTGTTAATCTTCCGGGTTCGTAACTCTCTGGATCAGATTCGCGCCAACGAAAAAGCGATTATGCAGCTCTGCATCCGTCGCGCCAAACTGCCTCGCAAAACATTCCTGACCGAGTTTCCAGGTAACGAAACCAACCAGGACTGGCTTGATCAGCTGATCGCAAAAAATCCTTCTAACGCAGACGCTCTGAATGCTCAGCGCGTGGAAATTACCCGGGCACTGCGTAAGCTGAAAACCGTTGAAAACGAAATTGGTATACCACTGTCGGATATCAAAGACGTCAATCGTCATATGTCTATCGGAGAGGCTCGCGCCCGTCGCGCCAAGAAGGAGATGGTTGAGGCTAACCTACGACTGGTTATCTCTATCGCCAAGAAGTACACCAACCGTGGTCTGCAGTTCCTGGATCTGATTCAGGAAGGCAACATCGGCTTGATGAAAGCGGTCGACAAGTTTGAATACCGTCGTGGTTACAAATTTTCTACCTATGCTACCTGGTGGATTCGTCAGGCGATCACCCGGTCTATTGCCGACCAGGCGCGCACCATCCGTATTCCGGTTCACATGATTGAAACCATCAACAAACTGAACCGTGTCTCCCGTCAGATGCTGCAGGAGATGGGTCGTGATCCAACGCCGGAAGAGCTGGCAGAGCGTATGGAGATGCCTGAGGACAAGATCCGTAAGGTACTTAAAATAGCCAAAGAGCCTATCTCCATGGAGACGCCGATTGGTGATGATGAAGACTCCCATCTGGGTGACTTCATCGAAGACACCTCCATCAGCTCCCCGATCGACTCTGCCACCTCTGAGGGTCTGCGCGAAGCGACCCGTCAGGTTCTGGGTGGTCTGACGGCGCGGGAAGCCAAGGTGCTGCGTATGCGCTTCGGTATCGACATGAACACCGACCACACTCTGGAAGAGGTTGGTAAGCAGTTCGACGTTACCCGTGAGCGTATTCGCCAGATCGAAGCCAAGGCTCTGCGCAAACTGCGTCATCCGACTCGCTCGGATCACCTGCGTAGCTTCCTGGACGAACAGTAACCACCATCATCGTCCTTCCCGCCTGCGCGGGAAGGACAATTCGGTTATGAAGCTTCTCAAACAAAAAAGGCGACCCTGAGGTCGCCTTTTTTATTGCCGGATCACACGGTCAGGATTATTCCTGCCCCATGTCCTTCATGCTCAGCTTGATGCGGCCACGGTTATCAACATCCATAACCATAACCTTCACCACCTGACCTTCGGTCAGGAAGTCGCTGACGTTGTTCACACGCTCGTCAGAGATCTGCGAGATGTGAACCAGACCATCACGACCTGGCAGAATGCTGACAAACGCACCGAATTCAACGATACGTACAACCTTGCCTTCGTAAATTTTGCCAATTTCCGCTTCCGCAGTAATACCAAACACCTTGTCGTATGCTGCCTGACAAACGTCTTTGTTCTCACCGTAGATTTTCACAACGCCATCGTCGCCGATGTCGATGGAAGCGCCGGTCTCTTCACACAGAGCACGGATAGTAGAACCACCCTTACCGATAACATCACGGATCTTGTCAGGGTGGATCTTCAGGGTCATGGTCATTGGCGCGTTGGCGCTCAGCTCGGGGCGGGACGCTGAAATCACCTTGTTCATCTGTTCCAGAATGGTCAGACGTGCTTCCAGAGCCTGCTCCAGAGCGATCTCCATGATCTCTTCGGTAATACCCTGAATTTTGATGTCCATCTGCAGTGCAGTCACACCTTCAGAAGTACCGGCTACCTTGAAGTCCATGTCGCCGAGGTGATCTTCATCACCCAGGATGTCGGTCAGAATGGCGAAACGACCGCCCTCTTCCTTGATCAGACCCATAGCGATACCGGCCACAGGCGCCTTGATAGGCACACCGGCGTCCATCAGTGCCAGAGAGGTACCACATACGGAAGCCATAGAGCTGGAACCGTTGGATTCGGTAATCTCGGAAACCACACGCAGGGTGTATGGGAATTCTTCGTCAGTAGGCAGCATGGCAGCGATACTGCGACGAGCCAGACGACCATGGCCGATTTCACGACGACCAACGCCACCCATACGACCACACTCGCCTACAGAGTAAGGAGGGAAGTTGTAGTGCAGCATGAATGGATCGCGGGATTCGCCTTCCAGACTGTCGATCAGCTGTGCGTCACGGGCAGTACCCAGAGTGGTGGTGACCAGAGCCTGAGTTTCGCCACGGGTGAACAGGGCGGAACCGTGAGTCCTTGGCAGAACACCCACTTCGATGAACAGGGGACGTACAGTCTTGGTGTCACGACCATCGATACGTGGCTTGCCATCCAGAATGGCGGTGCGGACGTACGCTTTTTCCAGCTTGGCGAACAGGCTGGAAACTTCACTGGCAGCGGGGCCATTTTCAACAGCAAAGTGCTCGATAGCTTCACGACGCAGTTCGGTCAGACCGGTGTTACGCACCTGCTTTTCAACGATAGCGTAAGTGTCCGCGATCTTGCCACCGAAGGCGGCATTGATGGCGCCACTCAGTTCAGCGTTAACATCTGCTGGCAGCCATTCACGCTGAGGCTTGCCCACTTCAGCGGCAAATGCCTTAATCGCCTGAACAGCACCACGGTAGCTTTCCTGAGCAAACAGGACCGCACCCAGCATTTCGTCTTCGGCCAGCTCTTTTGCTTCGGATTCAACCATCAGTACGGCATTTTCAGTACCGGCTACCACCATATTCAGCTCAGAAGTTTTCAGATCTTCGTAGCTAGGGTTGAGCAGGTAGCCACCTCTGGCTTCGTCGAAACCAACACGGGCTGCACCGATAGGGCCGGCAAAAGGAATACCAGAGATAGCCAGAGCCGCAGAAGTTGCGAGCATGCCCAGAATATCCGTATCATTTTTCTTGTCGGTGGAGAGAACGGTGATGATGACCTGAACTTCGTTCATGTAGCCCTTAGGGAACAGGGGACGAATAGGACGGTCGATCAGACGGGAGGTCAGCGTCTCTTTTTCGCTCGGACGGCCTTCACGCTTCAGGAAGCCACCGGGGATTTTACCGGCTGCGTAGGTCTTTTCCTGGTAATGAACGGACAGCGGGAAGAAATCCTGCTCTTCTCTGGCCGAGTGAGCGCCAACAACAGTCGCCAGAACCACCAGATCACCCATGGTAGCCAGCACCGCACCGTCAGCCTGACGAGCAACACGACCAGTTTCCAGAGTGACCTGCTGGCCACCAAATTCAAATGTCTTATGTACAGGTGTCACGATTATTTCCTTCTATGATTCAATCGAACCTGACCGACGAAACGACCTCTTGAGGTGGCAGAAACCACCCGACTGGGATGCAATCCACAAGGCAGATACCTTTCTACAGTGGCGACTATAAGGTTTCTGCCATACAGCTTCCACGCTGCCTTCCGGATTGCACCCGGGCATACAGGTTCGCTATCAGTCAGCTTGATAAGGATGAATCATCTCTATGATCATTCACCCTTATATGTCTCGCATTGGGACACATAACAAAACACCGCCACCGATCCCCGTAATGGGTTGCGGAAGCGGTGTCTGTTCATTGTATCCCTTGAGCCAGAGGCTGCGGGACACAAATCTCATCGGAACACACGTCGTCTCCGATGCTGGTTGTTTCACATGTTGTACAAGCAACAGAATGAAATACTACCAGAAGTTCTGGCTAAAAAAGCCTTAGCGACGCAGACCCAGGCTCTGGATCAGAGCGCGGTAACGCTCAACGTCTTTCTTCTTCAGGTAGTCCAGCTGGCTGCGACGCTGGTTTACCATGCGGATCAGACCACGACGGGAATGATGATCATGGATGTGTGCCTTGAAGTGAGACTGCAGACCTTCGATGTTAGCGGTCAGCAGAGCTACCTGAACTTCAGGGGAGCCAGTGTCGTTCTCGCCACGAGCGTACTTGGCGACGATCTCAGCCTTTTTCTCTACATGCAGAGACATGGTGTAACTCCAATCAAAAATATGCATAAAATCATGGGAATAGCCGTGCATATTAACAGCCACCCCGAATTTCATCACCGCCAGTTATCTGAGGCAACAGCCCGAAGGCACCCCTCAAAGAACAATCCATAGCGCTGAGAAAGCGGTATTCTAAACCTATCTCCCCGATTATTCATCCCACATTTTATGCAGGTATGTAACGGGTTATGCCGGCATGTAACGGGAAATGCTCAGGATGCGCGGTTTGCTATCAGACGACGAGGTGCGATAAGACCATCATCCTGCACTTCACCGATACCCAGAAAGACATTGGATGAGCCCTCTACCAACCGGTAGATACGCACAAGACCCGATGTCGGCGCACGGGATACCTGCACCGGCTGCCCCTGATTGATGAAATCAGCACTGACATCACCCAGCAGTACCGCCGGCCAGTGGCTAACAGCAGAGTCCTGAGGCAGCAGGAGATTATCCAGTGCCCCATGACCGCCGTTATCGCGAATCTCTTCCAGCTGCTCCAGCGTGTAAGACTGCGCCTCTTCATAGGGACCCGCTTTCAGGCGACGAAGTTCCGCAACATGCGCGCCACAGCCTAACATTTCGCCAATATCCTCAACCAGATTGCGGATATAGGTGCCTTTGCTGCAGTCGATTTCCAGCACCAGCTCATCACCGCGAAACTCAATCAGAGTCAGGCGATAGATGTTCACTTTACGGGCCGGACGCTCGATCTCGATACCGGCACGGGCGTACTCATAGAGAGGCTTGCCTTTGTGCTTGAGGGCCGAGAACATGGAAGGCACCTGCTCGATCGGGCCCCTGAACTGAGCCAGAATCGGCTCAAGATCTGATTCGGTCACGGCGACCGGACGCTCAGCAACAACCTCACCTTCGGCATCACCGGTAGTGGTGCGAATACCCAGCCTGGCCGTGGTGCGATAGCTCTTGTCAGAGTCCAGCAGGTACTGGGAGAGCTTGGTCGCTTCACCCAGACAGATCGGCAGTACGCCGGTAGCCAGAGGATCAAGGCTGCCGGTATGACCAGCTTTGGCCGCGCCATACAGACGCTTAACCTGCTGCAACACGTTATTGGACGAGCCGCCAATAGGCTTGTCTACGATCACAATTCCGTTAACAGGACGACCACGAAAACGACGGGACATTACTTTTCCTCCGACTCTTCATCCTTCGACGCAGAGGAGGCATCAATCTCCCGCGCCTTTTCAATCAGGGTTGAGAGGTGACGGCCACGCACCAGGCTCTCGTCGTAACGGAAGCGCAACTGCGGCGTAAAACGCAGACGCATACGATGGGAGAGTTCGGTACGCAGAAAACCGGATGCTTCAGTCAGCAGACTGACAGCCGCACTCGTCTCTTCCTTGCTATCCAACCCCAAAAAGGTGACGTGGACAGTGGCAAAGGACATATCCCGACTCACCTCAACGGCACTCACGGTTACCATTCCGAGGCGGGGATCTTTCATATCCCGCTGCAGGATTTTTGCCAGCTCACGCTGGATCTGTTCACCTACACGCTGGGTTCTACTGAATTCTCTTGGCATAGTTCGATTCTTCTGACAAACGGCTCTGAGCGCCTCTCAGTCCTGAGCGACCCTCAGCCCTTAACGACCTTTCAGCCCTTAGCGCAAAACGGATCCTGAACGGATCAAAGCGCGCATCGGAAACATGCAGACAAAAAAGGCGCGAAGAAAGAGGCTGATCACCCCTTGCCGCGCGCCTTTCCATTTCACAACTGTGTCAGGCTGCAAACAGCCTGACACAATTACCGAACGGCGATTACAGAGTCCGCTGAACCTCAACAGACTTGTAAACTTCGATCTTGTCGCCAACTTTGACGTCATTGTAGTTCTTAACACCGATACCACACTCGTAGCCGGTACGAACTTCGTTGACATCATCCTTGAAACGACGCAGGGATTCCAGCTCACCTTCGTAGATAACCACGTCTTCACGCAGTACGCGGATGCGCTCGCTGCGGAACATGATACCTTCGATAACCATACAGCCGGCAACCGCACCGATCTTAGGTGCACGGAAGACGTCACGAACGTCTGCCACACCGACGATCTGCTCACGGAATTCCGCTTTGAGCATACCGGTCAGCGCCTGCTTCACATCGTCGATGATGTCGTAGATTACGCCGTAGTAGCGCAGATCCAGACCTTCGCCTTCAACGATACGACGGGCACTTGCGTCAGCACGGACGTTAAAGCCAACCAGAATCGCGTTGGAAGCCAGCGCCAGGTTCGCGTCGGTTTCGGTGAGACCACCTACGCCGCCGAAGATAACCTTAACATCCACTTCCTCGTTGCCCTGCTCGTGCAGTGCCGTCGTTATCGCTTCCAGAGAGCCGCGCACGTCGGTCTTCAGAACCACCTTCAGAGTGCGCTTCTCATTGGCGCCCATGTCCTTGAACATGTTCTCCAGCTTGGCGGCCTGAGCACGGGCCAGCTTGATCTCACGGAATCGACCCTGACGGAACATGGCGATTTCACGGGCTTTACGCTCGTCCTGTACCGCCTGCATGTCGTCACCGGCTTCTGGCGTGCCATCAAGGCCCAGAATTTCAACCGGAATGGAGGGGCCCGCTTCGTCGATAGGCTTGCCGTTTTCATCCAGCATCGCACGGATACGACCGAATTGCTGACCAACCAGCACGTTGTCGCCTCTGCGCAGGGTACCGGCCTGAACCAGTACCGATGCCACAGGACCACGACCTTTATCCAGACGGGATTCGATAACCACACCCCTGGCCGGACCATCAGCAACAGCGCTCAGTTCCAGAACTTCGGATTGCAGCAGAACCGCTTCCAGCAGCTCGTCGATACCCTGACCCGTGTGTGCGGATACACTGATGAACTGCGTGTCACCACCCCATTCCTCAGGAATAACATTGCGAACAGCCAGTTCGTTCTTCACACGATCAGGATCAACGCCTTCCTTATCGACCTTGTTCACGGCAACAACCAGTGGAACGCCAGCGTCCCTGGCGTGCTGAATGGCTTCCTCGGTCTGTGGCATCACGCCGTCGTCCGCAGCAACCACCAGAATAACGATGTCGGTCGCCTTGGCACCACGGGCACGCATGGCGGTAAAGGCCGCGTGTCCTGGCGTATCCAGGAAGGTGATCATGCCACGGTCGGTGGTTACGTGGTAAGCACCGATGTGCTGAGTAATACCACCCGCTTCGCCGGATTGAACCTTGGCTTTACGGATGTAGTCCAGCAGGGAAGTCTTACCGTGGTCAACGTGACCCATAACGGTAACAACCGGTGCACGGGACATCGCTTCACCGATATTCTGAGCAACGGCATCCTGCAGGGAGTCTTCCAGTGCGTCCGCGTTGACCAGCTTGACCTTGTGACCCATCTCTTCAACTACGACTGCCGCAGTCTCCTGATCGATCACCTGGTTGATGGTCACCATGGTGCCCAGCTTGAACATGTACTTGATAACTTCAGCCGCTTTAACCGCCATCTTGTTAGCAAGATCACCAACGGTGATTGTTTCTGGAATGGCAACTTCACGCACCACCGCAGCCGTTGGCCTGGTGAAACCGTGCTGTTCAAATTCCTTGCTCTTCAGTGGCTTGCGACCCAGTGGCTTGCGTGCGCCGCCACGATCATCACGGCCACCGCGGCCCTTGCTACGACGACGATCACCATCATCGAAGCTCTTTTCGTCACGACCGCCTTTCTTCTTGGCGGCAGCCGGTGCTGCGCGACGACGACGACGATCATCATCGGAAGGTGGTGGCGGTGGCGCATCGGCACCCGCAGAAGGTGCAGGACGGTCATTGCGCGGCGGCTGGCGACGCTGATCAGCAGCAGCACCAGCAGTAGCAGTAGCAGCAGCAGCACCTTCAGGCTTGCGACGTGCATCTGGCTGACGACGGGTATCGTCTTCACTGCGACGCACGTTGTCACGACGACGCTCTGTAGAAGGTTGCCCTTCCTTACGACGATCACCTTCACGACGCTTCTTGTCAGCGTCAGCGCCGGTTTTGGCCTTGACTTCTTCCTTCACGTAGGTCTGCTTTTTACGCACTTCTACGTTAACAATTTTGTTCTTGCCACCGCCGGCCACTTTCATTTGGCTGACAGTTTTGCGCTTCAGGGTAACTTGCTTTGGCTCTGCATCAGCCGGCAAGGTAGACACATCTACGCCACCCTTGTGGGTATTGCGCAGGTGCGCCAGCAACGCTGTTTTTTCAGTATCAGAAACTGCCTGATCACCACGTTTGTGAGGTAAACCGGCATCGCTCATCTGCTTAAGCAAGCGTTCCAGCGGAGCTCCGACCACCTCGGCAAGTTGTTGTACCGTTACATCTGCCATAAAACTTCTCCTCTCAGTGGCCAGCTCAGTTCTGTTCCCCGAACCAGCAGATATTCCTTGCCTTCATAATCAGCTCTGCAGCTTTCTCAGAGTCAAGGCCTTCGATACCTTCCAGATCATCAGTTGCCTGCTCAGCCAGCTCTTCGAGGGTTTTGACACCCTTGGCAGCCAGCTCATAAGCCAGGTTTTCTTCCAGCCCTTCAAGACCCAGAAGATCTTCCGCTGGCTGAACACCACCAAATTTCTCTTCCCGGGCAATGGCCTGAGTCAATAGACGATCTTTAGCACGCTGACGCAGCTCATTGGCCACTTCTTCATCAAAACCATCAATTCCCATCATCTCTTCAACGGGAACATAGGCAACTTCTTCCAGGCTGGTGAAACCTTCACTGACCAGAGTACGGGCCAGATCAATATCAACATCCAGATGTTCAACAAATACCTGAGCCTGACGATCGGTCTCCTTCATCTGCTTCTCTTCAGCCACAGATTCAGTCATCACGTTCAGGTTCCAGCCGGTCAGTTCCGCTGCCAGACGCACGTTCTGACCACCACGACCGATGGCCTGAGCCAGGTTGTCTTCAGCAACCGCCAGATCCATGGTGTGGTTGTCTTCATCGATAACGATGGAAGCCACTTCCGCAGGCTGCATGGCGTTGATAACAAATTGAACCGGATTATCATCCCACAGCACGATATCGACGCGCTCGTTACCCAGCTCATTGGAGACCGCCTGAACGCGGGAGCCGCGCATACCGACACAAGCACCAATAGGATCAATACGGCCATCGTTGGTCTTGACGGCTATCTTGGCGCGGGAGCCCGGATCACGCGCCGCAGCACGGATTTCGATCACCTCTTCAGCAATCTCGGGAACTTCCAGACGGAACAGCTCAATCAACATTTCCGGACAGATACGACTCAGCATCAGCTGAGGACCACGATTTTCTTCGGAAATGGAATGTAGCAGAGCACGAACATGGGAACCCATGCGGAACATTTCGCGAGAGATCGCCTGATCCTTGCGCATGACCGCTTCGGCATTGTTGCCCAGGTCCACGATAAAACTGTCGCGGTTTACCTTCTTGATAGTACCGTTGATCAGCTCACCGAGTTTTTCGCGGTAAGAATCAACCATCTGACGACGCTCGGCTTCACGCACTTTTTGTACGATGACCTGCTTGGCAGTCTGGGCAGCTATTCGGCCAAAAACGATGGAATCAATAGGCTCTTCCCAGACATCACCGATCTCAAGGGCTTCATCCTTCTCTTTTCCTTCGTCCAGAGTCAGGTGGGCACCAGGGATCTCAAAATCTTCATCCGCAACCACAGTCCAGCGACGGAAGCTGTCGTACTCTCCGGTCGATCGATCAATCGCCACGCGAATATCTATTTCATATTCGTAGCGTTTTTTTGTTGCCGTCGCCAGGGCGGTTTCCATCGCCTCGAAGATCACTTCCGGCGGTACACCCTTTTCGTTGGAGACGGATTGAACCACCAACAGAATTTCTTTGCTCATGCTCTGCCTCGCGTATCGCTAAACCGGTTCTTCCCTTTCGGACCCACGCACCCCTGATGTGACCCGCAAGTGTATACAGAGGCTCGCGGGCAGGCATCAGAACTGCGGTATCACATTCGCTTTCTCAATAGTATCAATAGGAAAGAGGTACTCATGATCGTCACACATGATAATCACTTCATCGCCTTCAACCCCAGAGATGACTCCCCGGTACTTGCGCCGCCCTTCAAAGGCCACACGCAGGCGCATATCCACTCGGCTTCCTGTCAACGCTACATACTGTTCCAGCGTAAAAATCGGTCGATCCATGCCCGGTGAAGATACCTCCAGGGTGTACTCACCTGCGATAGGATCTTCAACATCGAAAACAGCACTCAACTGACGACTGACTGCTTCACAGTCTTCCAGACCGACACCATTCTCTCGATCAATAAACACCCGTAAAAGTGTCTGTTTACCATGTAAAACGAACTCAATTCCCCAAAGTACACAACCCAGTGACTTCACTATGGGGGCCACGAGCTCGTTCAGTATTTCCAGTTTGCCTGCCACTTACAACGTCCTCGCACCGACAATTTCAAGTGCCGTACAATATTGCAGTGTTGCAATTTCGCAATGAACACCCAACCGGTCGTCGGGCGATTATCATCATACGGCAGCAATAAAAAATGGGCTACAAAGCCCATCCTCGACGGGTGTCGCCTGGCGATCAGGTCAACCGGAGACACCCAAAGCCAGATCTTCGTCTGGCCTCCTTTGATACATCGGAGCTGTTTACTTGCCCCGAATGCTGCTCCCAGCTCAATCCGCCTGAGAACAGATAATGTTCTTTAATCTTAATCCTATATAACAACCCGAATCAGCAGGACTATCCTGATTTTTCAAAATCATAGCAAAAGGCCCCTTCTCGAGGGGCCTTCCTTAAAAATTGGTAGCGGGGGCCGGATTTGAACCGACGACCTTCGGGTTATGAGCCCGACGAGCTACCAGACTGCTCCACCCCGCACCAAAAACTTTCCTGATCACATTACCGGGATTTACTTTATGGTCAAACATGTTTCAGGATCAGACCAAAAAACCACTCCGATAACATCGGCATCACTTATTGATGCCTTTCAAACTGGTGCCCAGGGCGGGACTTGAACCCGCACGAGCATAGCTCACCACCCCCTCAAGATGGCGTGTCTACCAATTCCACCACCTGGGCAAACAATCTTCCCTAATTTGGAGGATTGACCAGCAGATCCAGCTTAACCAGCCTTCTCTTCCGCAGTCACTCCATCAGAAGACGACGCAGAGTCTACCACAACAGATTCCGAAGAATCTACTGCAAAATTACCCGCTGCTGAAACTTCTACAGTTACCGCTGGTGCGGTCACAGGAACGACTGGTGTTTCAGTTACAACTGGAGCGGCTTCCACAACAGCGGCTGGAGCTTCTTCAACTACAACAGCTGTTTCTACAACTGGGGCGGCTTCCACAACGGCGGCTGGAGCTTCTTCAACTACAACAGCTGCTTCTGCAACGGGAGCGGCTTCAACTACAACGGCTGCTTCTGCAACGGGAGCGGCTTCAACTACAACAGCTGCTTCTGCAACGGGAGCGGCTTCAACTACAACGGCTGC